>Ga0056124_1000399_pt1 | contig 13719 bp, 2 predicted proteins | sample WorMetHEROISLAND_2_FD_70069 | JGI IMG/M metagenome (GOLD analysis project Ga0056124, IMG submission 70069) | Marine gutless worms symbiont microbial communities from Max Planck institute for Marine Microbiology, Germany - Olavius sp. 4 HERON ISLAND | ecosystem: Host-associated > Annelida >... | reverse complement strand
GGCACAGACGTCGGTCTGCGTGCTATTCGCAAGGAGAGATTTCGTCTTCACTGCGCCAAGAACTACCGTCGTAATGACGTCGAGGTCAAGGATGCAACGGCAAACATCGTCAGAACTCTACGCTGTCTCGCCAGACTCTATGCAGGACATATGCAGATGAAGCTGGTAAATTTGCCCGCTCCCCGAGCTGTCTGTTGTTTTTAGTAACCAAGTAAGTATGTGGGTAATTTACGAAGCGGATTAGCTGAATATAATTTTGTACACACTCAGTGTACTACTAGCACAAGCAGTAGAAGTTTCTTTTACTTATACTTGTTTGTATTTTTCACTTTTATTACTCTTAGTCTTCTCTTTAGCCCCAGCTGCAAGTGATTTTGTTGCATCTATGCAATATATTTTGGGACATTTTTGCGCTAATTTTATGTGTCCAAACCACCTTAATCTACTGTTTTTTAATCTTTTCTTTCCTCTTTATGTTTCAGTTCCAGTAATTTTTAAAGCTCTGTAGCATTTGTAATCTTGAGCTGAACTGTGATTTGATGGTAGTTGAACTATGCAGTTGGTTGGTCCAATGAGCATAAAAGTACAACTTTGCCTTTGATGTATTTACGTCACTTTATCAGTCGCCAATAACTCACCATACCCCATAATAGTATTGCATCGTTACGTGGTCTATCTCTAGCAAGTACATTCCTGATTTTTAATACGCATTTTAGGATGTATTTTTGATTCTTTTTATGTTATTTAGACCTAGTTTTTATCGTTAAGCACTGCCATCCAGTATTGCAGGAAGCACTACTGAAAACTTTGTTGTAATTGTAATTGTCTCAGTCCATTAGTTTATTCAAACGGTTAGTTGATCTTTGATCTGCCAGCATATATCTATGACAAACTGTTCCTTACGGTGACATCTAGAGACCAGCTGTGAACTGAAATCATTCCAAGGAAGGCAGCAGTGGTGGTTTTCAGAATCATGTCGACAAATTAGTAAATGTCATCAAATTAGTATGGTGAATAGATGTCGTAATTTGATGAGTTATTCCAGTGTGTCAGGTGATCTGTGTACGTACAGACTTGCCTGCTGTCGGCGTTTGACATGACTCCTTCGTTTGAGCTCTTCAAGTCGTTGGAGACCTGCTGTAAAGATATCGTCGAATGGCCACCACTTAGTCATGCATCCCCAGGCAAGGGTGTTGACACAGAGAAATATGCCCAGCTATTGGACGCCGTGAATCTCCTACGTGATGAGGCCAAGTATCACCCGACGCTGGCTGGCTGGCAGCTGCTCAAGCCGATATTGGTGCAGCGCTTTGAAGAAGTCAGCGGTAACTTCAGAACCGCCGAGAAAAAGTACAAGCGCACAGTCGCCGGCAAGTCGGTCGGCGGTGAACTGCGACCGGCAAAGTCCGAGAAAAAGTCGTCGGCGCCGTCTTCTGCTGGCAAGGATCATAGAAATGCTGTCTCCTCTGTGAAGAAGAAGCACTACAAGTCTTCTGATACGGTACTGGATCTGTATATGTCAGTGTCGACAGATGTGAACGTCGGTGTTGTGGCTGAACATGAGCGTAAGGAGAGCAAGTCGTCACTGTCTTCTGCTGCCGGCAAGAGTCACAGCGATGCTGCCTCCACTGTGTCGGCAGCAGATCAGCGAGAGCCTTCTGCAGACATTGTACCAGAGCTGCATATGTTAGTGTTGGACGATGCTAACATCGGCGATGAGGAGAATGTAGTTGAGAGTAAGGACATGCAGATGGACACCGAGTCGACAGTAATCACTGATGACGATAACATTGGGTTCACAGGTGACAACACTGCGCCACTCGATTCAGACGCCGATGGGATCACAGGTGATAATGCTGCAATTACTGCAGGTGTGGATAGCGTCATGAAGCCTGATTCAGCAGCGGTGGATAACGACGACGCTGCGTCAGATGGCACTATAGTAACGTCAGATGTCGATGTTAACGAGTTGCGCAAACTGCCCGTCAACGAAGCTGCAGACGAAGTCGAACAACTGGGCCAAGTATTGGACAATGCTGAAGACATATTATCCACTTCATCTATTCAGCTGCTGTTCATGTCCGATGTGGATAGTAATGAGTTCTGCAAACTATTCGTTGATGATGAAGGAGAAGTGAAGTCAGATGTTGGTGACAGAGAACTGGGCAACGCCACTTTGTCAACCGAGCTACCATTGAATGACAGTGGTCCAGCAAACGCCGTAATCTCTGAGCGTGACTCCGCAACTAATGTGAATGTTGCACACAGCAGTTTGGATACGGAAAATATAGTAGATGATGCAGTTACTCATGTTCCTTGTAGTAGCTTCATACATGTGGAAGATATGGTTCCGCCTAGTCTTCAGATTGCAAACGAAGCGGTCACGGAAGAACGAGTGATGGACGAGGCGAATGCTGGTAATGTAGAACGCAGCGGTGAAGTGTTCGGCGTGGTTGAAAACCAGCATATGGCCGTGGACGACGAAACTGCAGAAAACACTGGAGCAACTACCACCAGAGTTACCAATGAATACGACTTCCAGCCTGATGCTATACTTTCTAGTGTAGATAATTATCTTGCCACGGAGATGGCAGTGAACGATTGTATTGCTTCTTCCACCGATCTCCTGTCACCAAATCAGACTACGGACGTGCCGGATTCTGGGAAAACGTGGAACATTGGAGGGGATGTAAACATGGTAGGCATTTCGGCCAGCTTAATGTCGTACGACAGCAGTGAAGAGGAAAGTGTGATATTGCTGGACCCACTTTCCGACATTGAGGCTGATGCGGCAGTTTTGCCAGTTGGCTCAGACTCTACTGGTATTCCGTCACTTCCAAACTATTTAATGGAGTCTGTGGGTTCAAATCACTCAGCTGAAGACACAGCTGTAGCAGATGTGGTTCAGCCGGAAAGGAAGTTAACGGAAACTCCTGCTGCATGCTCGACCATGTATGAATCTCCACAGAAGATGGTGACAGAAACTGGATCGGGCTATGTGGGTGAAGAAACGGAGCCAAACTATGCGGAGTCTGCCATTTCGCGTCAGTCCGATGAACAACCAGCATTAGCAACACTAACGTCCGCTATATATTCCGAACTGGAATCCTCGTTGATAGAAACTGGGCCGGGCCGCATGGATGAAGCAGCAAAACCAGCGCTTGCTGATGTTAGTGAAACCGATTCACCTCAGACACCGACGATGACTGATGACGTGGGTGGCGAAACACTGGCCGAATGTTCCGACAGCGAAACCATTGATGACATCGGTGCTGGTACAAGTTCAGGAACTTCCATTTCCAGTCATACACGAGACACCGCCACCATAGGCTCCAAAGCAGGAACGGCGCTGATAGCGGGCGGCAGCAGATTGATGGACGCGTTCATCTCTGGTACAGTCAAGCTGTCGGGCAGTGCTGCCACTGTTGTGTTATCGCCATGCACAGTGAACCTGTATCGTATTCCGGCGTCCACGGCTAGCCGCAGTGCCGTCGATAGCGTGCCAGTGTCCGTCAACGCTAGTCGTGGTGATTGTGGTAAGCTTCAGCGCAGCTGTAGTGTAGTTCTGCGGCGGCTTAGTCCATCCTGGGAGCTCTCACTGCAGCTTCCGCCACCCACTGTGCCTGGTGCCAGGGAAGATGATGCCACGAGCGTGATCACTATAAGTGACGATGATGATGACGATGGTGGTGATGGTGCTTGTGGTGGCGGTGGTGTGCCAGTTGAGTCTGCTAATGATGATGCAGCAAAGCCACTGAGTAGTGATATCCGGTGTCACAGTGTGCCAGAAGTCATTAGGAATGATGACGATGATGATGATGACGACGATGATGATGATATGCCAGTGAAATCTGCTAATGATATCGTCCCGCAGCCACCAAGGAGCAACGATAGTGTGCCTGAGCTGGCTGCTACTGTCAGTGATGATGCTTGTTACAACAATGTACAGGAAAAAACGTCGGTGAGAGAAACTACCAAAAACCATCTGCAGACAGAAGAAACTGAAGCAGTGTGTAGCTGCTCACGGGATGTGATTTTCACACACGTGGACGCTTCCCCAGCTGTTCTGGGTGCCAAGGAACGTAGTGAAATTGCTGACAATGAACAGGAAATGGCTATGAATATCGCTGGTGATAGTCATGATGATAATGCCAATGATAGTGTGCTGTGCACCGATATATTCTCCGAAAACACTGAGATGACTTTACACTCACCAGAATCGGCCGACCTGGTGAGCTGGCATCCTACGGATGCTTTGTTGGATTTGGCTGCCGAGATTATTAATGAAGCGGAGACATCGCAAGAAGGAGAGTTGGAGGAAGATGGTGATGTCGATTTTTCTGATGTGACTTGTATGCTTGATGCTGCTGATGAACTGACTGACTCTTCAGCCACAGCGGGACTTCAGCCGGCAGATGAAGCTGTTAGCCATACTGCAACTGAAAATGCTGAGTTTTATGATGCAACTGAACACGTTGCCGTGGAAGCGCCAGACTTCAGCTCAGCACCACTTGCTTCTACAAGTGTCAGTTCATCCGCGGGTCTTTCTCCTAACAATGACAGCAGAGTTATTGGAAGTGAAGATGCTGGAACTATTTGCAGTGGTTTAGCTGAAGTAGTGACAGTCACCGTAACCGATTCTAATATAACGGCTGGGGATTATGTGAATATGGATTCAGCAGAGGATCAGAAGAACGCTGATGCTAGTGGGATAGAGTATTCTAGGACTCCATACCCTGTTATTGCTGAGAACACAGGGGTTATTGGAATAGAGTATACCAGATCTTCATCGCCTGACTTTACTGATAACACAGATATTATTGGAACACAGTATGTCAGGTCTCCGTCCCCTTGTGTTACCGAATCTGCTGCAGAGACAGAGAGTGGTTTAGCAGCTCTCACTTTGACAGGTGTGGATTTATCGGCTGTTAGTAGTCAGAAAGTCAACAGTCCAGTTGTAGATAGTGCAGTTGAGAACCCTGAGGTTATTGGAATTGATAGTTCCCGGTCTCCGTCCTCTTACATTGCTGAACCTGCTGCAGAGACAGAGAGTGGTTCAGCAGCTCTCACTTCGACAGGTGTGGATTCATCAGCTATCAGTAGTGAGAAAGTTGACAGCGCAGTTGTAGCTGAGAACCCTGAGGTTATTGGAATGCAGTGTTCCAGGTCTCCATCCCCTTGCATTGTCGAACCTGCTGCAGAGACAGAGAGTGGTTTAGCAGCTCTTACTTCGACAGATTTGGATTCATCGACTGTTAGTAGTGAGAAGGTTGACAGTGCAGTTGTAGATAATGCAGTTGAGAACCCTGAGGTTATTGGAATGGAGAGTTCCAGGTCTCCGTCCCCTTACATTGCTGAACCTGCTGCAGAGACAGAGATTGGTTTAGCAGCTCTGACTTTAACAGGTGTGCATACATCGGCTGTTAGTAGTGAGAAAGTCAACAGTCCAGTTGTAGATAGTGAAGCTGAGGTTATTGGAATAGAGTGTTCTGGGTCTCCATCCCCTTACATTGTCGAACCTGCTGTAATTGCAGGAACAGGGGGTGATTTATGTGTTCTCAGTTCAACAGATAAGGAGCTGTCAGCTTTTCCTCATGAGGCTGTTGATGCAGTTGTAGTTAGTCCGGCTGAGAAGTATCCTGAGGTTATTGGAGTAGAGTATTCCAGGTCTCCGTGCCCCAGCATTGCTGTACCTACAGCAATTGCAGAGACAGGGAGCAGTATATCAGCTCTCACTGCAACAGATATGGAGCCGTCGGCTCTCCTTAGCCATGAGAAAGTTGATCCAGTTGTAGTCAGTGCAGCTGCTGACAATGCCATTTTCTCACGTACTCAATCACCGGACCACTTGACCAGTGACGGGTCGTTGCGCCCTCCAGACTTCACGGTCACTGGCCATGTTCCAAGCAGCATCTGCAGTGAGCCCGACGTCGACCTCCAGCTGGTGCATCCAAGTCTGTCGGGAACGGCCTCTGTCATTTGTAGTCACGTAATTGAATCAGCTGCGTCATTCGCTGCATCAGAAAGCCAGCCGTGGGCTACAGAAGAAGGCGAGGGAGATGATATGTTGCCTGTGAGTCTGAGTGAAGAAGCCGCGATTCTGTGCAGTGATGTAATCAGCCCGGCCGCTTCTCAACCACAGGAATTTCAGGAGAATGCGGAAGAGTTGGCAGATGGTCAAAATGCTGATGAATTTGCTAGCAGCGATGAAGTATCAGAAGACATGCATGCCGTGGTTTTGCAGCCAGAACTAACAGAACCAGATATTCACCCATCGTCTCTGTATTCTGTGACATCAGCCACTTCTAGCGACAAGCTAATCAGTGATAATGTTGCAGATGAAGATTTGAAGACTTCTTGCGGTGATGTCACTGAAATGGCTACAGCTGACGCAGCAGAGATCACATTGCCAGTTCCTGCTAGAGAGTCACTGTTTGCAATAGAAGCTATTGAACTAGTGCCTGAATGCCAGGTAGAATTTATGGAGTTGGTTGGTGCAGTTGTAAGTGATGGGGCTGCTGATAGTAACCAAGTAGAACCACCGGGAAATGACACCAACACCGATGAAGTGACTCCGTGCGATGAAAACAGTACCAACAATGTAGCTGTGTGCGACCGGTTTCCTATAGTCGTGGAACACAGGACACGATCTGCCAGTACGGATAGTTTGACGCAGAGTCGTCAGTCATGGGAGAACGTGACAGAATTCGCAGATGGTCAGAATGCTGACAGACTTGCTGAGGTAATGGAAGATGCGTGCGGTCTGATGTTGCAGCCAGAGGTACCGGAAGCTGCCGAGGAAATTGACCTCTTTAGTACTGCCGCCTCGACACAGCCATCCAGCGAAGGGCAGTCCGAGGTGGATTATGATGATGATGGTGCCAACGGACACTTGAAGTATCACACCACTTCAGTGTCTGCGATGTTAGATAAGCTCAGTGCCGTCTGTAGGAATGTGCACACCCAGAGCCATGAGCCAAGCACTGCAGAAGAGCCTGAGCCAGTAGTGGAAAAGCCAGTATTACCTGAGAGCAGCAGTCACCTGCCACATACAGTTTTGGTTGATAATTCTCCGAGTCAGTTGCAGAAAGTACCAGTTAAGTCACGCCACAGTCTACCAAAATCACCCGGTAAACCAGCGAAGAAGTTGTTCTCTCAGGGTTCTGACAGCAGTGCGGCAAGTCACGGTGCTCCAAGTCAGTCAGTCCAAGTACCAATTAAGTCACGTCACAGTTTGCCGAAGTCATCTGTTAAACAAAAGAAACAGTCATCCTCTGGAGCCTCTGACAGCAGTCTGGCAAACCAGGAAGCTGTGAGTCAGTCGCAGGACGTATCAGCCAAGTCCCGACCACGTTTGTCAAAGTCATCTGGTAAACCAAATAAGAATTCGTTGTCTTGGGGTTCCGAGAGCAGTCTGACGAGTCAGGAAGGACAGCCAGATGTTACGAGTCTGTCACATAAAGTACCAGCAAATTCCAGATCAAGTTTGCCAGAATCGGCTGGTAAACCGAAGAAGAAGTCATTCTCACAAGGTTCTGACAACAACGTGGAAAGTCAAGAAAGCCAGTCAGATGCTCTTAGTCAGTCAAAGCAACTGCCAGCGAAGTCACGTCCCAGTTTGTCGACATCATCTGGGTCAACTGGTAGAGCAAGGAAGAAGCCATTGTCTCGAGGTTCCAAAGTCATGAGCTTACCGCTGCAAAGTCGTGAGGCTACCACTGCAGAAGAGCCTGATCCAGTAATGGACAGATCAGTATTAACTGAGACCAGGAATAAAGTGTCAAATACTGTTACAGCGTCAAGTGCATCATCACGTGATGATGACGATGCAGTTGTTCATGATGCTGCAGTGTCATTTTCGGCTGCATCGCCACCTTGCTACCGTTGCCCTTACTGTACGCAGACATTCAGAAGCTACACAGACTACTTCACGCATATCCGTGCCGAGGGTGTTCGTCTTGCCAACGAGAAGTCTTCAACTCTTGCCACCGACAGTGGAAGTGGCCAGCAGTCGACCATGCAGACTGAAGTGGTAGCCAGTGTGTCTACTAAGTCGGAGTCATACAGGCGTCGTCCAGCTTCAGCAGCCACGAGTTCCACAACCACACCTCGCGGCTCGGACAGCAGTATGGCTAGCCAGAATGCATCGAGTGTGTCCGACCAAATGCCAGCAGAGTTTCGATCAAGTACGCAGAAGTTTGTTAAGCCAAAGAAGACGTCATTTTCTCTAGCTTCCAAGAGCACTATTGTAAGCCAGGATGCTGGGAGTCAGTCACAGAAAGTACCAGTTAAGTCACGTTGCAGTCTACCAAAATCACCCGGTAAACCAGCGAAGTTGTTCTCTCAGGGTTCTGACAGCAGTGCGGCAAGTCACGGTGCTCCAAGTCAGTCAGTCCAAGTACCGGTTAAGTCACGCTACAGTTTGCCGAAGTCATCTGGAAAACCGAAGAAACAGTCATCCTCTCGAGCCTCTGACAGCAGTCTGGCAAACCAGGTAGCTGTGAGTCAGTCGCAGGACGTATCAGCCAAGTCCCGACCACGTTTGTCAAAGTCATCTGGTAAACCAAAGAAGAATTCGTTGTCTTGGGATTCTCAGAGCAGTCTGGCAAGTCAGGAAGGACAGCCAGGTGTTACGAGTCTGTCACATAAAGTACCAGCAAAGTCTAAATCATGTTTGCCAGAATCGGCTGGTAAACCGAAGAAGAAGAAGTCATTCTCGCAAGGTTCTGACAACAACGTGGAAAGTCAAGAAAGCCAGTCAGATGCTCTTAGTCAGTCAAAGCAACTGCCAGCGAAGTTATGTCCCAGTTTGTCGACATCGTCTGGGTCAACTGGTAGAGCAAAGAAGAAGCCATTCTCTCGAGGTTTTGATAGCAGTGTGGCAAGCCAGGATGATGTGAGCCAGTCGCACCAACTACCATCTAAGTCCCGCCCTAGTCTGCCAGCGTCATCTGGCAAGCCAGGTAAGCGGTCATCGTCTGTATCGGACGGCTCTGTGAGTACAATAGCGGCTACACATGCGACGTTCAACACGCCAACTGTGACCTCCGCTTCAGTAACTGCCAAGTTTCGCCGCCGCCACAGTCTGCCCATATCTCCTGCCAAATCTGCGTCAAGCTCCAGGCCTCGGAAACGCAAGTTGTCACTATCGCAGGATTCTAGCGGCACCACCAGTGTAGCGGGTGTTGTAAGTGACCATCCAGAGTCAGAGAAGGAGTCGTCAGGGCCGGTAGCGGCGAAGTCACGCCGCAGCACGGCAAAAGCTTCGTCATCAGCGACTAACAGATCACAGAAATTACCGTTGACACCTGCAGTGAAGAACTGCGACATCAGTGCAGAAGTTCAGCAGGACAAGCAAGCAACTGAGAATGCCGCGGAGGATCTCATACCAGCGAAAACATCTCGTCGCAAGTCTTTGAAGTCGGTCTCCCAAGCCAGGACAGCTGATGGGTCAAAGAAGCTGTTGAAATCTGCAGCAGAAAGTCCCGACGCCATTACAGAAGTACAGCAGCAGAAGCAGGAGACTGAGACTTCCTCGGAGGATCTCGTACCAGCAAAAAAGTCTCGCCGCAAGTCTTCGAAGTCGGTTTCCGAACGCAGTGCAGCTGCGACATCCACTGATGGGTCGACAAAGCTGTTGAAACCTGCAGTGGACAGCTCTGATACCAGTACAGTGGTAGCTCAACAGGAGGCTTCCGCGCATCTCATACCGGCCAAAATGTATCGGCGCAAGTCGGTTTCCCAAGACATCGCAGCTGGTGGGTCGAAAAAGTCTGCCGCTGCTCGTCCCAGCTCTGATCGTGGCGTTGGTGGAAAGCAGCAGGCGAAACAGCAGAAGAGTGTCCAGCGCAGTCTGTCGACGTGGGTCGGCCGAGACGGTTCGGAGCCAGGCAGCAAGTCACGACGGCATTCTGTGCCTGGCGTGAAAGCAGCGGCACCAGACAGTCGTGCGGCTGTGAAGAAGACACCCGGAGGCGCTGCACGCAAACGATCTGTATCATCATCATCATCATCAGCAGCAGCAGCAGCGAGTTGTGCTCGCGATGCTAAGAAGACCAAGCACTGAAGCCCGGGTTCGCGGCCACCAGCATGGCTACTATTATGGTTGAGACACCCGAGCAGATACTCAGAAAATCCCACCGTTTTTTTGGGTGGGGGTAAACCCGCTAAAAAACCCACCCCAAACTTAATCCGATTTTAGTTTCGTACATGTATATCACTAATAATGAAATATTTTATTGTGGTTAATTAAACTGAAATTAGAGCACTTACAAAAATATAAATTGTTGTTAACTAGTAATAAAACTAGCGGTAAAAGTGTGATATATTGTATTTATTTCATGTGGAGAGTATCTACCTAGCAGTGAGCCTCATTCTAATAACTGAAGACCCATAGGTATCCTGAACCCATCAAGTTTGGTCTTTTTAAAAAACCCGAGTTTAACCCCCAAAAAGTCCAAAACCCAAAAAATCCACCAGATTGGGCTTTAAAAATGTATTTTTCGTAGCGCTGCCCACTATGGCCCATTGGCCACGTTTAGCCAAGAGCATTTAGGTAAGGGCATATTTTGAAATGTGAAAAAGGGACCTTATGTAAATTTCAGATGTTAACTTTCTGAGAGATCTGACTCCAGCCTCCCAGGGACGAATTAACCTTGATTGCCGTTGTCTAAGAGACTTTGCTTTGTTTCGACTTTTTTTCGGTGTTGCGCATAATTGCAACAAGTTTGTTTTTCCATAGCAACTTGTACATTGTATTATGACGAACAGCGGCAATGATGATTATGATGATGTTGACAACGTAACTGGGCGTTGTAGATTTGCGCTAGTGCATACAGGGTGGCGCATAGTCGAGCGGGACGTTTTATTTTCATTCTGTACACTGCAATCACACCTGTAGGCTTACTTACAGTAGCCGACTTGTACAACTAATCAAAGAAATTGTTCAAATATATATTTCTGTGAGTGCTGCTGCTCTATTTAGTTATTGGAACACAACTCTGGCAGTTGTAAGTGCCATTTTGGCCTTTCTGCCCCGTAGAACACAATTATTTACTTAGTCTCTATATACTGCTCCGTGTACTTCCTTGTGTTCTTGAAATAAAAGGAATGACTGACTGACTGCCCTTCACTGCAATGATTGAGGTTAATCGTTTCCAAATTCCATGATTAAGCAAACGTAAAGCATAGCATCATATTCTAATTTTTATGCGCCACCCTGTAGTCAAATTGTGCCACCCTGTAGTGTATTTGACTAAGTTTGTTATCCTGTTGTGTAAGTTTTGTTGGCATTTCACTCTGCGTCTAATTGGCTCGTGACTGTTGCGCTGTAATGTAGTTCATAGCTGTGAGAAAGTCGCTGTATTTGTTTAGTTTCACGACAGTACGCCGTCTCCGAAATGATCTGTACTGTGTCGAGCGGGACACTAAACCCTACTCACTCACTCACTCACAACAGTGCAGGTCATTGTCGGTAATTGTTCGGGTCGTCTATCCCCCCGTTTCTTTTCCAGGGAACTTTTCCCTAAATCTAGCTAGGGGGTCTGGGAAGTGTTATAAGCTTTTTCACTGGGGTGTGGGACAAAGCCCCAGCCGAGGTAATTTTGGCACATTCTGGACCTGAAAAAACGCATTTGGAAGCAAGCTAGATAAAAAGGTGATATAATTTAAGTCCTGAATTATACCAGCTTTTCCCTTGAAGGGCTGTAAGCCCTCTCCCTTACTTTTCTGATGGAGCATTTGCTCCAGGGTTTATTTTTATGCTGTAGACGACCGTAGTAGCCTACAGATCATGCTGGTATTTGTTTGTACATTCATGAATATTCAGTTAACGTGCTTTGAGTGCTGCAGTATTATGATAGCGGATACACGTCTGTTGCAAAGAAGTTAGCAAAAATTCTAAGTTTTTATGAGGTTTTAAGACGATAGGAATGACTTGCTTGGGGCTGCTTTCTCGTTCTTTTGGTTAAGTAATTAGTTAGGTAAAAACGAGTTTACATAGACTGGACGTGTTTCTGGGCATCACAGTGGAAACGCGTAGCTACACTACCTTATGAAATACAGCCAACTTTGGAACTACTGATTTACAAGTATTATAACTTTCAGTATTATAATTTATAAAGCTGGCTATATTTCACGACGCGATTAGGATGTCATGAAATCTGTAGCAGCTTTTACTGTTAGTAACAATTTAAAATATAGTTTCAGGACCAAGAACTAGAACAAGATGCAGAGCGTTAAGAGCGAGAAACTAGGCTTTCGAGACCAAGTCTCGAGAACTCCAAACAGTGGCGACGTGGTAGGGGGGGGGCAATTGCCCTCCTCCTAACTTGTGGGCTGTCAGAAAATTGTCGGAAAATCTGCTAGTGGGAAAATGTTCGTCCAAAAATGCAAAATTTGGGGCTGAACCCACCATTTTGAGAATTTAGGGGCAAAATTGAAATCTTGAGGACCCATAATCTCCTCTGTCGGAAAATTGCACTTCCTGCCCCGCCTACTTTTTAACCCACGACGCCGCTGACTTCAAGCCCGTTGACAGTGCACCAGCGTAGACCATAGATTATTAATGTTTCACAAGGTAATGTAGCAACGCTGTAGCTGTAGCAAGTACCTTAGTACCTAAGTTTTCTTACAAAACAAATCCATTAAAGTCTGAATCTGTGACTTGCTGAAATCGTCAAACGACACATTGTTCAGAAATAAGAGGCAACATTATACAGCACAGAAGTCAGTTTATTACATCCATTCATGATTCGAATTCGATGCATACTCAACTGCTAGTGACTTTATTCGGATTCATCACATCAGCCTTAATCACGATCTTAATACCAGAGCAAGTTTACACGAATACTTCAACACAACAATAAATTGCTACTGGTTAGTAGATTAACTAGTACTAGACTATGTTTTATAATATTTCACAATATTATGCCTCCTGTATGTCAGCGTACAACGTGCTTGTACAAAACGAAGAACTAGAATTTCAGTAACAAAACTTTCACATACTGCGTCCACGAGGAAAAACAAATTATCGAAAACAACAAACAATACAAAATACCCCTGTCTGTTCATCGCAACTCAGTGATTAAATGACAGAGAGACACTCCAATCCATACACGTTAAACACTCAAATACAGCATGCACATGGCCAGATCAGTGTTCGAGAAAACGTGTGAGGCAACTCAAAAAACGTAAAAATGTTTTTTTTGGATTTTGAAAAAAAAAACGTAAAAAAACGTACCGGTAGGCTATAGTTTCAGCCTATAGTTTCACAGGCCACTTAATCGCTCAAACTTTACCATAACACTCAGCGGTGTATTGGGGGGTATACGCGGGTATACGCCGTATACCAACCTCTGGTGTTTTTTGACAGCGTATACTTACCTCATTTGTCATAATAAAACAGGGTATACGGGGATATACGCCGAATGAAGTCCAGTGCGCCGCATCTTGGCCGTAATCAATAGGCCGCCGCCTAACTAAATCAATAAAAATCAATCAACTAATTAGCACTAGGCACAGCTAACAGTTTTTCACTTTACAATACCGTAGACTCCATAGAGCATTGTTTATAGGCATATTTCAGGGCCTCAGAACTTCAGAAGCCTTCTACTATTAGCTTCTGAGGCGCTGAAATATGCCTAGAATGCGTTGGCGGCCGGGCCTCCGCCCCGGACCCTGCTGGGGGAGCTCACGACGCTCCCCCAGACTCCCTAGTCG
>Ga0056124_1000398_pt1 | contig 13729 bp, 8 predicted proteins | sample WorMetHEROISLAND_2_FD_70069 | JGI IMG/M metagenome (GOLD analysis project Ga0056124, IMG submission 70069) | Marine gutless worms symbiont microbial communities from Max Planck institute for Marine Microbiology, Germany - Olavius sp. 4 HERON ISLAND | ecosystem: Host-associated > Annelida >... | reverse complement strand
ATATTTTACAAGTAACAATTATGGTTTTTATTCTGTATTACATCCGAATTCTACCGCAAAAAAAGTTCCAAAATTCCCGGAAACGGTCAAATTTCAGCAAAGATGCACTGAATTTCGTTTGCGCTCGGGTTTCGCCCCATACCCCGTTGTGGGGTCTCATATCGCCCCCCATGTCCCCTCCGTTATCAGGGGTAGAGGGAGAAGTGAGGAAAGGGGAAGAGGAGAGGGGGCCCGCAATTGCTTTGAAGCCTCACGGCCCGGAGGGACCATGATCCGGCCCTGTAGAACACTGACATATACAGAGCTCTGAAATTCCGAGAAATTCCGAGATCTGAAAAATTTACGATTCTTCGAGCGGCTCGACTTCTCGAGATCTCGGCGATTGGCCATTAGCTTACACAGCACGCCCAGTATTGATCTTGGATGGGTAAACGTGCGCGCCTATAACTATTTTTCATCAGTGGACTTAAGTTCACCAGGTTTTTTTTCGGTTAACATGGGATGGGCTTTAGTTGATCATTTGCTTTTCTGATTTTTGATATCTCAATCCATTCCGGAGATATTTGCGAATCAAGTTTGAAGTTGTCCGAAATCGCCACGAATTTTGCACGTTTTTGGTTCCCATATTTTTTCGGAGGGCCCCCAGATTTTGGGACCTAGATTATAAAACTGAACATTCTTCCGATTACGTAGCAAAGTTTCACGGCGATCGGCCAAGGGAACTCGGAAATCTCGCGGTGATAAGAAGAAAAAGAAACATAAGACCTCCCGTTACTAATGTACGGGCGGCCTAATAAATCTCGTAGGAGGAAAAACAGTAAAATGCCGATTTGTAGCTGACTTTCGCAGCGCTGTTTTTGTGTCGAGGAAACTTTTCACGGGTCTAGCTTAAAACTTTATATATTCCTGCTGTAAGTGGATCAAGCAGAGGACTGGCTGCTTCAGAACAGTGAAAGGTGGTAGAACTATTATGATTAATGTACGTAAAGCCGCAAGATGTAGAAAGCAGTTGAGGTGGGATGAGGATTTATTATGACGAACGGCTCGGCTCGTTTTTTTCTCAATCTGTGTGCAGTACACAACCAGGACCGTGTTATACTTTCGTGACGGTAACGTGATAATGTAACTGAGGCACAGTTTTACATGTGATCGCGAGATGAGTCATTTTTTCCCGTAATACGTGTTTTTTCTCCGCGTTACTAACTATGATTCTCAAGCTGAGTTTTGCTTGTCCATAAACTGTGTAAGTGACCACATACAAAATGATTTTATTGAACATCTTTGATGATAAAAACAGAGTAGATGAGTGTGAACAAGGAATTCAACTGAAATAGACAATGTGATGTATTTAAGGTTAATACATACATTTAATATAATGAAATGTGCAACAAGCCAATGAGTCATGTATAAATAAAAAGCGCAATCAGACGCTGGTAATAATGTAGTTAAAACTGAATTTCGATCAAAGTTGAGCCGGTCAGAAATTACTGTGATTTAATAATTTATTAGGAATTTGGTTCTGGCAGTGAGTGGCGAAGTGTGTACCATACAAAAGACAGGATTTAATCAGTCAGTCAGTCAAGTCGACCTGCCAATGAGCACGCACGATAACGCATTCCTCGAGAATAGATTATTAGTTGAATGTCTGCAGTGCATTTGTTGTCATGACCGTGGGTTAGTTCAAGTCCGCATGGTGCTGCGCGAGTGCACAGAATCTTAGCATAGTGATGTAATAATGTCGTAAATGGTTCCATTGAGTTTTTCTCAAGTTTACAAGTCTTACGTTTACAACGAAATATAATCTTTTAATAGCTTTTCATTACGTGTTTATCATGATGAATATAACAAAGCAGTGATAAATCAGTGTTTAGTCTGAATAATTAAAAATAATTGTAAGTCTTCCATGCATTTTGATGACGGGGTACGTGAAAATGTAAAGTAATTGTTTTGGTCTTACAAAGTAAAGGCAGTTATGAGAGTGCTATTTTCCGTAACTCACTGTAACCGATTCGCTAAGAAAGCAATTTTATATTCCGATGTTTGATGTAGAAATACGAATAAAATAGTACCATCAAAGTATTTGCGGGCAGCAAAGACAGTGGACTATGAATACTGAATACTAAACAAAAGGCTAGAGGCAAGCAAAGAATTATAGCGCATACAGCTGTAGTTTCTTTGAGTGTTATAGGGAAAAATAGAAGTGTTGGCTCGGACTCGCTGTTTTGAGATGTACAAATAGGAAATAAACCACGTAGATAATCACAAATGATGTGTCTAAAATACCTTTTAAAATGTATGTTGGCTGAACCGAACGGTTTTCGAAGAACTACGAAAACGGTTTGGACGGCCGATCTTCTCACTCTTTAGTTGTCCCCTTTTTGCCTATTGTCTCTAACAAGGTGACTTGGCGGGTCACAGAAAACGTTTCAAATGTGAGAAAACGATTTTCGTTGTCAACGGGCTTGCAACGTGTCTGAATTATAACTGTCTGACTGTTTTCTTTAAATCGATATTTTTCATTTCTTTCGTTGTATGGCTACGACGTTACGCGCGTGTCAAACGATCGAATGAGTGACCACGTCGAAGTTCTTGGTGTTCGGAAATGTACAGTTGGAGTCACAGCATCTGCGACCAGTGAGTTTTTTTAGCGGTCGTAGAAACGCGGGGCGGTGGATGCGCGCCACGGGGAGGGGCTTGGGCCCCTCCCCAGTTATGGGAGTACGGAGTCTCACCCAACCCTCTTAAAATTTGTGAAAATATAGGTGCACATTTGTGCAATTTGGTGCAATTTGCCGATGACATCAGGTCATCAAAATGGGACAGAAAATCGATGCTTTTCCGTCCCGTTCTTAAAAGTGGGACGGAATTTACGGTCCCTGGCGTATAGGTTCGGCGACCCCTGAGTCCTTCGTTCTCGTCAGCTGCACGATTGCACGTAGTTGGACGGGTCACGGCGAGCCGACGGAACGACGTCGTAAAGGACACGAGACAGTCGTCGGCGTAGTTAGTTGCAAGGAACGCAGACTGGGACCGCCGGGCGGGCGCTCTCTCGGCGTTGCACGATCTCGCGCGCGCGCCGCGAGATGTTATCCGCGACGAGATTTACGTTGCTTGGCATGTCTCGGGACGGCGGGGGTCGTCGCAGGAACGATACCGACTTGAGGCTGGCGAGTGAGTGACTAACGCCGGGTCGCAGCGACGGTTCTAGGCGGGCGGTCGGCAGTCACAGTCACGTCTTTCTCGTCTTGCGTTGCCGACGATTGTCGACCGACGCACATACATGTTGAGTAAGAAGTCCGACCGACCATCTACTGTATCGACACACAATCGACAAGACTATTATGCGCTTGCGAGTTCGGTTCTTACTTCTTTTGTCCGTTAGCTGATTGTACGTTAATTTAACGTACACTTTACAGACTTCCGGGGTGACTCTTGACGTAACCATCGTATACTGTTGCGCGCGATCGTCGAGTCTGCGCGATCCTGAGATGATTGATAGCGCTGTGTGATCAAAGGGTCCAGAGTTAAGGTTAAAGTTGACTGTAGCCCAAATCCTAACCCTAACAAAATCCCGCAGCGCGATTTCAATTTTAGGCTTACCGGACATTTCGGACCTAAGACACTTCGGACTTGAGGCACTCTGGACCTATCGAAAAATTCGCGAGATACTTCGGACTTAGATCCGAAGTGTCATAGACGGGGGCGCTGAAAATGACGGACATGAAAATGACGGACATAAAAATTCAGGACATGTTTCAGGTGTCTGAATAGGTCCGACGACACTGAACACTGTAGAATGCACGGTATTGTTTCAGAGACATTTGATATTTCTTGATATTCATATACTTCATATTTTCGTTGATACTTTAGTTGCGTTTTAGACTTGGATATGCTTTTCAATTATTCTACAATTACAGGAGGTCTATACAACTTACTGCGCTGCTATGAGTTGTATTCTGCCGTTGTTTTGAAAAGAATTGCACACTGCATTGTAATGTAATCTATTTTCAAACGATATATATCTTGTCCTCCAATTTCATGTCCGTCATTTTCAGTCAACCCTCATAGACACTTCAGACCTGCCTGAGACGCTTCGGTCCCCGAACGCTGTTATTATATACCGCGCAGTCTGCACATGCCTATTCATTGTTCAATACTTTATCGATACGTGTATAATAGTTGCTTTCGTGGACCGTATGATGGCTTGTTAGCGTCGAAGTAATTCAAGGCGCCTAGAGTGAAAGTCAATTAAACTGTTTAGCCTGTAGGTCTATAGCAACTGACGATTAATGGCTATAGCTTGTCGCAGCATTTATCTACACACATAGGCATACATCCTGTTATGAAAATCTTTATTCACCACAAATGGTAGCAATGACAAATAACAAACGATAATAATAATTTAAAAAAACTACATGAAAAAGCACAAGTGATAATTCTAACAGTCTTGACTTAACTAAGTGTACAACAAAGTTTACGGTGCAGTGATTACAACATATAGCCTATACAATCTCAGCTATTGCTGTAGTTTACACAGAAAGCGGTCAGTGGCGTAACTAGAGACCCGGGGGCCCCTAGGCAAATATTCAAGTGGGGCCCTCCCTTCGTTATCTTTTTTATCATCCACACAATTCCACATGACATAAAGAGTAGAATTTAAATTTAAACTGACGTTTAGCGGTGTTTGCTGCTGCAATGCTGCAACGAAACATTCTATGGTGTGAATAGTTGTGCCTACATTTTACTGTAATTATTTTTTTGCTTGGAACTCGGGGGCCCCTTACACTCAGGGGCCCCCTAGACTTTGCCTACCCTGCCTACCCCATTGTTACGCCACTGAAAGCGGTCAAACCTTGCAGGCAGTATTTCACTTGGTAACTTGAAACAAAAGTGTGAGCAACATATAGAGAGCTAGTAGAGAAAACTAAAATATGCATACATTTAAGGTTCAGTGCATCTTTAATTACGGCATAACCTATCATTACAGTAGGTTAGAGCTATAAAAACGAATACGGCAAAAATAATCTCAAAATACACAAGCACACGCAAAATCCACCAAACTCAACAAACACGGCCATTTCATATCTCATTACTACGGAAAAAAATCGAAAGCACGCACGTCTTAAAACATCGCCTTTGGTCTTTAGGCGTACTGTAAAAAGTGCTTCTTGTGACTGCTAAAATTATCTTTCAGTGCGCTGGAACAAGGCGTTTAACTACCAGTAATTAGCGCCTCTCCTTGTCTACCTTTCACTCTTGCGTCACCGATTTCGTGTTGGACTTTAGGTCCGAAGTCTCTCGTACTTTTGGGACCGAAGTGTCCGAACACTTCGGACCTACGACCGAAATGTCCAATGGACACTTTAGACCTACGGGAAAACGTTGAGACACTTCGGACCTAAAATGTGTCCGAATAGGTCCGAAGTGTCCGGTTACCGTTTCAAGATCGCGCAGATTTGCTGATCGCGCTCAACATGATAACAACAACAACAACAACATCATCATCATCGTCATTATCAACCTGCTCAGTTGACCGTAGCTGTTCCTACTGGCTTCGTCCAGCGGAGTCGTTCCTGACAAGCAGCAAGTAGCGGGTGAACTATTGAACGTCTTGTTCTATACGGTTCACGGTCAGATGAGTCTATGATCTCCACCAGGGCGCCTCCAGTCCGCTGGGACATGGATGATAGTTGATACGGACTCTAAGAGCTGTGGCGTGATCGTCGTGCAAATATATCCGCTTTCATCTGCATGTTTTCCCGTCACAGTCACTGTCGTAGCCTACTGCAGTTCGCCTGTCGTCCGTATTGACAGATAAAAGACAAGCTGCATGCGCGATGATCGTCGCATGTAGATAAAGTAAGTAAATTTAATTTGTGAAGCGTCAAGTGGAGAGTTGACGTAGACCTACGTCCCACGCGTGCTATCAGTCTTATCTAATAATCGTTCCCTTTTTCTCCTTCGTCTCTGACGATGAATCGCCTTTGCCTTCATTTTCAAATGTCTCATGTGTCTAAGCTTTCTTTATGTATTGACCGCATTCGTCAGCGTTTTCTGCCGTCCTATGCCTTCCCTGCGTCTATATATATCTTCGCCGTCTCGTTTTTTTCCGATCTAGCTGCTTTTTTCCGTTTAATCAACTCTATAAGTATATAATTATTTTCCAGTATATATAGCTGCAACTATTACCGTGATCAGAAGTTGTTTGTAGGCTACTAAACTCGTACTAGAAATTAATATAGCGTTCATTTAGTGGTAGAACTTACGTTAGTCAGTTACGTTCGACGTCATTTGATCATTGCCGATGTGTGATGTTACTGGTGGTAGCGCTTAAATCACGCTAAGTTGCATGCACTCAGTACCACGTCAAGTCAATCACCGGCAGCAGACGTAGGATGAAATTAGCATTCGCCGGGCGCCTTGATAGACTTTTCTCGAAAGCGTTCGCTGAGGCTGACGACAGCAAAGCCTTGGTGGTCGTCGATCGGATGGACAGACAGACAGACGGACGGACGGACCGACGGACAGAGGCGAGGCGATGCAGGAGCCGTGGTCTGTGCGCCCGGCCGCGTCAACTACAACTGCAAGCTGTTTCTTGTCGGCGTGGTTTAGCGACGTCCCAGGCGATGAGACGCTCCGACGGCCGCACGCGGCGCCCACCCGCAACCTGCTTCAAATCTAATTATGACGTGTAGGCTCGTTTGCATCTCATTTGTCTGCGATGATGAATTGACCTGTCAGCACTCATTACCGTCGCTCGGGCGTTAGCGAGTACACAAGACTAGTCGCAGTCGCCGCAGCTCGTCAGCGTCATCCGGCTACTGTTTTAACTGCTTCTTATCTCGTCTTGCGACCGTAAAGACAGCCCAGGTCTTCTGCCAAACAAAGTTTTGTTATAGCATTATTGCTGTTGTTGTTTTTGTTATTATCATTATTGTCTTTCCAAGTTTGGAGTAAATGAAAGAACTCTGCACATGTGTCATTGGTGTATATTTATTCGTGAATAAATTTGCTACTGAAATTAATTCAAACATCTCCGTAGGCTATCTCATAAAGTGATCGCCAACAGTTATTGATTTTATTAGTTCGAAATGCCAATAACCACTGTGGATTTTGAGGCCAAATTCTTTAGAACAGTATATCGTCAACACACTAGTTTACGTGTCTTGAGTTTGCATGTTTCAGTTTTTACGCGCGACAGCTGTACCGGCAGGTACTGCTGAGCGCGTATTAGCTAACACAATTATAATTTTTTTTCAGTACGACATAAAATCGTCTGTTTTCTAAAATTTCTGGCGCTCTGTTAACTTTTTTTCTACACATATGTGTATCAAATACCGTAGCGAATACTAATTCAGCCATTTTATTCAAATAATCCACGCAGAAGCAACTTAATTTCGCGAAAACTACGTGAATCGTTGGTGCAAACACTTGACAGCTGTGAGTGACGGTCGGTTAAACGACGCGCATGCGCGTATAGTACTTCCGATTGAACTGTACACAAAAACTTTACTCCTGTAAGATATGGGGAAGCTATGTTCCAAATTTGGTGAATATTGGTCCACGAATAACGTCACATTTTTGTCCACAAACGCCGGACGGACGGGTGGACGGATGGACGGACGGACGTTTACGTGATTTTATATTCTGTCCAATGCATATGCAGACAATTACTGGAGATAGACCAAGACAACCTGCGTACGAAATTAAACTGATGCTGTCGCGCGTTATGCTGTTGCTTGCTATGATGCGAAACAAGTCTGTGTCTATCTGCAACCGTTCTCACGTCAGACGAGCCAATAGTGGTAAAATTACGATTTCTAAGGGGGGGGGGGTACCCCTCTTTGATGCCCTCGTTCGAGGGGAATCTCCTCACCCAGCGACACCAAATTATCTCATCAGCAACTAGAGACCATAGGCTACCATATGGTGAAAACCCGGAGTCTCTATCTCACCTGGGCTTGACTCAGTACCGGGTCCTGACACCAGGACGGACAGACAGACGGACAGACAGAATTCCCATAGCTAATACGCGCTCTCACCAGTACCTGCCGGTATATACAGCTGTCGCGCGTAAAAATCGTTCTCGACGGAGCATAGATGAACTAGCAATGCTCCCCTAAACCCTTGATCAGCGTGGGGGAGTGCCTCCGCCCTATTTTCAAGCATCACAACGACGTTTGCTACTTGTGTCCCTTGCCAGTGTATGTCACATTACCGTTTTGCATTTTTCTGGCTGCACGTCATCGCTTTGTGTACATAGTATGTATGACAGACTATTAGTAAAGTCGTAATTAGAAGCACTGCGGTGACGGGGGATGTGATGACGTCAGTGTAATACACTGCTGAGCGCTGGCTGCACGCAGTGCATGCAGTGAATGCGGCTTGACAGAGCTCCAGCAGTCAGTGCATGAAGGGCATTGGATGTGCACAGTCCACAGACCTCGCGCTTCGTGTTCGCGACTGCAGCCGCAGCAGCATCGATAGTCGTCCGTCGTCAAGGCAACTGCCTCTGCTTGACCAAGCCTGCGAGCGTTCATGACGCTGGCCAACGGTACCGATGCAGATTTTGGTCTTGTAATGTATCAAACCCAGTTGGGTTACCGCCGGACCCGTTAGAGCAAGCATCGACAGTCGTCGTCGTCGTCGTCGTCGCTGACAGCCGGCGTCACCGGAAGACTTGTGGCTCGACTTGATTATCGGACGCAATATTTCATTCCTCGCCTCGCCGCCGCCGCCGCCGCCGCCGACGCTGCTGCTGCTGCAACTGATGATGCTGAAAACATTCTTCCACCGCCGCCATCAATTCTCCGACGCCCCGGAATTCCGCTTCCGCGCGGTTTTCTGTTTAATATGACGGCTTACGTCGAGTTTTATCCACTAGGTCACACTGTTGCTGTTCCCTTGACGTTAGTACCTGGACGTCGTCGTCATTGTCTGGTCCTTGTCGGTGACGTGTTTCTACCGCTCACGGTTGTTGCAGGCGTAGCCAGAAATTGGAGATGCAAGGGGCGGACTGAGGCCCGAGGGTCTGAATATCGAGCCCGAGGGCCTAGAGCGAGCCCCCTCCCAACCAGCTAGAGGGTCTGGGGAGCGCTGGAAGCTCCCCCAGCGAGGTCCGGGGCGAAGCGGCTGCTAACCCATTTCGGGCATAAAAATCCCTGAAAATGCATGTAGCGGATATGAATTTCGTTAGTTTTACAACTGAGGTTGGAGGTGACGGTCGCCCCTACCGCCCCTCCCTGGTTACACCGCTGACGGTTGCAAGCCCGCTCCTGTGTTTTAGCGACGAACTTTCGGCTTTATAATTAGACAATGTCAGGAACGTTTCGGCCTTGAGATGCCAAGTATTATTCTACGCAAAAGATGCAGTAAATTCGCACGAAAATGTCCTGCTTCGATATGTGTTCTGCAAAATATGTAGTAATTAAATTTGTGTAAATTGTATGTTTTCAGACATTTTCCCGTTGTCGGCTTACTATGCTGCGTTACTTTCTGTTTCTACTGCTGTATGTTGAATTGGTTGTACACTGTTTCTAAAACCATGATGGTGGATAAAGATTCTCGTATACACGGTGTGAAATAAATCACGGAGAAGTGTTAGAACGGTGTGCACGTGTGTGGTGGCTGCTGCAGGTGTGCGGGTTGGTGTTGTTCGGGATGGGCTTCGTGCTGTACATTGACCGTGAGTCGCAGCTGTACGCTCAGCTGTTCCATCTGTTGCCCAGCTCCGGGCCACTCATAGCTCTCGACAAGATCCCCGCCGTGCTCGCCGGCACCGGAACCACCATACTGCTACTCAGCTTCCTCGGCTGCTACGGCGCTTGCGCCGAAAGCGTCTGCTTCTTGTGGCTGGTCAGTTACAGTTGTTCAGATTTCGTTGACATCCAGCTATGTCAGCCTTTACTCGTAAATTTTAATAATAATAAATGTAATTAGATAGTTATAAGAATCTACTAAAGCCCGAAATTAAACTAAATGTATATTGACAGATGAGAACGTAGTAGAATACATTACACCTAGCATTGTGCGATGTTGGCTGTTGTGTTACAGTATACGATCCTATTGTTTACGATACTCACGGCCGAAATAGTCACCGTTGCTTTCCTCGCCGTCTTACAAGACAAGGTACTTCTTCTAAACTGTTTACTATTAATTTGTAGCAGCCGATGTATGTTTTCGTAATATCCTGTCGCATGTAAGCCTAAATGAAACCGAAAAAAATCGCCCGGGTGGGTCAAAATGATGCAGAATCGACAAGTCGACGACAAAAAGCATGCCGTTACAGTGAGATTTGGTAAAAACAAAACTTTGTTTATTTTAAACGATGATTATGCGCAGGAGCAACGATTTTTTGACTGCTGCTATGCGTTTATGTAGGCATATTGAGTCTTTAACAGAGCAGGATAAGAAAATTAATGCATATGCGACCATTGGCGTATGCGACAATAATGCGTCACTATTTTACTGACATTATAATTGCTCATCGCCTCGCACTTGTACCACATGAAGAATGATATGAAAGCACCGAGCATTGAACGATGATGTGATTGTTACATTTGGTACAGCGGAAGAGGACAGTAGGTGGTGGACGCAAAAGTTTGAAGATGTGAGAAAGTTACACAGGACAGCGCCTGGATGAATGAATGAATGTATTTACCAAGAACACACAGTACCAAGCAAGCAAAACACAGCTAGCTAATACACGTTGACAGGACATCTTCACTAACAGATGCCTTTTGACAAAGAAATATATATATTTTAGGCTACGTACACAAACAGGTATAGATATAAAACAAGCTATAGGCTGTGTATCAAGACCGACATTTTCCATACATTTACATAAACATTTCTTGAAACAAGAAGTACTGGTAACAAGAAATATGAGCTAATGCTCATGAGACGCGCGACAGCATCAGTGTAATTTCGTACGCGGTTGTCTTGGTCTATCTCCAGTGATTTGGGCGAAAATTTACTATTTAAGTGTGCGCCGCAACCTGATGCCCGAAATAATTACTAAAATCCGCTATTTTGAGGGTTCAGTTCGTTCAAGGTTATCGATGTTGGTACCCCCGGAAAGCTCGTCAGCAGTGCTTGTTATGTGTCATGTCTGTGTCTGTCTGCAACCGTTCTCTTGCTAGATTGGTCGACAGTAGCAGAAATCGCGCGTTTTGAAGGGGGTACCCAAATTTAATTTGATGCACTCATACGGAGGATTTCTTGAACCCATGCGGTCGTCAAAACGTAGACTATTAAAATCTAGGCTATGTTTAATGCTAAAATGTCATACCCAGGTTGTCTTGGTCTGTCTCCAGTGATTTCGACGCAGTTCACTCTTGAAATGTGCGTGGCAGCCTGAAATTGCGAAACATTTACTAAAAACCCTATTTTGGGGGGTTTAAGGTCGCTCAAGGTCATCGATGTTGGTACCCCCGGAAAGCCCGTCAGCAGTGCTTGTTATGATGCGAAACAAGTCTGTGTATCTGCCACCGTTCTAACGCTAGACGAGTTAATAGTGGTATAATAACGATTTCTTAGGGGTACCCTATTTGATGCCCTCGTCCGAGGGCAATCTCCTCACGCAGCGGCACCAAATTTGCTCGCAAGAAACTAGAGACTCTAGGCTATCATGTGGTGAAAACCCGGAATCTCTATCTCACCTGGGCTTGAATCGGCACCGGGTCGTGACAGACAGACAGACGGACAGACAGAATTACGATAGCTAACATGACGCGCTTAGCACTACGTGCTGTCGCGCGTAAAAACACGATGATGGAAGAGATTTGCACTCCGAGTGTATTTATAGTACGAGATACTGGTTGTTCTTTGCTAATGATGTAAATTTAACTGTCAGGTGTTATTCCTGGTGGAGACCAACATGCAGAGCCAGGTGAGGTTCGAGTACAACAATACAGCACAGCCGCGCAACGTCACCAACTCGTCAGTCATGCGCACGACTGCATTGTGGGATGCCATGCAGATCAAGGTACTTTATACGTACCATTACCAGCCACCATATGCTGCTTGTCACCCAGTCTTGTCTTGTCTTGTCTTGTCTTTAGTCTTCCTCCATCTGACGGTTGACCGCTCTGCTGATGATCCGCCTCTATTCAGCTCTGTAGTCTGCTGCGTTCAAAGTGTCTTGTTAAATGTGAACACGTTAAAGGGGTGTACGGCTCTTAATGGGAAACCCATCACAGAGCTATGGAGCGTCACCTGCCATATGGGACCACACAGATACAGGTGAACGCACCCCGTCTGAATCCCAGCCAGGCAGGCGGGTACTCAATTTACCTACCTGGATGGATGGAAAGCTGCGTTGACCTTGGTGGCTGGTTATATACCGAGATGGTTTACCTGTCCACAGACAGTCACCCATCCACGCAAGTAGTTACGTTTTGATAGCGACCCGACCGGGAGTCAAACTGACCATCTTTTGATCGTACGTCCAGCGTTCTCTAGCTGTTACGCCACCGAGCCCCATTCCATTAAAAATTCATCACAGCTTTCAGCTTTATGCACCTTTTTGTGTGAATATTCGTGGATTGAAATATTCATCGCCCACTAATAACTACATATAATAATTAGAAACGACCAGAGATCTCAACCCTCCGCCCTCATCGCTGCCATCTGGCCAATACAGATGCACGATGAATATTAATCGATGAATATTTTTACAAAAAGATACGTGAAGCCAAAATCGGTAATGACTTTTGTTTTAATAGCCTCCGTTGGGAAAATGGACTGTCTAGCGAAGTGGCAGTACATGTAAATACTACGAGTTTTTTATATCTGACTCTGTAGTTTCTAACACATGTTCGTATAGAAAATTTCTCACGTAGTTTTCTTAATTTTTATTATCGAATGTCGAATTGATGCAGAAAGCAAGTTAGATTAACATTTAAATGTTATAATAACATGACTTAAAACGGCGAATGTAAGTGTGTATCCACTGTCACCCTGATTCCAAGTGACAAGATAGTGCCAAAGATTAACGTTAAGCCGCCATAGAACTTGACTGGCGCACGGACGTAGCTTTCAGGTGATGCATATAAATTGAAAAGAAAACGACGCGCTTTACCTCACTTCAGCTTCCACCGACCAGCTGCAGGGCTGCCCGGGCGCTGAGGCGGCGCGGCATCAGTTCGGGCGAGTGCGCGTAGAAAATATGACACGTGTGATAAATCCGGAGACGTCAGTCTGTAGCCGACGTAGCATGACGTATACTGTTGCCACGTAGCTGCCGCAGTGCAAGAAAACAAACGCGCAGGTTACACTGGACAGAAGTAGATACGATGAACGACCGGCGACCCGTGGAATGAGACCAGTTCGCTCAGATGAACAGCTACCAGCTCCAATAATGAAATTTTTAGACATCGGATGCATGCAGTGCGGCTAGGGGCAAGTTTGATGTTGCGTGATTAGCCTACGCCGAACAAATTAAATTTCGTAAGCCTCTATAGTGAAAGCCAGACTTGGCCGGTTGTTTACGTTCAATCCGCGCAAGTTTACAGCCAGTCTTTCATGAAAACAGAAATAAAATATACATCGTTCGATTTCTTTTGCCACAATTCTATAATCTCTACTTTATAATTAGCTGTGACTCGGACCTTATATAATCATGTTCATCTGAGTGTTTGTTTTGTGTTTGTTTTTTTCCTAGTTCTGTAAATTGTGTGCGTTGTACTTGCTACCTTCTGGTGAAATAAAGATATATATATATATATAT
>Ga0056124_1000397_pt1 | contig 13754 bp, 5 predicted proteins | sample WorMetHEROISLAND_2_FD_70069 | JGI IMG/M metagenome (GOLD analysis project Ga0056124, IMG submission 70069) | Marine gutless worms symbiont microbial communities from Max Planck institute for Marine Microbiology, Germany - Olavius sp. 4 HERON ISLAND | ecosystem: Host-associated > Annelida >... | reverse complement strand
CGAAGGATGAAATCACTATGTATATATGTAGCTATGCACTGTTTTTGAAGGAAATGCTAATATTCATCTAGTAATGAACAGTTTTGGGACACTTTTCCATGACAAGATTTTTTTCCCTGATATTTCCCTGACAATTCCCTGACTTGTTAACAACATCCCTGACATTTCCCTGACATGTTCCAAATTCCCTGGCATTTCCAGGTTTTCCAGACAAGTGGTCACCCTGTAAATAGAATACAAGGACAGAATAAACATATTCTGCAGCTAGTACGTAAACACACACAATGGAATGGAGGCATTATCATTATCACGAAGGCACAAAAAGTTAGAAATTTTCGGGAAAAAAACTACTTTCGCTGTCAAGCATCCGAAAAATAACTCAGAATGTTAACTCTTTTCACAAGCTTCCTCAAGCATCTCCACACATAATTTGTGGCAGAAATATTACTGACAGTGATATTACCATAGACGAAGACATAATTTATCATTAACTTTTTAACCACATTTTAAATTCACTACAAATAAGCTAAGTGAATGATTAGTGAAACTGATAATTAGCAATAATAAGCTACAAATCAGTAACAGTTCAAAAAGAGAACTTAACGTAAAATGATTTCATGTCACTCAGACAGCTCACTGACTACATCAACGAGACAACACAACTCACAGTGTACAAGTAAATACATTTACAACGTAAAAGTTAATTACTAATTAATACTAATTACTGTAATAACATTGATTATCACAAATTCACAAATGGCAACACAACTTAACTACAATCAACGAATTCTACCACGTACAATAAGCAAACGAACAGATGTTAATTCATACTATACTGACAGGCCGACACGATCACAGTATTTTAGGCATGAGAAATTCAGGCAAACCACACCATGAGTGTTAACGCAAGTAGTTGAAACGTGCCGAAAGTTAGTACAACAAGAGTGCATGAATGAGTGAGTGAGTAGTTTCTTAACGGCACATCAGCGTAAAATAGACCATCCAGCATAACAACAACATCTACTACTCTATAAAAGTGCATTCTCAATACAGACTCAATATGAAACCCCAGCATGAATTACGTATTTCCTATGAGGCGGCAAAAACTCCGGTAAGCAAATCCCGAGTACAAGGAATGTCTGGCATCGTTCCTTTGGTTCTGAACGTCAGTGAATGCCAGCGTGTTTGCCAGTCTTACAAGCTGCTGCATCCTGTGCCTTCAGTTCACGGCGCAGTCGTTCGACGGCCTGGTGATAGCGACAGCCGGCCCTCATCCTCATAGTACCGAGTTCTGTCACACAGCCGCAGTCCAGGCGGAGTGACCTCTCCACTGCCATCGGTGCTGTTGGTCGTCTCACCGCCGGCTGTACAGACTTCACCTGGCTGGCGGTCCGTCGACCTGGTCTTAGACTACTCTCGCCGACCTGCAGTGCTACGTCGCGGTAGAGGACTCTGCGTCGGATCTCCACCACAAGCTGACTCTTCTTGTCCTGCAGGATCTGCTGGCGAGTTCCGCTGGAGTCCGGAACAGTTCCGGCTGAGGTCTTCTGCTGCAGCTGCTGTTCGAGTCGGTCCTTCTTAGACACGAGGCCTTGAAGATGCTGGAATTCACGCACGTGCTTCTCGACCGTCAGTCGTTCCCGCAGCAGCTGTATCTCGACCGTCTCCTTCTCCTGGTAGAGTTTGTGGAACTTCTGACGTTCCCTGCTCAGCACGTCCTCTAACTGTTCGACCCGGTCACTCAGAAGTGCAGCTTCGTCCTCTCGGGATTTTGCCGCATCGAGCCGACATCGAAGTTCGTCGCGTTCCTTCTGCAGCAGCTGAATCTGCTGTCCACTCACCTCGGTCACAGCTGCCACGTTCTCCGACGTTGAAGATGAACTGAATCGGAACGATCGCTTCTTCTGTTTATCGCGGACCAGTTCCATCTGCTTCACCAGCTCGTCCTGCTTAGCCAGCAAGCTGGTTCTCAACTCACCGTTTTCGTCAGCCAGTGCCTGGTAGTCTTTCTGCAGTCTGACAACCTTCGCCTGCAGACCGAGCATCTCGACTGGGATATTAATGCCGACGACTCGCTGATCAACTGAAGCTAGCGATGCAGCAGATCCTATACTGGAGAACTGCTCACAGCTCTGCACCCGGTAAGGTCTGCGTGAAAAGTCCAGCGACGACTTGTGTTCGGTAACACTACACAAACTGGCAGAATCTGGCAGAGATGAATCTGAAGTTTTAGTCTCGACATGTTGCTTCAATACGACATTCACATTCGTGAGGCATTTATTGGCTTCCTGTAAGTCAAGCAGTTGCTGTTTGAACTCTGACAGTTCCTGGACCAACTGGAAATGTTTCGTTTCAAGAGCTTCATAAGCCACGTCGTCGGGAGATGGTTGTAGTGTCTGATCATGATCAGTCTTAGCTGCAGTGTCTTGGTTTGTCCTGTGAACAGAGTCCACTGGCAGGGATGGTTGAGGCGAGACTGGTGCATCCAGCAGTGACATCGTCTGTGGTGTGGCAACTCGGCTGCTGCAGCTCTCAACGTGTGCCTCCAGTCGCAGTATCTCTTCCTCAAGTCGCGAGAACTCGCCAAGCTGCTCGCGCCGACCAAGCTGCTGTTCCAGCCGCAGCTCAACGAGCAGCTGAATCGTGTCGCGGTGTTCTCTCATGGCGTCCTCGATGTGTGTGCGCTGTGTCGCCACCTGCGCACGCAGGTCGTCCAGATGCTGCTCCTTCACCGTGCACTCGCGCGTCACGTACGCAAGTCTCAGCTGTAGCAGGTCACGCTCGTCCTGTGATGCTCTCAGCCGGTCCCTCAACCCCGCCAGGTGGTTCTCGGCATCAGACAACTGTTCCACGATCTTCCGCTGCTCGTCCTCACTGCGTCCTGCTCGCACAAGGCTCTCGCACCTAGCCGCTGCCAGGTTCCTCTCAAACTCGTTTCTCTCGCACAGCAGCTCCGTCTCAAGAGCCTCCTTTGACTGTGACGCCATGTCTAGCAGATGGTGCAGGTCGGTGATCTTCTGTTCATGTGACTCGACCTCAGCGGCTGCCTCAGCCTCGCGCCGGTCGTAGGCGTCCTTTGCTTCGGCGTTCTCGGCACGCAGGTGCATCACCTCATTCTCCAGGTCAGTCTTCACCTGGAACAGTCGAGCAACCTCGTCCTGCAGCTCCTGTAGCCCGACATCGACGCTCATGTCCACGGACGCTGCCTGGGCTCGCAGCAACTCACATTCGCCAACCAAAGCATCCACCTTCTCCGCCTGCTGGCTCCGCTCTTCAGTCGCCCGTCTGCAGCAGTTAGCTATGAGATCCAAGGAAGGCGACAGGAACGAATACTGGTTCAACACATCGTCCGCTGCACACCCACAGTTGTGTGTCGCGCCCACTTCGTCTCCACTAGCACCATCCGGATAATCGTTGCGGCACTTCTGACTAATGAACGTGACGACATGAGAGATTTCATCCAGAATGGTTCTGTATTTTTCAACCGAGTCTGCAAGCGTCCTACTCTCACAACGCTCGCTTGTAAGACTTTCCTCGAGTTGAGAAACTTTTACACACTGTGCTCTGCACTCCTGCTGCAGGTCGGCCACTGCCTGAGATAACTTCTCTTCCAGCGCAGAATTACTCGCACGGGCCGCTTTCAGCTCAGTCTCCAAGCCAAGCTGCTCTTTCTGCATAGCTTCCATCTGCTCGTACAAAGAACGAGTTTCCATATCCTGCGCATTCTTCTCAGCAACCATGCGATTATAGTCTTCCATCAGCGAGCTGAACTCGGAGTCTTGTACTTTCGAGCATTTCTCCTTCTCGGCATTTGTCTCCTCCAGCTGACGTACCGTTGATTTCAGTGCAGTGATCTCATCAGTCAGAAATGACATCTTCTCTTGATTCGATGATTGTAAATCGGTCACAATTCGATGCTCTTCCAACAAACGTTCGTTTTCACGCGTCGATTCATGCAGCTGCAGACGAAGTTCTGCATGTTGACTGCTCGACTCTTCATGCTGCCTGCTCTTTGCAGCTAATTCGTCTTCCAGCCGCTTACACTCTTCTTCCATCTTCTGCATTAATGTATGGTCTGTCACACGCAGTGACTCCTCAGACGTAAGTGATTCACGGCAGGTTTTCAGCTCATCACGCAGACGCTGCAGCTGCTTACCTTTTCTACCTATGCACACCTGTAACCAGTTCAGTCGCTCCACATCGTCAGTATCATTTACCTCCGTAAGCATGCCACCTTCAGCTTCAACGTCCGTATCTTCAGTTGTGACGTATCTTGATGCCTCGAGGACACAATTTGCAACGCAGTCGTGCACGAGTTTGCGAACGTTCTCAACGTCCTGCTTCTGTACCTGCAAGCTGGAAATATTATCTCGAGCTGCGCACAGAAGTGCACCCATTTCTGCAATTTGTGACCTAAGGTTTTCACGTTCCAGTTGATGTGTCTGAGTGTCCGACTGCAAAGATGCAGCCAGTCCATCCCGGCTTGCAGTTAGCAGTCCCATCTCTTCCGCAAGCTTTTCTTCTCTGTCCAGCAACATCCTGTGAGCAACTTTCAACTCACCTAGCTCGCTTTCGACCCGTTCAGTATGTTTACGACTGTCATCCAGTTTGTGTGAAAGCTGACAATTCTGCTCTAGCTCCAGATGCAACTGTGAGTTAGCAAACTGCAACTCTCCGGCCTCCTCCCGCAAAGCGGATTCCTTACCGACAAGTTCCACAAGCTGCTCATGCAACGTATTCACTTCGGACGAAAGCTCAATGACTTTGGCTTGAACAGCTTTATTTTCAACCGTCAGTAGTCCGACTTCTGCAGACTTGCTCGACAAGCTGTCAACCAGCTCACGACTGGCAGACTGCAACCGTTCATTTTCACTTGACACAACACAGCAACGCTGGTTTGATACGTCGAGATCATGCACCAGCATGTTGTTGGTGTCTCGCAACTGACACAGCTGCGCCTTAACCTCGGTATATTTCGCTATAGTCTCGTCGATAGCCTGGCATGACTGCTCGTGAACGCCACGCAGCTCGTCCCTTTCCTTCTCAGCCCTCAGAACCATCTGCTTCCGTTCATCCATCTCTGACTCGTGTGATGCACAGCTCTCGGCGTGTTCCGCTCTCAGCTGCTGAAGCTCTCCCGCCAGATCTTCTTCATTCCTCTGCGACAGAGCAATACTCAACTTCAGCTCATCATTGCAGTCTTTGAATACGACAATTTCTTCTATAACGGCGGCCAACTCGCCCTTACAGCTGTCCAACTCGCCAGCGAGCCGGTCGAGTTTCTCTTCCACCCGTCTCTTCTCCTCCCGACACTCGGCAAGACTATCGGCCAAACCGTCTCTGACTGATCGGACCTCGGTGAGCTGTGTTTCGGCGTCGTCTTTACACTGTCGATATTCGCTGGTCAAAGTGGTCGCAAGGTCCCGCTGTTTCTCAATTTCTTCTACGGCTTGTTGAAGTTCTTGTCTGACGTCATCGTTCTCAGTTTTTGCAGCCGATAGTTGCAACTCGATGGACGAACATTTTGACGTCATCTTCTCTAACTCGACAGAATGGGCATCATGTACAGATTTAACTGATGCACGCTCCTCTGCCATTTCTTCTTTCAAACTGGTCATCTGCTGTTCGTGGAACAACTTTTCTTGCTGCGACTCGTGCCGAGTCTCACATAAAGCTGTATTCACACTTTCTAGCTCATTCACCAACTGCTCACCGGATGTTCCCATCTCCACCACCTTTTCACGCAGTGACGAAATTTCCGTCGCCTTTCTCAGGAGCTCGGCTTCCAGTGCTTCAGACTGGCTCTGTGATTCGCTAAGAAGCTGATCTTTCTCGGCCGTCAGTTCCGAGAGTGCGGCAGAAATGGTTTTGTTCTCGCTCTGCAACAAGACTAACTGTGATGACACTTCATCGACTGTCGTCTCTGCCGACACACGTAGATCAGCCAACGACTGCACTTCATTCTGCTTCTCGCGCAGCCTTCCCTCGAGATCTCTGACGACAGTCTCCGCACTAACTAACTGCTGCCGCTGCTGCTCATTAGCCTTCAAGCCGTCGTGTAGTTTCAATGCACTCAGTTCAGCTGACAGCTTGGCAGCTGATAACTCATCCAGTAGCACACTGCATTCGTTCTGTTTACGCTCCAGCGCTGAGCGTAGATCCTCTACACTGGCCTCGTGCTGGCGTCTCGTCTCGGCAGCACTCAACTCCAGCTGCTCTATCATTTCTTCCAGTTTACTACACCGCTCCTCCAGCAACGACTTGGCAGACTTAGCAACGGAATTTTCAACAGAGAGCTTTTCCTTCTCCGTCGACAACAAGTCGCAGTCTCCTCTGACATCTGCTATCTCGCCTACAAGGCATTCGTTTCTGTCATTCAGGCTGTGCAACGTCGCTCGAAAGTCGACGTTTTCTTCTTCCAGACGAGCAACCTGCTGCTGCATGGAGCTGAGGTCCAACAGCAGCTCATCGCAGCGTTGACTCTGAAGCTGCTTGTCACGGTTGGTCGTCTCCAGTTCCAACTGCATAGATCCGACTACATCAGCTTCATCCTGTAAACTGGAGCAGCGTGACTTCAGTGCCTCCAGCTGCCGAGCTAACGACGTGTTGGTGATTTCGAGGGATGACTTTGCTGCTGTAAGCTCCTGCAAGTCATTCTCTGCAGCATGCAACGCATCATCACGGGACTTGGTGACATCGCCCAGCTGTTCAGTTATCTCGTCAACTTTCTCCAGTAGACACCGATGCTGCTCGTGACATTGGTCCAGCTGCTCGTGTAAGCCGAGTTTCTCTCCGACCACGCAGTCAAGCGCTGCTTTCAGTTCGATGATTTCTGCAGCCAGCTCCTGACTACGACGCTGAGCAGCAGGTGAAGTGTCAGCAGCATCGCTGTTCGTCACATCTTCCATCACTACACTCTCAGATGCTATAGCGACAGCATCAACGCAACTGTTCTGCACCGATGTCTGGTGTTGCATGGTACCATCTCCTTGAACCTGGCTCATTCTAGCTGCCTCGAGCTCGGCTGAAAGCTCTCCACATTGTCGACACAGCTCTACTTTCTCATCCCAGACGATCTCCAGCTGGATCCTGGCGGTGCTTAGCTGTTTTTCCAGCTCGCTGGACCGTGCTGTTAATGCTTCCATGTTGGACGCAAGCTCGCTCCGTTGCTGCTGCAGCTCCGCGCACTTCCGTTCTTCCATTTCCAGAGTGGCACAGAGCTCTCTCTTGGCTAGACGCAAAAGTTCCAACTCCATCTGTACACTGGAAGACACTGCAGCCGACACATCAGTCGGCGTGCCTGCTGGAGAATTGCTGAACATGGAATAAACCTTAATAGCATGCGATTCATCAGTAACGTCAACGCTTGACTGGCTGACAACTGATAAAGGTCTGCTTGACTGTATCTTTGTGGTATGGACTTCATCTTGATGTAGTGAAAAATCTACAGCCGGTGCCGGCACCAGTTCTACACCAGTGTCAAATAGTGGAGCAGTTTCAATGCCGTGAGCACTGCCATGAGCAGCTGCAGCAGCCAGCGATGCTGCATCTCCATACTTCATAGACTGACTTGCAGGTTTCACGGCATCGTCCGCATGTAAATTAGCACGCTGATCAGAAGAATACGAAGCTGCCAAGGTGGACCGGTAAGGATCGGCAGACACGTTCGCAGTCCGGGACTCATGTATTGTAGGCTCACGTGCAGAATCTTCGCAACTGGCATTTAATGCTGTCACGCCAGGCTGATTATTCACGTCGGAGTTCTCGCCCCGAGCCTCACGACAGCAAGATGATGCAACCGTCAAGTTATGAGACATTTCCTCCGACTTGACTTCTGTTGAATCAGCATCCTGCAACGTCCTCATCGTCTCAGCTGCTTCAGCAGGAGCCAGACCAAGATCCTTTCCTTCCAGTTTCTTCAACAGCTCAAGTCTCTGCACTTCATATCTGCGGCGCATCTCACTCTTCTCATCCAGCAAAGTTTCATACTGAATTTTCAACTCCGCAATTTCTGAGGACAACTCGTAGGCAGCTGTGGGAACAGAAGTATCCTTCTGCTTCTGTATGGCTGTAGTTTTACCTTCCTTCTTCGCCACAGTCCTTTTACCAGCATCTGCTTGTTTCACTTCGCTAGGTCCACCTCGTTTGATGTCTTCACGTGCTGGTGGGAGGTCTGCCCGAACCTTTTCCTTCTCACAAACCACGGTTTCGTACCTGTTCTTCATCGTTCTGAGTTCATCCGCTGCGAGCTCGTACTCACGCTTCAGTTTCGCCGTCCAGGCTCGATTGCGACGAAGCATCGTCTCGTTCTGACTGACGAGCCGCGTCACATTCTCCAGCACCGCAGCTGAACTGCTGGCTCCAGACGACGGACTGGGTGACGTCACCATGCCCTCTCCCCCATCCACTGCTGCCTGGTCACGCTCATTAACGTCTACACTGGACGTGGCTTCTTCCAGCGAGTTCACAATGTCTGATGATGACAACGGCCACGGATGCTTTCTCAAACTAAAGCCATTGTCACTTTTCACACGTTGGGTGTTGTAGGTAGAATTTCCCGATGCTTCTGCACTTGAAGCTTTAGCAGAACTGACTGGAGATGTTTCCGTCGTTCTATTTTCCAACAAAGCTTCTGCTTTCTGAGCAGCCGTTTCTGTACTATCATTCTGCTGCAACGTCGATTCTTCTTGAATTACACAGGGTGACGAAGTAACCAGATGTTGCTGCATTGACACATCAGGGAATAATCCATCACTTTCAGTTTCATTTTCAGCTAGATGACCTTTAGTGACGACTGCACTCTGATGGCTATCGTGCACAGCCGGGGTTTCATACTGAGCATGCAATGAGATTGTACTGTTTAACTCTCCATGAGATATTCTACAATCTCCATCACTCAGATCCTCGCATGAAACAAAGCTACTACTTAGATCATCAGCACCGACCAAATCATGCATCGTTAAGTCACTGTTCACAGTACTACACGCAGCGACTTTATGCCTAGGTGCGAATATTTCCGCAACTTCTAAATCGACGTCGTTACCTGGTGAGTAAAAAGGTGGTTGGACCAAGTCATGGCCAACGGTGCATGCTGGAAAAGCATTGTTATCAGTACCAGTAACGGTTTTATCAGTAATCAAACCATCAAGGCTATCAACAACAAACGTATTAGTAACAACACAACTGTCAACATAACCGGCACGTGTTTTACTTACCATGTTTCTGTCGTCTGCAGACAATTGGTCGAGACGTGACTGAAGATCGGCGGCCATGCTGCGGCTTTCTTCGGCCTCACGCAATCGTCGTTCGGCATTGAGACCGCTCAGTTCGGCACTCGTTTCAAGCACTCGGCACTTCTCGGCGAGCTCGGCACAGTGCCGGCACGACGACGACGAATCAGCGTCATCCGAGTGTTCGGCGCCAGCCTTGACGTCACTGAGCAGCTGCTTTAGTCTGGCGTTCTCCTGCAGGCAGCGTTCTTCCAGCTGCCGTAGCTTGTCCTCGTACTGACTCTTGTCCGTCTTTCCCTCCTGCCTCCATCTCTGACTCTCCGAGATCAGAGTCCCGAGGTCACTTGATGTATCTGCCGTTGTGGAGCCGCTGTCTGCTACCTCTGCAGCTGGTGCTTCAGTAACGCTCGTCGATCGTTCACGCTTTCCACCTTCCTCTCGGAGATATCCAACGAGCTCTGTGAGAGATGCGTTTTCCTGCACTAGAGCGGAATACTGCGACTGTAAGACTGAAAGCTCCATTTCCAGTGTAGTACATCGGTCTTGCACAGATGCCGTTAAATGAATTTGCCTACTGTCCAGACCTGGTTGAATATCTTGGATTGCCTCAGATGGCAGTGATTCCACGGTTTGCTCAGCAGTTCGGCTATCCACTGCAGGAACCTCGGACACAGTGCAGATACATCTGTTGATATCACAAAGGTCGGTCTGTACTTCTGCCTCTCTGCAATGCCACCCAGACGCGGAGTGTCTCCCGTTAGCGGGGCTCATCTGCTCCCTCAGCATTGACTGTGAAGCCAGAATGTCTGCCACGGGGCTGACCGACGACCAGAGCACCGGCGACTGCGAAGGCGACGCACCGAGTGCACAACAAGACTTCAGTTCATTGTACTCACGAACAGTTGACACGAGGCGAGCCTTCAACTTTGCGCAATCCTTCTGCGCCTTCTGCTTGTATGCGATGAACTCAGCTTTCAGGCGTTCGTAGGCCGGTGAGTGAGATTCGGCGAAGCCTGATAATCCAACAGGGCTTGGTATGGGTGATATTTCTGCATCATCGGCAGTTGAATCAAGCGCAAACGACTCCGATGCTACGGATCTCGTCTGCAGCGCCTCCAGCTGACGTTTTTCGTCGATGAAGCCGCCTTTGACAACGTCCTGATCAGTGACGGTGGACGGTGGTGAACGTTTGTCAACAGGCTGACTCTGTGATGAGCTCAGCAAGCGGTTTGCCTCCTCCAGTTCCAGCACGCGCTCCTGCAGCTGTTCCACATCGTGAGGCAGGTAGAAGCCCTCCGTGACTACGCCGATGCTACTGGCACCATCACCCTGCTCGTCGGAGCGGATTCGCCAGTCCCTGGTGGCGTCTGCCGAGCGGTGCTGTTGCTGAGCCACATCCAGGCTCAGTCTCTCACACTCTGACTGCAGCTGAACGTTCTCCTCCTGAAGAGCCTCGTGCTCGTGGCGCACTCTATCGAGCTCGTTCAGCAACTGTTGACGACCGTCCCGCACATCCTGAACACCACAACCATTCAACGCCGGTCTTTCTCTCATAATGAACAAGCCTTCGTTCCACGCTGTCACTCGTACTGTCTATGTCTACCATACACTCTACAGTGAGATAACGTGTCGATAACCCACCGGTGCAGTCATGCGTGACCAACCAAACAACAGTGTATGCTACACGGCCAACTGTCGGCCAGCATAGAATAAGTGCTTGCCTGGAGTGTACAAGTTCGTTTAACACTCACTTCTACCACTCCCAGACAGTTGTTTAACATACACTTAACTTACAACCGTTGCTACTATTTTTTGACTTTTGGTTGGTTAACTGGCCAAATTTTGCACAAGTTACATGTAAAATAGAAATTGTGTGCACAAATGCGTTAAGACACGAATGGCCGAAACAACTTTCTATTTCTATTTATCGTTATTCTATGACAACCTGAACACACTGATCTAGTACAAAATTTTTCTTCAAGAATCACAATCTGCCTCATTACCATTCACTGATCTTCTTCATTCACTATATATCACACAGTCTTCACCGTTGAATGAAAACACTACCACTTTCCACGCTGTCTATTTCTAGATTTAAAACCTAATAGTGTTCACAACATGTCAACCGATCACAAGACATGATCATGAAACAATACAGAGTGCATGTAACATGAAACCCTAGAACTAACATCAGACGCTGTCTGCAGCTACTACAAATGTGTCACCATTATGTTACTATAATGAACAATTTCCACTGACATAAATTAGCATGGAGAAGACTGCAGTCAACTCCTTCGTACCGGTTTTGCAATGTACCAGTTGAGTTCAAAGTCACGTGACACAAAAACTAGGCCAAATATCGAACATATGGGCGACCAAATTCAGACATTGTCCCCAGTATAAGAATCAGCAGTCACGTGCCAACTCACGTTGTAAATGGTGGAAATAAGCTTTGAAAATGAAAGCATTTCTAACTTTGAGGGTCTCATGGTACACTGTAGTGAAGCACTCATCGACCTCTACCTATCTACTACATTTCATTTGAATCAGACAAACTTTCTGGGGATGGACGGACAGACCAGCTTTATAAGGTCGACTCAGTCGAGGAGTCAACCTGAAACAGTAACTCTGCACTACCTTGACTTCACTCTGAAGCCTCCTGACAAGCTGTTCCAGCTTCGCTCGACTCTCGCCGTCGACAACTGCATCATCATCTTGACACACATCCGCTGACGAGTCACCGCAGACCTCCTTCCTTCCTTGCTCAGTCTTCATCTGTTCATATTTCACACAGAAATGCTGCAATATTTGACTGGATTTCACAACCTTGGCTGAAAACAGAAAACACTGTACAATGTCTGGAACAGACCAGAACAAGACCCCAGCTGTCGCCAAATGCCTGTCGTTACATTAAATATTTTTATTTACTTATTTAATATCAAGATCATACTACTTCCAATATCGGTACATATTGCAAGAAACTTTCCACAAACGGGGATGGAGGCAGACACTGTGTGTTACAAGTTGAAGCCAAACAGCTGCAGATAGTCTGCCTGATTTAGAATGGCACCATAAAGCTTAATTGTGGTCACGTGCCATTAAGAAACTATTAACTTACTCACTCACGCTGCAGATAGCAAGATGGTTACTATTAACAGCCTATAGGAACTTACCAACGCTGAGCCCCTGCAACGTACCATTTAGTCATAACACAAAACTTTACCGACAGATGACAGACGGACGACACATCATACCATAAGCTCGACCATTAGTACAGTCGGCAAAAAATGACAAAAATCATTTGGTACCACGCGGCGCCACGGCAAACGTTATTCTGGGGGAAGGAAAATTGCACGTTCCTTTGGCCACAACCTGCACCGCAAATTTTGACATGGGTTCTGAACCCCAAATCTGCCCTTCTTGCGAAGGACCAACCAGGTCCCCTATCTAACAAAATGCCTATAGAGAACATAACAAATAACAACCACAAAGTACGAAAAATATTTTAAAATTTTGCTAATAAATTCACAGACCTTCTTGAGCTCTTCGAGGAACTTGTGCTCAGTTTCGCGCCTGAAGTTCTCAGCCTTCATCTTGAACTTAGCGTCGAGGTCCTGCCTGCGCTTCTGGAAGGCTTCCTCGAGGCCGGACTCTACGTCAGCACGCACGCGTGAGATGCGCTGCTCGTAGGACTCCTGCAGCCGAAACTCCATCACCTACAAGCCATTACCATCATCATTACAAGCCATCACCATCATCACTGCAAGCCATCATCATCATCATCATCATCTACAAGCCACCACCATCGCGCAACGTTTTTTTCCCAGCACAATGTACTTAATGAAACATCTTATCTGCACTATCTGCTCAGGTCACAGGAACGATCACAGGACATCGTCATTCGACTGCGCTCTTTACAAAGTTATGAACATTATTCTGTGTGAATTGAGAAATTAAAAAGAACTTTGATCCCTTTCTCCATTAATAATTATCAATAACATTTTATCTGGCGTTTTAAGTAGTATAACTGCATTTTATCTAACATTTTATGTAGCGTTTTTATTCCATTGTATTGTATTGTGTAGTATACACATGTACCGTATTGTCGCAATACAGCGACACTACAATAAAGTTAATTCTCAATCTCATCATCACGACCAGTATCAAACTGAGCACAAATAACTTTGTGACTCGAGGATTCTGATCCCCAAATCTGCCTTTCTCACGAGGGACTGACTACGGCCCTTGTCTAACAGAATGTCGCTAGCCACACCAAACACATAACAACCACAAAGTATAACAAAGTCGGCATTCTACCACATCCGAGCGATGCATCACATTCGCCCAGCCCTTACTGAGGACATGGCTAAAACTATCGCCTGTGCTCTCATCGGAGCGCGGCTCGACTACGCCAACTCTGTTCTGGTTGGCGTAAAGACGAAAAACGTCGCTCGTCTCCAACGTGCACAGAACGCCGTCGCCCGGGTAGTCGCCTTGGGCACCAACCGTCAGTCGACCAACTCA
>Ga0056124_1000395_pt1 | contig 13782 bp, 15 predicted proteins | sample WorMetHEROISLAND_2_FD_70069 | JGI IMG/M metagenome (GOLD analysis project Ga0056124, IMG submission 70069) | Marine gutless worms symbiont microbial communities from Max Planck institute for Marine Microbiology, Germany - Olavius sp. 4 HERON ISLAND | ecosystem: Host-associated > Annelida >... | reverse complement strand
CTTTCGATCAATGCTTTATAGGCAGGTCGCCGCCCAAACATCCCCTTAGCCATGCTTGAAGATACGATCCAGCGTGTGGATTTCCACGTTACCTTGGTTTAGGCGAAAGGTAAACTCATGCGAGCCCGGAATGACGCCAGCGCAAATGGCAGATTGAAGTATCATTTTCATAGTATTCGGGATGGTGTACGCGGCGTACGTTGCCTTCCCTCTCACGCATTCCAAAAACAGGCTGTTTCCCAACGCCGCCGTGCCCAGTATGGAGCTTTTTATCAGCGTGCTTATTCTTCTCTTTCCCGCCAATGAAGGTTTCGTCTATTTCCACTACTTTCTGAAGTAGAGAATCTACTCGAGTTGCATGCTTCCCGGATACGATACATCAAAAACCATGCTGTTTTTTGAGTAATTCCGAGCTCCTTAGGAAAATTGGATGCTGGAAGTACCCTTTCTGGCTGTCACTATGAGGTACATGGCGAATAGCCGTTTGCGATAGCAATATGTGAGCCGTGCATTACTGTGCCAGTTCGAACTGGGAAAATTCTTTCCGCATTCTTTACACCGATAAACACCGGGCCTCGAGGTTTTATATGCCCCTTCGGAAGAACAATGCACACAAACTGGTTCCCCATTCCATCTTACATTTTTAAACTAGCTTCGTGCGGATTCTTCCGTAGGAAAAGTTTCCATAAACTGAAAAACGCTCGTAGTATCTTTAACACATCGTTAATACCTCTCAGTAACTGAGAGGTATTGTATCAAATGATGTTTTGTGGTCGAAAGCATATAAATCCCTTCGTTTGACATATGACCAGAGTGGTTCAATGCCATTGATAGGGCAATTACCACGGGCAAATTCATGCTGACCATGATTCACACGGAAATGCTTTTTGTACCCCCTATTCACCAGCCCATCGTAGCCCCTCCAGCCATCCGAGTGGATGATGCTATCGATGGCCACGCAGCTCCGGATTGTAGCCTGTAGCGCCTTCTTGGCGGCGTTCGAGACGATTTCCGTGTAGCCCTTCCCGTGGCGTTCCAGAATCCCGGAGACAATCGTTTTACCCCCAGCCCCGCGCCCTTTCTTCCCACGAACACGGCTCCTGCTGAAATTAGGATTCATCGACTTCAACCTCGCCGGAGAAGGGCAATGAGGCGTCACGAAGCTGAGCGATTCGGGTCCGTAGTTTGAATAACAACTGATTGATCGTCGGACGGCTTACATCATTCAACTCGGCGATCTTCGAGGCCGGTAAATCGTGCGCAAAATAGGGTACAATCCGTTTGGATTTAGCTCCGGGTAGTGGTAGATTCTTAACTGATAGCGTGGTTGATAATCCAGGTCTACCGGGCTGCGCAGCGGCCCAACCTAATCTTCTACCAGTTAAAGTCTACCACTACCAGCTTCCGAAAGGTGTGAACGCCTGGAATACCTGTTTTTTCTTTTCATAACATAACGTTAGCATGCGGTTGTAGTTCTAAAATTATCTAGCATTCTTGGTTAAAAAACATGGATGCTGGCAGCGTATTGTGTTACGCCGCGACGGTGTTTGTGTCCTTCAAGATCAGGCAGCGCACCTAACCCAACCTGCACTGCGCATAGAGTCAGGCGGGACAGGCTGCGCGGACCTCCCATTTAGTGTAGGTCGGGTTAGGCACATCCCTGCGGTCGCGGTATGCCGCTTAGTCGGATCGCGCCCTAGCGCGACAGCCGATAGGTCAGAAGTTGTTTGGTTGAACAAGATCGCTCCCGCAACACCTCCGGTCCCTCAAACAGCGCCGGATCATTCAGGATTGCTTTTAACCAAACAGCTTCTTTAAAGTTTAGGGCTTCCCGATCCATAACTTCCCTTCCAAGCCACCATGCGAGGTCCGAGAGCTACCATGAAGACCCTATTCGTGTTTATGCTCGCCCTGTTCGTCGCCACCCTCATGATCCTACCGGACACCGCCGAGGCCAAGCGGTTCGGCGGTGGCCGGAGTCTGGGCAAGCAGTACCGGAGCATGCCACGCGCCGCGCCGCGCCAGACTCCACAGGCCCCCAGTCGCTCCCAGGCAGCGGCCGGGGCCGCCGGCCGTACCAGCGGGATGAGCCGCTGGCTCGGTCCCTTAGCCGGGTTGGCCGCCGGCGGCCTGCTCGCCTCCCTGTTCTTCGGCGATACCTTCGAGGGTCTGCAGATCATGGACATCCTCTTGGTCGCAGCCCTGATTTTCGGTGGCCTGATGCTGTTCAAGGCCATGCGCCGTGGCCGCCCTGCAGTGGTCGGCACCGGCGCATACGGCGAATCGGTAGCCAGAGGCAGGGGGTCGATTTCGGGTGCCATGCCGCCGGATCTCGGTGAGCCGACCCACGTCGAGCCCGATCCGGGCGAATACGAGGCCCCGGCCTGGTTCAATGGTCCGGGATTCCTAGCGGGTGCCAAGGACCATTTCGTTCGGCTCCAGACGGCCTGGGACCAGGCCGATTTCCAGGATATCCGCGACTACACTACCCCCGAGCTCTGCACCGAGCTGGAGCGCGAGCGCAGCCGCCTGAGAGAGGGGGCCCAACATACCGAAATCGTGACCCTGGACGCCGGGCTCGTCGGAGTCCGTCGTGATGGCGACCAGGTGGTGGCAAGCATCCTGTTCTCCGGGCTGATCCGCGAGGAGCAGAACGCGACCGCCGCCCCCCTCTACGAGCTCTGGCACGTGCAGCACGCCTGGGAGAGCAGCGCAGGCGATTGGCTCATTGTTGGGATTCAACAGCAGGAGGGGCCTGAAGATGAGTGACTGCTTCTCCCGCCTGATCCGCATCCATGCACCGGAATCCGTCGCCTGCGACCCCTCCGGTAAGAATGCCCCCTTCGAGATCACCATCCTGGCCGATGGGGAGATCCCGTTCCCGCAGGTCATCCTGTACGCCCATGGTCGGCAGCACCTGGTCAAGGACTGGATGATCGCGGCGTCCGGCACGGACTCGGACGGTCGGGTCACCTACGTCGCTTCCTTACCTGCGGGGGTCGTGGGACCTGGGGAGCTCGAGGTACAGGTGGAAGGCTGCCGGAAATCGGATTTGCGGCAAGCCGGTGACGGCGACTGGATCAAGGAATATCTGCGGGTCCGGATTCGACCAGATGCAGCGGCAGGCGAGCCGGCAACGGCCGCGAAGGCCAAACCGAAACCGAAGCCGGTGCCCAGGGCGACGCTGAAGCCGGGCAGCTTCAGCGCGGAGCCGAAGGTCTACTTCGGCATCCACAAGCACATGCACCAACCCTACTACCAGGCGGCCGATCGCAACTATTGGGACGGCGAGAAGGAGGAGATATTCGGTTCCCGCGGTGGTCCCTACACGGAGTTCATCCCGGCGGCGGTGCGCCAATATATCGACGGCGGGTTGCCCCATGCAGGCCTGTCCACGAGCTGGAGCGGCACCCTCATCGAGCAGCTCGACCGCTGCGCCCGCGACGGCCTGTGCGGCGGTCGGTTCGGTAACTGGACCGAGCAGTTACGCGGCATGGCTACCGAGCAGACCGGCCTGGGAAATCCGCGGGTGGATTTCACCGCCTTCGGCTTCTTCCACCCCCTCATGGCGCTTATTCCAGGGCGGAACATCGTCGAGCAGATCGTCCGGCACCGGGAGATCGTGCGCGAAACCTTCGGAGTCGAGGCGTCGAGTGTGCTGTTCCCGCCGGAGACGGCCTTCCATGTGCGCATGATCCCGGCCCTGAACCAGGCCGGTATCCAAGCGGTCATTTACGACTCGATCCACCGCTTCCGCACCTGCAGGGAATACCCCTACGCCGGCATCAACGAAGGGATGCTGCCACCCAATCCGGCGGATCAGCGCACCCCCCCAGTGCACGATTGGTTGCAGCTGCACAATATCTGGGCCGGCTCCCGGATCGCCCCCAGCCTACTGCGGCCCGAATACGTGCAGTATGAAGACCCCGAGGGGCAGCTCCACAAGATCATCGCCGTACCCGCCGAGCGTTACATCGGCAACGAAGATGCCCGCGGCGGATTCGGCGCCCTGCAATATCCGGACGTGCTGGGACAAGTCTACGATCAAATCGTGGCTACCGGGGCCTATGACCCCGAGCATCCCCCCTTCTTCATATTGCACTCCGACGGAGATAATCACGGCGGCGGAGCGGAAAGCTACTACAAGCACAACAGCGGGGTCCTGGTGGACTGGATCCGGCGTGATCCGCGCTTCGACCTGATTACCATCCAGGACTATCTGACCCTGTTTTCGCCCGATCCAGACCGGGCCGTGCACCTCGAATCCGGCTCCTGGAGCGGTGCGGACAACGGCGATCCCCAATTCATGAAATGGTTCAGCCGCTACAACGAACCCTACTCGCCGGACCTGAATTCCTGGGCCGTGTTGACCGCGCTGCACAACGCCGTCCACACCCTGGAAGACTCGGCGGCAGGTTATGCGCAGCTGGGCGAGGTCTCCCGCCTGATGCTGACAGCTGAAACCAGCTGCTACTGGTACTGGACCGGGCAGACCGAATGGGACGCCCAAGTGACCAACGCAGCCAACACCGCCTATGCAATGGTCAAGGGCGACCTCGACCAGCTGGTCGCCACGGGTAAGGACAAGACCGGGCCGACCATCTTCCCGCCCTGGATCATCCCGGAAAACCCAGGCGGTAAGAAGTGGGGACAGGGGTGCCTCGAAGACGCGCCACGTCAAGGCGTGGTGCACAGCTTCATCCACGACGTGTCGGGTCTCGAACGGATAACCCTGGTACTACGCACGGCCAAGGGCGAAAAGACCATTGCCATGACCGACCACGGCCCCTATCCATCCCAGACCGGCCCCCGCGTTACCGCGCGTTTCTTCACCTCCGGGCTGCCGGTAAACGCCGGCGAGGTTAGCTACTACATCCAGGCCGAGGACAAGAAAGGAAACCGCTCCCGTAGCTCCCTGGAGCGAGTCTATCTGGCGTGAACGACGGGGCCAAAGAACCCGCCTCACCCTGCGTCAGCGCCTGCAAGTTGGACCCGACCACTGGCCTTTGCTGGGGCTGTCGGCGGGGACCTTAGAAGAAATCGCCGGTTGGATAGCTTTCGGCGCCGCCAAGAAATTGGCTGTGTTGGGGCGGCTCGGTGACCAACCGGCTTGGTCCGGGGAAAAGTTCCCGATTAAATAAAGATACAGGCCATCCCTGAGGACCTGTTGACATTTGGGGTAGTGGTAAATTCTGGTTCTAGATAACTTTAGCACTGCAACTGCATGCTAAGATTTTGTTATGCAAGAAAAAAACAGATATTTTAGGCGTTCATACCTTTCGGAAGCTAACTTCAGACGGGTTGCACCCTAATTTTGCGCACGATTTACCGGCCTCGAAAATCGCCGAGCTGAGTGATGTATGGACCCTAATCGCTCAGCTTTGTGACGCGTCATCATAGGGTTCAATCCGTCTGAAGTTAGCTTCCGAAAGGTATGAACGCCTAAAATATCTGTTTTTTTCTTGCATAACAAAATCTTAGCATGCAGTTGCAGTGCTAAAGTTATCTAGAACCAATAGGATTGTTATTCTGAATAATCAATCATAACATCCTGTTAATCCTTTACTATTAGGAAACAAGTCTGGAGGTCAAGGTTTATTCCTTTGCAGTCATTCTCTTAAAATATGGCGAGTAAGATCACAGCCAACACATCCTCCACCTAGGCGCATCCACAGTAATGTCGACAGAACCCGATATAAGCGAAATTGGTAGTGGTAAATTTTTAACTGATAGCGTGGCTGATAGTCCAAGTCCGCCGAGCGGCATAGTGGCCCAACCTACCCGCTACCAGTTAGAAACTTACTACTACCGCGAAGTTTACCTCAACGGCGAATTCGTGCCTTTCGTGGAAGCGCGGGTTCCGATTATGGATCGCGGATTCCTGTTCGGTGACGGCGTTTACGAACTCATTCCCGTCTACGGTGGGCGTCCGTTTCGGCTGTCACAGCACATGGCGCGGCTGGACAACAGCCTACGGTCGATTCGCATGGAGAACCCCCTGCACCCCGATGCCTGGGAGCAGATCTTCGCGCGCCTGACCGGCTCCACATCGGATGTCGACCAGCTGCTCTATCTGCAGGTAACCCGGGGCATGGACCGGATACGCAACCACCTGTTTCCGCAAACCATCGCACCCACGGTGTTCGTCATGGCCTGGACCGCCGAACCGCGAGACCCGGATATCTCCGCCAAAGGGATCGCCGCCGTGGTCCTGGAAGACAATCGTTGGCACCGTTGCGACATCAAGGCCACCGCGCTCCTGGGCAACGTCCTGTTACGACAGGCGGCCGAGGATGCCGGTGCCGACGAGGCGATTTTAGTTCGTGACGGACTGGTGACAGAGGGCTCTTCCACCAATCCCTTCGTCGTGCGGGGCGGAGAAATTCTGACTCCTCCAGCGAGTAACCGCTTATTACGCGGTATCACCCGTGACCTGGTGTTGGAGCTCGCCCGCGGTGCCAATCTACCCTGTGCAGAACGTCACATCACTCGAGACGAGCTCGAAACGGCGGACGAGCTATGGATCTGCAGCTCTAGCCGGGAGATACAGCCGGTCACGCTGCTCGACGGCAAGCCGGTGGGCAAAGGCATGCCCGGTGCCGCCCTGTGGCGACGCATGGATGACTTGTTTCAGGACTACAAGCACTCCTGGTAACTGTTTAAGTACAATATGTTGCGCGCTGGTAGCGAAAAACCACAAAATGTTGCGTCTTCAACGCAAAGAAATGCACGGAAATGCTGTATTTCCCCGGTAGTGTTCGGGACACATATCGAATAAATTCAATTGGTTGTGGAGTACGGCCCCATGAATTTTGTAATTCCCCTCTGGGGCACGCGTAAGTAATTGATTTATTGAATTGCACTCGAACAAGGTGAAGCTCAGGATCTGTAACATGGTGTAGAGCAAGGCCGGGATTTCCAGTCGCTTCTTGATGATGATCACGAGTACGTAGACGCAGACGGCAATCCAGACCTGGATCTTGACGGCGTTCTCGGAGGTGCCGAAGCTAAGGTCTTGATGCGCAGATGCTGCTTGATCCAAGCAAAAAACAGTTCCACGCGCCAGCGGTAGCGATAGAGCTCAGCGATGGTCAATGCCAGCAACTCGAAGTTATTGGTCAGAAAGACGAAGGTCTTATCGGTTTCGGCATCGTAGTACTTGATGCGACGCAGCTGCTCCGGGTACCGGTGTGGGGTGTATTTCCCACTGGGGCGGATGGTTTGATCGCAGCGCAGCCCGGTGGATCGGTCGACCGCTCGCGAGTACTGCCGACGCACTCGGGTACAGGACTTGGCGCGGATAAGGAAAAATGCAGCGCCGAAGTGAAGGTGATACAAGCGCGCGAAGTCGAAGTAGCCACGGTCCATGATGTAGAAGGCACCAGGGCTCACAGGTGCCAGCAAGTCCAATGTCTTGACATCGCTGAGCTTGCCGTCGGAGATGTGGATGAAGGTCGGAAGATTGCTACGCAGATCCAGCAACATGTGCAGCTCCACCGCCGCCTTGGTGTGGCGTGCCTTCGCCCACGGGAACAGCGCGATAAGCATAGGTCGATGGTGGCCACATCAAGCGCGTAGACGCTCTGTGCCCGGTCCATGCCAAAGGACTCGGCGACATACAGCGGACGAGCGATACGAATTAGCGTTTGCGCCAAGTCTGCGTAAATGCACCACTTGCGCTGTTCGTTGGCATCAGCGAAGGTGCTGTGGCAAGCGTACCACGGATATTCATGTGGTAGAGCTTGCCTCGCTAATGCTTTTTATACCCCCTATCCACCAGCCCATCGTAGCCCCTCCAGCTGTCCGAGTGGATGATGCTATCGATGGCCACGCGGCTCTGGATTGCGGCCTGCAGCGCCTCCTTGGCGGCGTTCGGGACGATCTCTGCGTAGACCTTCCCGTGGTGTTCCAGAATCCCGAAGACAATCGTTTTCCCCCGGCCCCCCGCGCCCTTCGCTTCCCACGAACACGGCGGCCGCCGAAATAGGATTCATCGACTTCAACCTCGTCCGGAGAAGGGCGATGAGGCGTTACAAAACTGGGCGATTCGGGTCCGTAGTTTGAATAACAACTGCCTGATCGTCGGGCGGTTTACATCACTCAGCTCGGCTGATTTCCGAGGTCGGTAAATCGTGCGCAAAATAGGGTATAATCCGTCTGAAGTTAGCTTCCGAAAGGTATGAACGCCTGAAATACTTGTTTTCTCCTCGCATAACATATGCTTTAGCATGCGGTTGCAGTGCTAAAATTATCTAGACCTAAATGACCCCTCACTGCTAGTATCCAAACCGTAGCGCTTTAGCAGCGGGCAGTGGTGAGTTTTTAACTGATAACGCGGTTGAGAGTCCAGGTCTACCGGGCTGCGCAGCGACTCAACCTACTTTCTACCAGTTAAATACCACCAGTACCTGGCAGCAGAATGAGCCTACGGTATCTTGATTCCCTCTTCCGCCCCAAGTCAATTGCCTTCATCGGGGCCTCCCAGGAGCCGGGGCGCATCGACACCATGGTCATCCGGAACCTCCTGTACGGCGGTTTCAACGGATCCATCATGCCGGTTACCCGAAGATTCGAATCCGTGGGGGACCGTACTGGCCTAATCCGAGCCTCGCCGAGCTGCCGATGACCCCGGAGCTGGCAATCATCGGCGGGGGGCACCCCACCGGAACCCGTGCCCTCGCTCGTGAGCGCGTTCGGCAAACGGGGGCCCCGGGCGGCGATCGTCCTGACGGCCGGCATGGTCCGGTCGGCATGACGAGCATGGAAGAACGATGATGGGGGCCATGTTGGCGGCCGCGCGGCCCTATAACCTGCGGATTCTGAGCCCAGACTCCTTTTGGCCTGGTGGTCCCGGAAATCGGCTTGAATGCCAGCCTTTTCCATCGTTCCGCGCTGCCCGGCAAGATCGCCTTCGTCTCTCAGTTGGGGGGGGCAATGTGTACCGGCATCCTCGACTGGGCACAGGAGCTGCTGATCCAGACGCCCCCCCTCGGTACCCCAAACATTCGTACCCGCCACGGACGTGGCGCAAGCTGCCGCGCGCAAGACCTCAGCCGCGGGGAAAACCGTCATGGCCGATCCCGAGGCCAAGGTAATCCTGACGGTGTACGGCCTGCCGACGTTCCCTACCCGCATCGCCGGATCGCCGGCACGGACCGCGCAGCTGGCCGCATCACTCGGCTTTCCGGTCGCCGTCAAGCTCCTCTCTCCCGATATTGCCAGCCGCTCGGACGTGGGCGGCGTGGTCCTCGACCTGGACACCCCCCGGGCGGTGGCGGAAGCGGATCAACGTATCCGGTCGAGGCTGCGACGGCTGTTCCCGGAGGCCCGCGTCGATAGATTCTCGGTGCAGAAGGTGGTGCAACGCCCCGGAGGCCAAAAGCTGACGGCGGGTGTCGATTCAGACCCCGTCTTCGGTCCCGTCATCCTGTTCGGCCAGGGCGGCTCCGCGGCGGATATAATCGGCGATCAGGCCGTAGCATTTTCCTGACCCTCGTCAAGCTTTCGCACCTGATCGTCGATATTCCACCCATCGCCGATCTCCTGATCAATCCACTCTGCGCGGACAATCAGGACGTACCGGCCGTCGAGACGAGCATCCGCCCGTGGGCGCAATCCCAACCGCTCCACCACCTGGCGATTCGCCCTTACCCCCAGGCACTCGAAGAAAACTTCGTGCTCAAGACCGGGCCTCGATTGCGGCTACGACCCATTCGCCCGGAAGACAAGCCGGAACACGCGGTCTTTTCTCCAGGTTCCGCCCCGAAGAAATCCAGCTGCGCCTCTTCGGATCTTTCAGCAAGTTCCACCACCCGGTGCTGGCCCGTTTCACCCAGATCGACTATGACTGGGAAATGGCCTTCATCGCCACCGCCCCCGACGCAAGCGGTAAGCCGGAGACCCTGAGTGAAGTCCGGATCATAGCGGATCCCGACAACCTGGTCGCCGAATACTCCATCATCGTATGTTCGGATCTGAAAGGAACGGGACTGGGGCGCAAGCTTATGAGCAAGATGATCGACTACCGCCGTTCACGCGGGATCCGGAAGCTAACGGGCCATGTGCTGTACAATAACCCGACTATGTTCGCAATGATCGGCGCCATGGGCTTTCACCGCAAGCTCTCATCTAACAATCCCGAAGTCTTCAAGACCTGACTGGATTTGCAGCTGGAGTAAGAAGCTGTTTGGTTAAAAGCAGTCCTGAATGATTTGGCGCGGTTAGGGGACCGGGACCTGTTGCGGAAGCGGTCCTATTTAACCAAACAGCTTCTCAATTGTTAGAAGCTCTTATTTGGCGTCTACAAAGGTTATTTCTCCATTTTTCCACATGGGAATCTTTAGATTCTTCTCCGCTGCCCTTGCAATAGCCTCCCGTGATGCGCGACACATAGCATCGAGCGCCAGCTTCGACTGCGAAATCTACTCTTTCATGTGCTTTCACCCAAGATGAAATGCAAAGTCCTCTTTCTTCGATACCAACTCGTCAATCCTGTTTATAGAGCAGCCTGCCCGTTTTAAAAGCTATGCTTTCCGGTTTAAAAGGGACCAACCCTTGGGCAATCAAGTCAGCATTCAAGAAATTTTTGCAGTTCACATCATTGGGGAGGAAGCGCTTAGCGAATGCCGTTTTTCCTGCACCATTGGGTCCGGCGATAATGTAAACTTCATTGTGGTAAAAAGGAATTCCAGTAGTGGTATACTTTAACTGGTAGAAGGTAGGTTGGGCTGCTACGAAACCTGGTAGACCTGGATTATCAATCCATACTATCAGTTAAGAATTAACCACCACCGAACCGATGTTATCGATACCTCGGCACTGCTATACTAGTACCTTATTTCGACTTATGGGGCGTGTTAACATTTAGAAAGTTCGTGCAGTGGACCTTGCGCTAACCATTTGATCAATTGTAGGGTCCGCTGTGCGGACCGCGGGGATTTTGCGGCCATATAATAATGTCAACAGGCCCTGGCCATGAGGGGCTCAGTAACCCCGTTTCTTGGCAAAGCTGATGGCACGGAGTGTATCCGACCGCCCGAAGCCACAACGATGATTCTGTCCCGACTCGCCCAGACCCGTTACCGAGCCGGTAATCAGGTCTTGAACGGCACAGGCCCGCTCCATGCCAGGCTTCCTGGTCGCGGATGGTCGTCGCGCTCAGGGGCAAGCCAATGGCCGCGGCTGCCTTCACACTGCCCATCAGCTCAATATCTGCCCCAGAAACTCCTTTGTGCGATCGTGTCGTGGGTTGTGGAAAAAAGCGTCCGGCTCCGCGCTTTCGATGATGCGACCCTCGTCCATGAAGAGCATATGGTCAGCGACCGTGCGGGCAAAGCCCATCTCATGGGTGACGCAGAGCATGGTCATGCCTTCTTCGGCAAGTTCGACCATAATCTCGAGGACCCCTTTAATCATCTCGGGATCGAGGGACGAGGTGGGCTCGTCGAACAACATGATGCGCGGATTCATGCACAGACTGCGGGCGATCGCGACCCGCTGTTGTTGTCCGCCCGAGAGCTGGCTGGGATATTTGTCCGCTTGCTCGGGAATCCGCACCCGTTCCAGGTAGCTGAGCGCCGTCCGTTCGGCCTGTGAGCGCGGCTGTTTGCGCACCCGGATTGGTGCCAGAGTGCAGTTCTCTAGCACCGTCAGGTGCGGGAACAGGTTGAAGTGCTGGAAGACCATGCCGACTTCCTGGCGCACCTGTTCGATATTGCGCAGATTTTCGCCGAGCTCGATGCCATCGACGACGATCCGTCCCCCTTGGTAGGTCTCCAGACGGTTGATACAGCGGATCAGGGTCGATTTACCAGAGCCGGACGGACCGCAGATGACGATGCGCTGCCCCTCCTCGACGCGCAGATCGATGTCTTTGAGGACGTGGAGGGTTCCGAACCACTTGTTAAGGCCCCGGATATCGACCATCGGGGCGTCCGTGGGTGTGGGATCTTCATTGGTCATGGGCGATGCGTCCTCGGTGTCGGGGCAATACCGCGGCCGGCAGATACCTGCCAGCTTAAGGCCAATGCCATTAAGTTAAGCCTCAAAGCCCCTCTCCCCGCGGGAGTATGCTGTAAAAGACTTTTCATCCGGTCAGAACGAACCACCCAGAGCTACCAGGGAGCGCAGGGAAACCGGGGCGAAAGAGCGCAGCCAGGGAACCGCCGCGGCCAACTGCCCGCGCACCCAGCGGTAGTAACGCAGAAACCAGCGCCAACAAGCTGACAAACCAACCCCTGTGGGCCTCAGGGCCAGTGCCCGCCCCAGATTGTAGGCCATGACATGTAAGGCAAACTCGCAGCGCGTCCCACGTAACCCGCGGCGCCGAAAACAGTTTAACTCCTGTTTGAGACGAAGGACACTGAAAACCGGCTCCACCATCGCCTGGCGTTGACGATAGCACTGCTGCTTCACGGGGCCAGCCATGGCCTGACGGAGGATTTCTTTGGCTCCTCGTTGGGGGGGAGCGCTTGAGCGTGCGACCCTGCTTGGAGGTGGTGCACTGTGGACGTTGCTCGCAGGCCGCACAGCCCGGGGTGCGGTAGCGGGTATAGCGGGCGTTTTGCCTTGGCAACGCTCACTGGCGACGAGCTGCGCACCAGCCGGGCACTGGTAGGTATCACAGGCGGTATCGCAGGTGAAGTGCGCTTTCGAATACTTGGGAACGGGCGCTGGGCTTGCGTCGGGGAGCGTCCGTCAGCAGCTCGATGCCCCCTTCAGGGGGCGCCCTAATCACGCCATTGGCGTGGTAGCCGGCGTCGAACAGCGCAGTCTCAACCGTCCCGAAGCCGGTGGCTTGATCGAGCAGGTTCGGAACCAGGGATGCTTGCTAGCGGGATCCATGTTCCAAGCGACGATTATGCGGGCTTCGTTGGCCAGTACACTACGGTTTATAGGACGGGGCAAAGGTCTTTTTATTGCTGGTCGCTAGTAAAAACTATGGATTTTAGTCCAAAGGCTTTAGCATTTTTTAGCTATGAGACCGAAGAAGCACGCGACACATGCAGTTTACGATCTGAAGGTTCATCTGGTATGGGTCACGAAGTATCGCTATAAGGTACTACCCAATGATGTGGGGAAAGAATACGGACATTGGTTCGACAGAACTGCGCTGCTAACGATATAGAAATCATCCCGGGAGTAGTGAGCAAAGACCATGTACCTCTCTACACCTCTTATCCGCCCGGGTTGTCGGTTAGTGAAATCATGAAATTACTTAAAGGGAGGACATCGCGCGAGCTACAACAAGAATTCCCCCATTTGAGGAAGCAGTATTAGGGACGTCACTTTTGGGCCGTTGGGTATAGTGCTTTCAGTCCAGGGTATATTACAGACGATATGATCAGAGAGTATATTAAAGAGGCATCAAGAATATCAGGGTCATCATGATGATGATTTTCCAGTCGAGTGCGCCCCGACTTTCAGTCCTTTCGAGCTGACTTCAGTCTGAGGCTTTCAGTCGGCTTTAGCCGAAGCAACGAATTTCAATCGCTCCCCAGACTATGGACTTTCAGTCCATAGTGGTTGATTCTTCTGTGGTTGCACCACTGCTTCCGGCTCGACCGGACTGATGCTCAGGCCATTCGCTGACTTGCCTTTGGCCTGGCAAGTCACCGTGCGTTGCTTCAGGGTCGCTGTGACCGCTTCGACGCGCTTGGCGCGGGGCGGTCAGCGCAGAGTTCGCCGGCTCGGCCTAAGCTGCCTCCCGCGCCTCCCGGGTCGCTTCCTGTGCGGCTTCCAGCTGGATTGTGTGGTAGCAGGAAGCTGCCGCTTGCACCACCG
>Ga0056124_1000394_pt1 | contig 13803 bp, 12 predicted proteins | sample WorMetHEROISLAND_2_FD_70069 | JGI IMG/M metagenome (GOLD analysis project Ga0056124, IMG submission 70069) | Marine gutless worms symbiont microbial communities from Max Planck institute for Marine Microbiology, Germany - Olavius sp. 4 HERON ISLAND | ecosystem: Host-associated > Annelida >... | reverse complement strand
CGATACCGGTCAATATCAGCAAGAGCCAAATCGGGGGATTGTCCACCGAGGCTATGATGATATGGCCTGGCTATTCTATACGTCGGGGACTACGGGCAATCCCAAGGGCGTTATGATGTCCCATGGAAACCTGCATGCCATGGCCTTTTCCTATTTTGTCGATGTTGATAATCATCGACAGGAAGATTCTATGATCTACGCAGCCCCGATTTCTCACGGCGCTGGAATCTATAACTTCATAGCAGTAATGAGGGCCGGCCGCCACATCGTTCCAGAATCAGGCGGATTTGATTGTGCCGAGATCTTCGCTTTGGCAAAGGAACATCGCAATCTGTGCTTTTTTGCAGCACCGACAATGATTAAGCGTCTGATTGCCCATGCCAAGGATTGCGGAGAAAACGGAGATGGCTTTAAGACGATCGTCTACGGTGGCGGCCCCATGTATCTTTCGGATATCGTCGAAGCAGTCGATTGCCTAGGCGATGTTTTTGCCCAGATTTATGGTCAGGGGGAATGTCCCATGGCCATTACTGTGTTGCAAAGAGAGGATATTCAGGAACGAAAGCGCCCCGGTTGGGAAGATCGTCTGGCCTCTGTCGGCTTTGCCCAATCCTGCGTCGAAGTTAAGGTCGCAGATTCGAAAGGAAACTCACTTCCGGCTGGCGAAATTGGGGAAATCATGGTGCGCGGATCGCCCGTCATGCTTGGCTATTGGCGCAACCAGGAGGCAACAGACAAGACAATTGTCGACGACTGGCTTATTACCGGTGATATCGGATGCATGGATGAGCAAGGCTATCTGACACTAAAGGATCGCTCAAAAGATGTCATTATCTCCGGCGGGACTAATATCTATCCTCGCGAAGTAGAAGAAGTATTACTTTGCCACGAAGGAGTTGCAGAAGTCGCTGTGATTGGTCGAAACAACCCGGAATGGGGAGAAGACGTGGTTGCCTTCGTCGTCTTATCTGAAAATGCCAAAGCAGACATCGAAGAGTTGGACCGACATTGTCTTGACAATATTGCCAGGTTTAAACGCCCCAAATTATATCATTTTCTCGACAGTCTGCCGAAAAATAATTACGGCAAGGTTTTAAAGACCGAGCTGCGTAAGATAGATAAAGCCCATGAGGAGAATGCAAGTGGATAAGGTACATGCAGGACGTACAGCTTTTATTACAGGATCAACGTCGGGCATTGGCCTGGCAATTGCAAAAAGCCTGGCTGTAACTGGTGCACGTATTGCCGTACATGGTCTTGCCGACCAGGCACAGATCGATGAAGTCTGTGAAACGCTTAAACAGGCAGGTGCACCGGAGGTCTCCTTTTTCGCTGGAGATATGAGAGACGGTGATGCGATCGCAGCAATGATGGATGCAGTAAACGCATGGTGCGGCGATGCAGGGGGGCCGGATATCCTTGTCAATAACGCTGGAATGCAGAAGACTGCGGCTTTAGAGTCCGTAAACCCGGATCTTTGGAATCAGATAATAGCCGTAAATCTCAGCGGAGCATATCATACCATGCTTCGCTGCGTTCCCAACATGGCAAAGCGCGGTTACGGTCGGGTCATCAACATCTCATCGGTCCATGGCCTGGTGGCTTCGGTGCAAAAAGCACCCTATGTCGCGTCTAAATTCGGCCTTGTCGGTCTTTCAAAAGTCGTGGCTTTGGAATATGCCAATGCGGGGAGTGCGGATAGTGGTGGCGTGACAGTCAATTGTATCTGTCCGGGGTGGACCAAAACAGGACTCATTGAACCCCAGGTCCATGCAAGAGCTGAACTTTTTGGTGGGGACCAAGTTCGTGCAATCGAGGATCTATTGGCTGAAAAACAGCCTAGCCGACGGATGTCAAGCCCTGAAGATATTGGAGAGCTTGTACTTTTCCTGACAAGCCGTGCAGCGCATAATATTACAGGAGCAGCGATTCCGATTGACGGAGGTTGGACGGCCCAATAAGTTAAATCAAGTCCCTGGTTGAATTTGTCGGTTATTTTGTTTAAAATCCTAAACTGATTTGAACTAAGGATAGATTTCCAATGCGTCTGCTGTATTACCTTATAATCCTGGCAATTGGTTTTGCTATAAGCTGGTTCACCTTTCAAAATTGGACTATGGTGACGCTGACACTCTTCTCTGTATTAGAGATAGATGTACCGCTGCCGTTATTGCTGATTTCTATGTTCCTGCTCGGGCTTGTGCCATATGCTCTGTGGGCCAAGGCGCGGTACTGGGCAATGCGGCGCAAAGTCAATAAATTATCCAAGCAATTAGAAGTATTGCTCCTGGATAAGACGATCCCTGACAAAAATGACAAGAATAAACAGATCAATAAAGCCCCAGTGACTCAAACTGATCAGGAAAGAGAACTTAAGGCTCTTGCCGAAGCAGCAGGCCAAAGCGGGATAGATCAGGATTTAACCACCCCGCGTTCATCTAGCTGAACCTTGATTTGTCCGGGGTAGCAATGGTCGGTATCTGGGCAGACTTGTCGTTTAGGCTACAACTGTGAAGATTTTTTTTCATTTGATAATGCATGCATTGGCCAGCTTGGGGCATGTGGTTATTCATGCACTGGCCACCTTTGGCAGTTTAACGGTTTTTACGGCTCGTGCGTTTTTCATTAGCGTAACACCACCCTGGTCGCTACGACGGATCGGGTCACAATTGCTGGTCGTCGGCTATTATTCGCTACCCGTTGTCGGGATGACGGCCCTGTTTACAGGTGCTGCCCTTGCCCAGCAGATTTTTGTCGGTGGATCGCGCTTCAATGCATCTAGTACGGTTCCGGCTGTGACAGTGATTGCAATTGTGCGCGAACTGGGTCCGGTTCTCTGTGGTCTGATGGTTGCCGGGCGGATCTCTTCGGCAATGGCTGCGGAAATCGGAGCCATGCGTGTTTCCGAACAGATCGATGCCTTGTCGACCCTTTCGGTCGATCCGCACCGCTATCTGATTGCCCCACGTGTTATAGCCAGCACCATAGCCTTGCCGTTTCTGACACTGATTGCCAATGTGATCGGAGTCATGGGCGGATATCTGATCGGGGTTTACCGATTAGGATTCAATGCAGCGAATTATCTTGATGTCACGCGGCAGTATCTTGAATGGCAGGATATCCAATCTTCGCTAGTCAAAGCTGTTATATTCGGCTTTATCGTCGCCGTGATGGGCTGTTATTACGGTTTTCACTCCAAAGGTGGGGCGGCCGGTGTCGGGCGGGCGACGATTAGTGCTGTCGTATCGGCCTTTATCGCTATCTTGCTTGTTAACCTGGTTATCACCGTGATCGTCTTCGGGCAGGTTACATGACCAAGACAAAGATATCTTTGCGTAATATTCACAAATGCTTCGGTGAAAACGAAGTTTTGCGTGGTATTACGCTGGACATTGATGCGCAATCCTCTCAAGTGATCATTGGCGGCTCAGGAAGCGGCAAATCTGTCCTCCTGAAATGCATCCTTGGGCATTTGAAACCTGAAAAAGGTGAGATCATAGTCGATGGGGTTGATATCCTTAAACTCAGCGCTAGGGAACGCACTCGTTTTAATGCAAAGATCGGAATGTTGTTTCAAGGTGGTGCTTTATTCGATTCGATGGATGTCTGGCACAATGTCGCATTTCGGCTTCTTGAAGTTCAAAAACTGAAAGCAAACAATGCGCGTCAACAGGCAATTACAACTCTGGAGCAGGTTGGCCTTGACGAATCACACTGCAACTTGCGTATGGATGCTCTATCAGGTGGAATGAAGAAGCGCGTTGCACTCGCTAGAGCGATTATCAGTCAGCCGGAAATCATTTTCTTTGACGAGCCAACCACAGGGCTAGATCCTATTAACGCAGCGATGATTAATATGTTGATCAATGAGCAGGTACGGGCCTTAGGGGCAACAGCTATCACGATCACCCACGATATCGACTCTGTCATGGCCGTAGCAGATCAGGTTGCCTGTATTCACGAAGGACGGATCATCTGGAATGGGACAAAGGATAAATTACACGACAGTGGGAATAGTTATGTCGATGATTTTATTCACGGAAGGTATAAGGCAGGCGAATCCAGGAACGATAGCTAATGGCCCAGGTTCTTTACGATTTCCTCAGTCATTTTTTTAGCGTCACCAAATAGCATCATGGTATTATCCTGGAAAAAGAGGGAATTTTCCACACCAGCATAGCCCGATGCCAGGCTTCGTTTTACGAACAAAACGGTTTTCGCTTTTTCAACATCCAGAATTGGCATACCGTAGATTGGGCTTGTTTTATCGGTCTTGGCCGACGGATTCGTCACATCGTTCGCACCGATGACGTATGCGACATCAGCTTGAGTGAATTCATTATTGATATCTTCCAGCTCAAAAACCTCGTCATACGGGACCTGGGCCTCTGCAAGGAGAACATTCATATGTCCTGGCATCCGCCCAGCTACAGGGTGGATTGCGTATTTGACCTGCACACCTTCTGCTTTCAGAAAGTCCGCCATCTCCCGTAGCGCATGTTGCGCCTGAGCGACCGCCATTCCATAACCGGGAACGATGATGACACGTTCAGCATTTTTCATGATAAAGGATGCATCATCTGCCGAGCCCTGCTTAACGGGCTGGCTGGCTTTTGCACCTGTCGTCGCTGTCGAATCGTCGGAGCCAAAGCCACCTGCTATCACCGATATGAACGACCTGTTCATTCCCTTACACATAATATAGGACAGGATTGCACCGGACGACCCGACCAAAGCTCCCGTGATAATCATGGCCGTATTGTTCAGGGTAAAGCCCATGGCGGCGGCGGCCCAACCGGAATAGGAATTCAACATGGAGACCACAACCGGCATATCTGCCCCACCGATGGGAATGATCAACAGGAAACCCAAAACGAAGCTCAGCGCGGTAATCGTCCAGAAAACCGAAGGCGTTGAGTCGGTCGTGAAATAAGCCGTGAGAAAAAGAATGGCTGCAATCAACGCGAAGTTGACGCCGTGGCGAAGGGGAATAAGGATCGGTGCCCCGGACATGCTTCCCTGAAGTTTCAAAAATGCGATGACGGAGCCGGAAAAGGTGATGGCACCGATAGCAACGCCTAGCGACATTTCAATCCGGCTGATCGTCAGAATTTCACCCGCTTTGTCAACGATACCGAAGCTATGCGGTGCAATAAATGCAGCCCCTGCGACAAGAACAGCGGCAAGTCCCACCAGGCTGTGAAAGGCTGCCACGAGCTGCGGCATTGCAGTCATGGCAATACGTTGAGCCGTTATGATTCCAATAGTCGCACCGATTGCAACGGCGACGATCACTTCGAGAGCATCAACTGGCGGATGTGCGTAAAGAGTTGTTACTACGGCAATCAGCATTCCGATCATGCCATAGATATTTCCGCGCCGGCTGGTCTCCGGAGATGACAAGCCACGTAATGACAGGATGAAAAGGACACCCGTTACCAGATAGGCAAGTGCAGTGACAGAATTGTCGACAACAATATCTTGCATTATTTTCTGTCCTTTTTCTTGTACATCGATAACATCCGTTGTGTTACAGCAAAGCCCCCGAAAATGTTGATGCTTGCCAGAACCACTGCAATCAGACCAAGCATACGGTCAAGACCATGCCCAGGAACCGAGGACGTAATGAGGGCACCAACGATAATTACTGACGAGATTGCGTTGGTCACAGACATTAACGGCGTATGCAGCGCAGGCGTTACGGACCAGACGACATAATAGCCGACGAAAATCGCCAGTATGAAAATTGAAAACAGAGAGATAAAGTCCACTTAAGACCTCCTATTCCTTCAGCATCGGATGAATCAGATTACCATTACGTGTCAATGTGATGGCCTGGAGGATTTCATCCTCTTCGTCCCAAACGATTGTTTCTTTTTCCTCATCGTGAAAGGCTGCAAGGAAATTGTATAAATTACGCGCAAAAAGCGATGAGGCATCCGTAGCAAGCCTTGAGGGGACGTTGTAATGACCGATAATGCTAACACCATTATCTGTTTTGACAATTTCGCCGACCTGGGTCAATTCGCAGTTTCCACCTTGTTCGGAAGCCAGATCAACAACCACTGACCCTGGTTGCATTGCCTGCACCATTTGCTTGCTGATGAGACGTGGTGCCGGTCGTCCGGGAATCAGGGCAGTTGTGATGACAATATTTTGCTTTTTTATAGTTTCAGCGACCAGCTCTGCTTGTTTTTTGCGGTAGGATTCGGACATTTCCTTAGCATAACCACCAGAAGTCTCAGCTTCCTTGGCTTCTTCATCTTCAACCATAACAAACTTTGCACCGAGGCTTTCCACTTGCTCTTTTGCAGCCAGGCGCACGTCGGTCGCGCTGACAATAGCTCCAAGCCGCCGGGCGGTAGCAATCGCTTGCAGTCCTGCAACTCCAGCTCCCATAACGAATATGCGTGCGGCTGGGATCGTTCCTGCAGCGGTCATCATCATCGGGATTGCGCTACCATAGACTTCGCAGGCATCCAGGACGGCTTTATACCCAGCCAGATTCGATTGGCTGGAGAGGATATCCATACTTTGTGCCCTTGAGATACGCGGCATCAGCTCCATCGCCATAGCGATCAGGTTTAACTTTGCATAGTCGGTAATGAGATCCTTATCTTGTAGGGCGTTCATAGCAGCAATTACAATCGTACCTGGCTTTATGCCTTCAAGCGATTGTGGTTCTGGGGCCTGAACTCCAAGGATTATGTCAGCCGCTTTCACAACCTCTGCGCGATCGGCGATTGTAGCACCGGAATTGCGATAGGCTTCATCAGAAATGGTAGAATCCAGACCCGCCTGCGTTTCAACCAGCACATCCAGGCCCAGGCGTTTCAGTTTGCTGACAGTCTCAGGGGTAGCCGAGACACGCCTTTCATGCTCGGCTTCTTCTTTAAGAACGGATAATTTCATAATTTAAACTAGAAAAATGGCAAGAAGCAGCAGGGTGACAAAGGTAAGGATCGTGCTCCATTTCACAAGTTTCAAGAACGCCGTATAGGTTTCCTTATGACTTTCGATTTCCATAACAATCTCTTTTTGCTTTCCAACTAAACAATTAATATACGAATAGCTATGCATCGTTCTACATTGTATTTCAACATGATTATTTATCCTGGTATATGTTCTCCCGCGTAGGGAAACTACGATCTCTGACAGCCTCAGCGTAGCGCTTCGCTCCTTCATCGATCTGCTCGGCAAGATTGTGGAATCGCGTTACGAATCGCGGCACGCGTTCAAATAAACCCATCATATCTTCTGTCACCAGAACCTGACCGTCGCATTCGACGGAAGCACCAATCCCAATCACCGGAATCGGCACAGCGTTCGTAAGTTGCCGCGCCAATGACTCAACGACACCCTCAACGACGACGGAAAAGGCCCCCGCATCGGCTACCGCCTTTGTATCTTTCAGGATTTTCTCCTTCTCCGCTTGGTCTTTTCCACGGGCACCATAGCTCCCAAGCACGTTAATGGCCTGGGGTGTCAGCCCGACATGGGCAATGACAGGGATGCCGCGCTTGACCAGAAACTCTATCGTTGGAGCCATCGATTCTCCACCTTCAAGTTTGACTGCGCCAGCTTTGGTTTGCGACAGGATCTGCGCTGCGGATTTAAAGGCTTGCTCTGGGCTGGCTTCGTAGCTCCCAAAGGGCATATCAACGACGACTAGCGCCTTCATGGAGCCGCGTACAACTGCCGCACCGTGATTGATCATCATCTCAAGCGTGACCGGTAAGGTAGAGGGCAAACCGTAAATAACCTGAGCCAGGCTATCGCCGACCAGAAGAATATCGCAATGCTTATCCAATAGCTGAGCCCAACGCGCCGTATAGGCGGTCAGCATGACGATAGGTTTGCCTCCTTTGCGTTTTGTAAAAGACGCCGATGTCAGCCGCTTTGTGACCATTGGCGTTGGATTAGCACGGCTAGTTGCGGTATCAAGCGTATATTTTGTCGACATGACGGCTTCCTTTAGAATCGATTGCTCAAGACGTAAGAATTTACCAAGTTCTTTAAAACAGCCCTTAATAGTCCTACATTTCTTGCCCTGCAAGCATTTGCGCCTGTTTGCGTGCAAGCTTGTCTACATATTCGTTATCAGCATCTCCGGCATGACCTTTGACCCAGATCCAATCGATTCTGTGCCTCCGGGCTGCATCAATAAGTTCCTGCCACAGATCTTTATTGAGAACCGGCTTTTTGCCTGCTGTCTTCCAGCCCCTTGCTTGCCATTGCTCGATCCATTCGGTCATACCACGACAAACATATTGACTATCGGTCCGTAAGGTTACACGACAAGGCTTTTTCAATACCTGTAGCGCCTGGATCACGGCAATCATTTCCATCCGGTTATTGGTGGTATCTTCCTGACCCCCTGAAATCTCTCGGTCCTTGCCGTCATAACGCAAGAGCGCCGCCCAGCCACCTGGTCCAGGATTGCTAAGACATGCTCCATCTGTGGAAATGGTAACATGGGGTAAGCTGGCTGAAGATTTCATTGGGGCAGACCTAGCAGAATAGTAGAGGGCGTTTGTTTATAATGAAGCAATCTTCGGGCATAATCCATAGGGTGCTTGCGTTTAACCAGCGCCGATGCTGGAGTCGCCAGCCAATCGACACAACGCGTCAGCAGGAAACGCAACGCTGCTCCTTGAGAAAATATTGCAAAGAGATCCTTTTCTTCCGGCGTGAGGCTGCGAATTGTCTCATAACCGCGAACAAGCATGGCAGCTCTATCGGCATGAAAATGATGACCGGATGGATCGAAACACCAGGCGCTGTGCATGACGGCTAGATCATAGGCAAAAAAGTCATAGGCTGAGAAATAGAAATCGATCAGCCCGACAACCTTCCCATCTTGGGTAAGAACATTGTCGGGAAATAAATCACCATGCGTAATCCCGCAAGGAAGGTTGCTATATTCCTTTTTTGGCCAATTTGCATCGAGTTGTTCTAAACTTTCATCGATCTGGGCAGGGAGCATGGGATCGATCGTCTTAATATCTTCTGAGATATCACAAGCCATTTGTTTCCATGCGGTCAACGACAGATCATTATCCCGTTTTTGTGAAAAGTCAGCCCCGGCCAAATGAAGCGATGCAAGGGCAATACCGGCTTCGTAACACAAGGCGGGATCAGGCTGTAAGACGCTAATTCCCGGAAGGAACTCAATCAGACAGGCCGGACGGCCTTCAAGTCTTTGCAGGATTTTTCCCTTGCGATCGGAAATTGGTCTTGGAACAGGTAAGCCGTGCTTGGCGTAATGTCCCATCAGGTCGATAAAAAAGGGCAGGTCTTTCTCATTTACGCGTTTTTCATAAAGCGTCAGAATGAAGCGGTCTTTTACAGTTTCGAGAACATAATTACTATTTTCCACACCTTCGGCGATTCCCTTGGCGCTGACAAGATCACCGACGGAATAGCCTTCAAGAAAGGCATGTAATTTTTCGCTTGCAACCTCAGTATAGACCGCCATAATCGCCATGAAATAGCTTTCCAGGACACAGGAATCAAGGATTTGCTTCATACGGCAATTAAAATCCTGAGCGTTACCCTGATCTTCTCCCACTGTCTTATCGCTCCACTTCGGGCTCAAGACCAAAAGAACGAGGGCAGTGTAACGCCTAGGGTCGATACAAATGAAGAAACGACCTACGATGCCATTACCTATGATATCGCGATCTTTGGCCTGCTTCGAACGGGATTGGAGCGACGTTATCGCCGAATGTCCATTTTGTTTCAGCGTCGATCGAAGCCTGTAGAAAGCGAAGCGCAGATTTTGCGCCGAATAAAGGCAGACAAGGAAATCTTGATAAAAATTCTGCGGTCCCGTGGCTATTACGCAGCACAGATCAAAAGCGCGATTGACCGTGACCCCAAGCAGTCAAATCATGTGAAAATTACAATTACTGTAAAGGCGGGCAAGCCTTATCGTTTTTCAAAAATAACCCTATTAAACCCCGACGGAGAGCCTTCTCATTTGGGGATACAGTATCTTGGCCTGCTCCAGAAGGGGACCTTCGCCGTCACCCAAACCATCTTAGATGCCGAGCAATATCTGCAACATAAGTTGAAATCGAACGGACATCCTTTCGCTACCATCAAAGATCGCGATGTCATCGTAGATCATGAAACCCAGGATGCCAGTTATAGCCTGATCGTTGATCCAGGGCCGAAGGCCCGCTTCGGCCCTATCGTTAATCAAGGGCGTGAGGTTCTGACTCAGGAGCATATGAAACATATCGCACGGTTCAAAGCCGGTACCTTTTACGATCAGCGTCTGGTGGATGACTTTGAAAGCGCCCTTCAAATCACAGGTGTATTCAGTAGCCTGGCTGTAAAACCTGTTAAGGGAAACGTGGACGATCAGGGCATAATGACAACCCCAGTCGCCGTTAGTGGAACACCAGCCTTGAAACGAACTATTATGCTTGGCGGGGGTTATGGACAAACCAAAGGCTTCCTGGCGCGCTTCGGCTGGCAACACCGCAATTTACGTCATGAAGAATATAGTCTGATCACCAACCTCTACCTTGGAACGCGGGAGCAAGCTGCACAGGTTCAAATACAGCGCAATAATTTTGGCATGAGAGATCGTCGTCTTATTGCAACCATGCGTTTTGATCACCGGAACTATCGGGCCTACACAGGCTATGTCGGGGCGGCAGAGATCCAGATCGAGCGAGAGACCAAGGCCCTGTGGCAAAAACGTTGGACTTATGCCTATGGCGCAGGAATTGAAGCCACACGTCTGAAGGATGACGTCTCTTACGACGGTGGATATAAGAACTATTACTTGATTCAGGCACCGCTTGCATTGAAGCTTGACGAATCGGACAATCTGATGGATCCAATCCGGGGATATCGTCTCTCAACCTTTGTTCGGCCAATCCTGGTCGTTCATCCGAATATTAAACCAATGGTCAAGCTCGATCTGGAGGCTAGTGTCTATCTTCCAGCTCCTTTCGGCCTGGAAGATCATATGGTCCTAGCAGGTCATGCCCATGTTGGAAGCATCCTAGGGGCAAAGATCACGGACTTTCCGATCAACCAGCGCTATTATGCAGGCGGTGGCGGGTCAATCAGAGGCTATGGCTACCAACTGGCAGGCGGCCGCAATGCAGCAGATCGACCTGTGGGCGGTCGTTCAATCATTGAAACAAGCTTTGAAGCCCGCTATCGGATTTCACGAAGTTTCGGTTTGGTCGGCTTTGTCGACGCAGGCCAGGTCAACGATCGCATTTTACCCCAATTATCCAATCTGCGTTTTGGTGCAGGAATTGGGATTCGTTACTACACAGATTTTGCCCCGTTTAGAATTGATATTGGTACACCGATAAACCGCAGAACCGGAGAATCTGTAATCGGTATTTATTTCAGCTTTGGACAGAGTTTCTAATGAAAACTGCCTTGAGAAAGTCCTTACTAGCCGGCCTGATTGGCCTTTCATTGCTTTTTGGTTTTTTGATTTTAAGCCTGCAGTGGCTAAATGGAGCATCAGGACAAAGCTGGCTGATTGGCCGGATTGGTAAAATCGAAATCAGCTCTGGAATGCGTGTTGAGATCAGCAGTATCAGTGGATCGCTATGGTCCAAGATGCGATTGCAGGATATTCGATTGCATGATCTTAAAGGAAGCTTTGCAACGATCGACCATGTCGAACTTACCTGGGAACCCTTGGCATTATTATCCGGCAAGCTGCTAATAAACACCATCACGATGGGGCCGTCCCAACTGCTGCGACAACTGCAATTGCGGGAGACGACTGGATCAATAATTCCCGATCAGGATCTTGAAATCAGAGCCTTTCATTTGTCCAGGTTACATATCTTTCCGCTCAGCAAGGATAAAGAGCAGCTTCTGGTAAGTTGCAATGCAAGTCTGACAACCGGCGAAGGCCACCTAAAAAGCCTTGTCAGGATTATGACCGAGCGTGAAGAGAGGCTTCTTATCCATCTTGATATCGATCCGAAGACAGATAGGATGGTTCTCGATTCTGATATTCTACTGCAAGCCCAAAGCGCCTTTGCCGATTATATTTCTTTGCGTGAAGATGTATCAATTCGACTAGCCGGAACAGGTTCAACAAAAAAGTGGAACGGTCGATTATCGGCAATGATCGCTTCAATGCCTGCGCTAGAACTTGCATTGAGCCAAAGCGAAGGCATGTGGGACGTGAAGGGGAAGAGCTTTGATATCCGCTGGGGTAAACAGCGCTTGCGCAGTAATGGCCTGATCGGGGTTAGCGGACATCTGGACGATAAGCAGCTTCGTTTCGACGGGCATTTCCAAAGCAGGATTGGTCTGAATCTGCGCACGCAAGGAGGGCTTAATTTTAAATCCAATCGCTTTTTGCCAACCAAAGTACAGTTGCTGGGACAAAGCCTGCGATATGATAATATGGAGCTTTCCGGAATCGATCTAATGACGCGCCTCGAAGGGGTGGCAACAAACCCATCCATAGTCCTTAATGGAACTGTAGAACAGTATCGACAGGGCGACTTAAACCTCCGGGAAATCGCAATCCAGGCTGATTTGCCAGACTTCTCCGATCGTATAACGCGCGGACAAGCGGGGCAGCTGAAAATCCAGCTTGCATCGGTCCGCGGACTGTCTCCCGAAATCGATTTCCTCTTAAAAGATCTGGAGATTGAAAGCCCCGTGTACCGTCGGGATTCCACAATCAACATTACGTCATTCAAGATTAAAGGCCCAGCACTAGAAGCAACGGGAAAAATGAGCATTGCCCAGGCTATCAAAGCACATGTTCAGGGGCGGCTGATCAAAGTACCGACGAGAATCGATCCGCGTCCGCAAACCGCTCGATTTAAACTGGATTTGCACATGAATGCCGACAGTAAATATCTGAACTCCGGTCGCCTGTTTTTGCAAGGGGAACACTGGGCTTTTGAAAACCAATATCTTAGCAAACTGTTTGGTCGATCCCCAACACTATCCGTAGATCTGAAGCAGGCGGGAACAAGCTATCGAATCCGGAATATCCAGTTACAATCGGATCATCTCAGGATCGAAGGCCAAACATCGATAAAGGCCGGCAATCGACTGGATGGCGTTATAAATGCCAGAGTCGATGATTTGACAGCGCTTGGTATTGATGGGCTGTACAGCGATTCCATTGAAGCTAGGATGCAATTGAGCGGTAAGCTTGATCAGCCGATGCCTGTGGTCGCAATCCGAACAAAGGAGCTGGCCTTTTCAGGAATGTCTTTCCAGAATATGGTTTTGGATGCGGTCAGAAGAAAGGAACATTTTGCAATCAATGCCCGTAGCGATAGCAATTATGGTGCCTTGACCCTGCAAGGCGATCTGGATCCCCAGACCCATGCCGCCAAAATCGATGCACGCTTAGGCAACAATTGGGCTAAAGGGCGGCTTGCCCTCAAAAATGCCGGCTTAGACGGGTTGCTCAATCTCCGTATCGATCCCGGAATGCTTGGAGAAGCACGCCTTGTACCTGACAATCAAGGGCAAAGGATCGTAATTGCGCTAGCCGGAAAGGGCATCAGGAGCGATAACTATGCTGCACCCGTTGCCATTGCCCGGGGGAAACTCGACTTGGACCTTGTCATGACCGGCGACGGCCTTAAGGGAAACGGCCTGTTTCGCCTTACAAACTCCGTAATAGGATCGACAATTATCGATAAGAGTGAACTCATCTATAAAAGCGATGGTGGGCAAGGGAATATCAATTTTCGTATGACTGGGGAGCGAGGGCAGGACTATCGGATTTTGTCCCAAATTAAACAGGAAAATGGTGCATGGCTCGCCGATCTCAATGGT
>Ga0056124_1000392_pt1 | contig 13818 bp, 11 predicted proteins | sample WorMetHEROISLAND_2_FD_70069 | JGI IMG/M metagenome (GOLD analysis project Ga0056124, IMG submission 70069) | Marine gutless worms symbiont microbial communities from Max Planck institute for Marine Microbiology, Germany - Olavius sp. 4 HERON ISLAND | ecosystem: Host-associated > Annelida >... | reverse complement strand
TAAAGTATTAGACCTATTCTAAATTATTAAATTGTTACTTTAATTGTACACGCCGTCGTTGCGCGATGACACGTGCTCGTGTGCATGCAAACGGACAGTTCAAAATCGAAAAAAACACTGATAACCTTCTTACTTCCGGTCGACATATCCTTCAAAATCCGCCAACAATGACGCCAGTCGCGCAGCGCCCTGCCGCAAACTTTCTCCATTAATTTCACGTTCTTTGGAATCGGCAGCATTTCACGAAATACAGAATAATTAGTATTTTTGCCGCGTGCATGCATGGAAGGAACCTTATCGCATATCGCGGCGAGAATGCGCTCGGCGCTTCGACGCAGACGATTAAGTATTCTTTGCGGCACACGCGAAACGTCGTCGACAAGCTTCGCCGTCCGTCGCGCACATTGCGCCGCAAAGAATATTTACTCACAACCGCACGCGCCGGCGGCTTATAGGCCTACGATATCTCGGCGGTCCTCTCGACGACGAAACCGTCGCATATAGACCGGGCCGCGGAGCGAATCGTGCAAACAAGCGTAGCCTATACACACACATAATGTACACAAAGAATATGCAAACAGATTCGCGCGGGCGGCCGCCAGGCCCGGCATGTTTTACGGGGGTTTACCTTCTGTTGCAGGGCCCGGCGGTCCGCTTGTCCGTCTGGATATCTGTCGACGATGTGTACCGTACGTCCCGATAAACCGTCGTCGTGAGCTCTAGCTTCGTTGTCGATCACTGCGGCGTGCCCCTCCAGATGACTCTGTTCATATATGCACAACGATGCGGGTTATGTTGATATCGCCGCGCGGCAGTAGCGGAGGAGAAACCTGTCTACGAACTGGCGGTCACGCAGTTTGAATTACTGCAGTCCGCCGGTTCATATATGCACAGCGTTCCGCAACGTTGTGTTACGTCGACATCGCAGTGCTGCAGAGGATGCAGAAACTGCGCGTACGGAAGACGTATACCCTGTGATTCAGCAGCATCGAATTGGGACCTTTGTGGTCAGAAGTTCATATATGCACAACGTTATGTGGATATCGCAGCGCGTAAACTGCACGGTACGCGGCTTGCCTCCGCGGCCAGTGTCCAGTATTCGGTATTCGGTATTCGGTCAATATCGTCATATATGCACAACGTCGCGGCGAAAAGTCGCGAAGCCCGAGCTGTGTACCCAGTCGTGTCGTGTGACGGCGACGCAAACAAACTCGCCGGTGGTCCCGCGCTCTGTCCGTCCGTCGGTCCGTCGGTCGTAATCTGTCAATTTGCTGGCGAGGCGCGCGCTGTTTGCCGAATCAATAAACGCCGACCGGCGGCGGAAGGGGTCGGACCGGAAGCGCCGCTGGCCACGCCCACATCCGGCCGACCGAGCGACGAGTGGGAGGAGCCTGGCGATGTCGATCATCTGAACGGCGAACGAAAAACTCTGTGTTGTAATATGCACGGAGACACCGCGCCATGCCATGACGCATGCGTCACGAGCTCCACTCGCCAAATGCCGCTAAGCGTTGCGATACAACTTCACTGCATGGTCCCCATGACTGGAAAATCGGTTTGATGAACCTAGGTTTTTAGGTAATTAAAAGCCGAAAGAACCTAAAAAGTATAAATTTGCAGTTTTTCGATTTTTATTAGTTGTGCAGTTTATTATACGAATCATATGGAATTTAATATTTTAATCGTGATTTTTGAGTATCGACGACACGTCGTCACCTCAACAAAATCATAGAAAACATGGAAACTTTTTTCTCCAAACAACCTAGATTTTTCCATCCCTAGTCATTATCTTTTTCATGTATTTTTTTAATTATTATTTGTTTGTTTTTGTTCTTTTTACCATTTATTTGTGGTGAATATATGTGGTCCACAGGTGTGAGCTTCGTGTCAGTTTTTAGGCGCGACAGCACCTAGTGCTAAGCGCGTACTAGCTATCGTAATGCTGTTTATTGCTGTAGGTCCGTCCGTCTGTCTGTCCCGGTACGGATTCAAGGCCAGGTGAGACAGAGACTCCGGGTCTTCACCATATGATAGCCTAGAGTCTCTAGTTTCTTGTGAGAAAAATTGCGTGCCGCTGGGTGAGGAGATTCCCCTCGAACGAGAGCATCAAACAGTGAATTTTTCGCGATTTTAGGCTGCTACAAAAATCTATGTTTAATGCTGAAAATTTCATACGCAGGTTGTCTTACTCTTTCAGTGGTTTCGGCGCAGTTCACTCTTGAAATGTGTGTGGCATCCTCAAATCGCGAAAAAAATCACTAAAACACCTATTTTGGGGGTTCAAGGTCGTTCAAGGTCATCGATGTTGGTACCCCCGGAAAGATAGTCAGCAGTGCTTGTTATGACAAGCATGCCAGTAAGTCTGTGTCTATCTGCAACCGTTCTCATTCTAGATTAGTCGACAATAGCAGAAATCGCGCGTTTTGAAGAGGGTAGGCTACTAAATTTGATGCCCTATTACGGGCGACTCCTTGAACCTAGGGGGTCGAGACGTACACGTTAAAATCTACGTTTAATGCTAACAATTTCATACGCAGGTTATTTGTCTTGGTCTGTCTCCAGTGATAGATCGGCACAGTTTACTCTTGAAATTTTTGTCGCAGCCGAAACTCAAGCAAAAATACTAAAAACCTTTATTTTCGAGGTTCAAGGTCGTTCAAGGTCATCGATGTTGGTACCCACGGAAAGCTCGTCAGCAGTGCTTGTTTTGATAAACAGCAAGTCTGTATCTAGCTGCTGCTGTTCTCACGCTAAACGAGCTAATAATGGTAAAATAACGATTTCTAAGGGGGGGGGGTGCCCCTTACTGATGCCCTCGTTAGAAGAGAATTTTCTCACTCAGCGGCACGAAATTTGCTCACAAGAAACTAGAGACTCTACGCTATCATATGGTAAAAGCCCGGAGTCTCTATAGGCCTATGTCATCTGTGCTCGAATCGGTACCGGGTCATGACAGACGGACAGACAGCCGGACAGACAGACAGAATTACGATAGCTAGTACGCGCTTAGCATTATGTGCTGTCACGCGTAAAACCTACTGAAATTTAAACTATATATTGATTTAAAAAAAGTGTAAACCTTAAAAACGAGTAGCTGGAAAGAGGACAGCTCAGTTCCTATTGGCTAAAGCTTGCTATTCGTACGTTAGTTGTGTTCATTGCGTTTGTTACGTACTTTCTTCCGGACTGTTTTGCGTGCGTTGCGTGGGTTGCGTTTGATGGAAACCCCGCTCAGCCGCTGTACTGATAGGTGTACCGTTACGTTACATTTTTCATGTTTTCGGAAACAGGAGTACCACCTTCACGACGTTGTTTACTTTATTTGTTGTGAGCATTATTAGTGCTCTGATTTCATTTAACAGAAATTTCACCGCGTCGGTATTGACTAGTTATCGATATACATTATACGTATAACTTGATATATCATTTATCATAGTTATGAGTTAAAATATACGCTATATACTTGTTGGCGGTGTGCGATTCCGGTTGCTACATAGCGACCAAGGACGCTAAGATCGTTTCTACTGCTTATTTTACCGTATTCGTAATGCTTTGTGGATATTGATAATGTGTGTACAAAATAGTGTGCAATGACGTATTCTTATGACTATTTTGAGTACTGTCTGTTGGTCGGGTTAGAGAAGCCCGATAGTCACTTCGGTCTGTTAGTCCAGTACCATTCAAACCTTAGGCCACATTTCTGTAGTATCGTACAATATCGCGTCGGAGTATCAGACGCAGGCTTCCGCCTGTATGCCCTGTTCTGTATAATGGCAGGCTATTCCACAAGTTAGTAACTCTTTTGAGTGAGAGTATTTTCGAATATCATATCGACAATAATGCTTAACTAATTTGAAATTATTTCCCCTTGTAGCAGAAAGCTGACAGCGAGGCAAACAAGGAGAAACTGTTGTGTCGCAAATACCACGTAAGATTTTATATGTACTAGAATAGTTGATTCTCGTTCTTGCAAATTGTGCATTAAAGAACTCTGTTTTTGCTTCCGCACCACTGCTTTATGCACTGACTAATCCGTGAGCGTATAAATTCTGTATTTCTGTACGTATGCAGTGTGTTGTTTCAGTTTGGCAGTGATATGATAAGCAGCCGGGATGCCTTCAGTGCGAGGTGATGGTGATGACGACGACGACGTTATTTCTGATTGTTCGGATTCGTCATCTTCGAGCTCGTTTGAAGATGAGGCGGAAGAAGGTGGCTCGGAAATACCCGCTGAGTTCGACGTCGTAAAAGGGTCGGTGTTGTGAAAGAATATTTGCTTGATGGTTGACTAATCAATGGCGGCTGCCATTTTAAATCCCATTTATCACTCATAACTCGGTTGCTGTTGCACATGTTTTCACAAAATTTGTTGTGTAGACTGCGTTCGACATCATGCATGAGTCTTACATTATATTTAACAAAAACAAAATTCAAGGTGGTGTTGTGTGGCATAGTCTTTGCATGTTAGACTGCCTTGGAGCCAACACATTGCGGGTCAGAATCCTAGTCACATTGTTGCCGGGCAACACTTACCGGTATGGCATGTTGTTCACATACCAAGTGGTATAATTTAGTACCTTACTGGTGTAAAAACTTAGAAGGTTGTGAGAGATTATGCTGGCTCAAGATTTAAGAAACAGAGATGAGCACTGCAGCTGTAAAACAGTAAAAAAATGAAGTGAGGTTATATTATAGTGCATTCTAAAGCTTAGCTTAAAGGTTAGCTTAATCTAGCACACTTATGGAGAGGTGGCTTTCTCGTAGACTGCGATTGTTCTCTCGTGTTTAACGGGTGGGTTCTGGATGTTTCTGTTGAACTGTTTCTGCTGCTGCTGCTGATGCTGATCTGATTGACTGGGATGGATGTGCAGGTCGTCATCACATGCTGTGGTAGCGTGGACAGGGTGGAGACGGAAGCTTCCTGTGCTGTTGTTCCGAGCAGATGCGCTCGTCTGTCGCAGCACCGAGTCTAAACAGTTGGGAGGTACTTACTGTAAAACACTATATTCTCACTGCATCTTTATTGATTTCTCAACTTTGGAGAGTGTGGAAATTCTGCGGCATTTTTATCTGGCATTTTGCTTGATCTGGGTCCGGAAAACCAGAAATCTTTTCTTTCTTCAGCCACCAGGCAATAGACATTATTGTGTCTACTGTTTACGATTGCTATGTACTGTACACAACAGAAAATTTTTGCAAGATTTGTTGATATTTTATTCAGAGGAATTTCTAGTTATGGGCAAGCTGAAATTTTGCATGTATTTAATTCTGCTACACGAAGAATACATGTTTTACAGTAAATGGCATGTTCTTTTACACTTTATTTGGATAACTAATTTTATGGTGTAATTGCACTATCTTTTTTTACTTTAGCCTAGCATTTTTCATCTTATTAATTCAGCTATTGCCTGCAATGCAAAATAAAGATGTTTCATTCATTTTTATTCATTTATTGATTTACTCATCTATCAGTCTATTTTTCAAATATGGACATTCAGGGTTCTCAGGAAATAGTTTTAGTGGCAGATGAATTTTCTTCAATAAAAGGGAAGAAAAAGCCCAAGTTATTGAGCATCAGTATTGCGATGGCATAAATATTTTAATGAGAATTAGTGAGAAGTATGTAGCTGGTGGAGTTCCGAACGTGATTAATCAGTATTCCATTAGTTCAAATTGATAGCTGGCAGTATATTGTACAATATAGCCGATAATTGGCTTTAAACATAGACACTGCATTTTGAATAAATCCTGGGCCTGATTTCGGTTGACTGTATTTATTTGTTGTAGAAAAGTTTCATTTATCGTTCAGAATGGGCAAAGCCGAGTGCAAGCTTGTGAAATCAGTTCTAGCAGCTCACGGATTCCGTGAAGTAAGTCGTCCATTGTGACTATGTGTGTATTATTGCTTTCTCTTCCAGTTCGTGTGTAAGATGTGAAAAAATTTCTGTGCTTCTGGTTGCTATCCATCCCTAAAGTTTTATTGCACCTTCAAAAATACTGGTGCATTCTTGTTTTGTTTGCTTTCAAAGTTTTACCAAAACAAAACTGTTTGCATTTAGTCTGTTATGCTGCTGTACCAGTATTTGTGCTATAGTTTGCATGGGTACCATTCAGTGTATGACTGTTTTTTACACAAAATGTCATGAAATAAAAACGAAAAATAAAAAAAAATACCTTCCCATTTTTTACTTTTTTTTGTTAGACTCAACCGGAAGGTGAAGCACGGAAATTTGTTTTAGGTTTAACCATCAACAGTACTTATTATGCAGACTCACAGTGGGATGGCCAGGCTGAGTTTGCTTATCTGGTTTCATTCACTACTTCAAGGTGAATGAATGATCTTAGTACTATACTGGCTCAATGGTGAGCAACTCAGTTGATCCACCCAGCCAAACTTCACTACCTCACCTAACTGGGAGCATAAAATTGGTGGGTTAAGCAGAAAATGGTAGTTTTTATGTAAGTTTGTGGCACTTAAAACATACTGAAATTAGCAATTTATTTCAGCACTAGCAGTAGTAGCACATGTAGCTTATCAGAGGTTATTACATTGATGTTTTGCATGTGTACATTTCATCACCATCTAGAGTGTACAGTGTATTGTGCGAGTGTAAAGCCTGGACCATGTTGAACTTGAAACGTAGTTATTTGCTGACTGTGGTCGACGGTGTGTTCTGTGTGGGACGAGATTCAACCATCACGCTTGACTGGAGTGAGATTATGGGCGGTTATAACACTCCAGTCTCTGTGACAAGAGAGACATAGGAGGACGAAGTGGGTCATGAAATAAAGATTTATGTTAAAGGGGTGTATAGTTCTTTATAGAAAAACCATCTCAGAGCTGCGGAGCGTTCCTTGCCATATGTGATCAGATCACACAGTGTTTCCTGCCACCCGACACAGGTGAAGGCACCCCACCTTAACCCAGCCAAGCAGGCCGGTACGCGATTGCCTACCCTGTAGGGATGGAAGGCTGAGTTGACCTTGGTGTTGGTTATATACTGAGATGGTTCTCTTGTATTTCTATGTCCTGTGAAGTGATTCTGTGTTTTGTGCAGTCTGTTGGGAGTGGAAATGACTTCAATGTCATGTGGACCGGCTCCCACCTCAAGACATACATTCTACGCACGATGCTCGAGTTTCAGAAAGTCAACCACTTTCCACGGTTAGTTCTTTAAATGTCAGCTGCTTTGTTACATTTCTTACAATGACTCACAGTCACATTTAAATTTTAAGTCATACAATTCTGTGTAACTTGTGTTTTGCTCCAATAGTTCGGAAAAAATGCCTCAGAGAGACCATGCCTGATTTACGATAGCTGAGGACAAATTGGCAATTTTAAGAACACTTAAAACAATTACTGTTATTAGTAATGCTTTCGTCAAACTTGGACATGTGATGTGTTTTTTTGTACAAGTTTTTTGCAGTGAATTGTTTACCATTCTCACTATTCTGTGTTAAAAACTTGCATGCACGGTGAAGAAATTGAGAGATTTAGCTGGATAGTCACTGCCTTTGTTTCAAAAGTTTCTTGGCAAGTTTTTCGACCGTGTGTCGCTACCATTAGGCTTGGAGGACTGACAGATTTATTAGGTGTCGTCGTCATATGGTAAACATGTTCTGAAAGGTTTGGTAACTAGGGAGACGAGTTCATTTTGGACGAAAAATAAAAATGAACAAAATTGCGAATTTTTGCATTTTGGACGAAAAAAGAACATCCCAATCTTGGACTAATTTAGGGATGGACTGAAAGTGATATTTTGGACAACATATTTCTTGTGTCCCTGAACATACTTCTTGTGCAAGAAAAAAATTAATGCGGACGTTAAAAGAACTCTAACTTTTCTATGAAACAAGTTTACCGTGATGTAAAGAAATGCTGCATTTCTCTATACGGACTTGCAAAATTAGTACTGTTATTGTCCGTTTGCAGATTAAATACCTTTTGGTAACTGGACTAAATTTGGACGAAATTATGGATGAAATTGGTGATTTTGGATGGATGACAAATGAGATTTTGGACAACGTATTTCTTGTGTCCCTATTGCTAACATATTCACAATGGTAGTTGATAGCCAGGCCGATAGCCAGCTGTGGCCGGTTGCACTTTGCTGGCTGTAGCCTGGCCAGGTCTGGACAGCCCTGGCTGGGCTCCACTGCGAGTAGCGGTAAGTAAGTAAGTAAGTAAGTAAGTAAGTAAAACGTAAGTTTATATGGCACATAACATTATAAAATAACAGTTGACCTCTTAAAGATGCATAATAAAGTCTAGACTGTGTTGAAACGTGGTTATTTCATGACTGTGATCAACGGTGTGTGTTGCTGGGACGTGTGTGTGATAAACAGACACTTTAACTTGAGTCGAGGATTGTAGTCCTGTGATTGGCTGTTGTCTAGGTCATACGAGGTCACACGCAAAGACCGACTCTTCAAGAACATTCAGCGCATGCAGCAGTTGAAGGTTCGTATATCCATCATCAGTGCTGTCGTTAGTAAAGTTTTATTGCTAATGTAATTTCTATCACCCTGAAGGTAGCAGGTGATGTTTTACCGTAGTCTGTCTGTCTGTTTGTCTGTCTGTCTGTCTGTCTGTCTGTCTGTCAGTGAGAGTACTTAAAAGTTATGAACTTGATGAAATTTTTGGGAGGGGTGTAAGTAACATGTCTTTAGGTTTTGGTTATGGCCCATGATTTTTCGAAGGAATGCTATTTCTTGGCATTCGCCGAGTAGCAGCACTGTTGTTGTGCTAAAGCCATAGGCGTATGTCTTACTTGTAGCACTAACATTTGCATTCAATGCATTGTAACCTCTGCCAAATCAAAGCACATTATGCTATAGGCTGGGATTAAAGTGGGGCGTGTTTACCTGTGTCAGGTGGCAGGAAACACGGTGTGATCCCATATGGCAGGTGACGCTCCGTAGCTCTGCGTTCGGTTTGCCGTACACACCTTTTTAACTTTAGTGCTGTCTGATTGCTTTTGTTTATTCTTGTTATTATTATTGTTACAGTTGTTCTCTGTATTTGACGTAATGCTTTTAACACGATGTGTCATATTCGTTGCATGCAGGGATATCGGCATTTTGACTTTGTGCCGTTGAGTTTCGTCATTCCGAGTGAATACTCCGATTTCGCCTGTGAGTTACTGATGGTTCATTTATTTATTTTATCATATAAATCGTACACTCTAAACTCAAAGTTAGTATGTACGTGTGAAACTAACGGGTGTTTGGTGAAGTTGTGCTCTGTATATTGCATAAATTTACTTACTTGCTTTAATTTCTGTTACACGTTGCTTTCCAGTATTAGTGGTAGAAGCACCACATGGTCACATGCAGCTGATTCAGCAGCCACTGTGTTTTTTTTCACGTTTTTCTTTAGGGTGTGCAGACTATTTTTATCCCTACACCATCATCAGGTGGTGTGGGAGGCATTGTTTTTTCATGTCATTCTGTCTCTCCATTTAGTCGATAAATTTTGAATAGTCGCATAATGCAGGAAACATCGTGAAGTGGATAGAATTGTTGTGTACATCTAGAGATAGAATATTATCGTATGTCTTAACAGACAGCATGTGTAAGAGATGTCAGCTGAATAGCTTCAAAGTTAGCTAACAAAACATAATGTCCTTGGTCTTCATGCCGCTTCTATTTTCTCCAAAATAACGTTTGCAGCAATGATGATTAGTGCCCAATAACTGTCTTTGGCCCTAGTCAGTATTTCGTTTGTCTGCATGTGTATGTAGGTAGTATATTATTGAATTTTGTTTTTTTTCTGTGTTGGTTTGATCGATTTTGCTGTTAATTTTTCGTTGTCTGTACTTGTGCAAGTGATTGCCTGGAGGATTATCTCAAATGACATATAATGTGTCGAGCGGGACATTAAACCTTACCCACTCACTCTTGGAAATTACTGTTTTATTTTCAACAGAGATTAACTATTAGTTGATGTTAAATTTTCTAATGTTGATTGCTGATCTTTTAAGCATGGGCAATCGTAATGTGTTGTATGATATGTTGACAGCTGCTGCTTCTAGGGAGCGGTGTTTGTGGATAGTTAAGCCAGCAGCATCATCTCGTGGGCGTGGAATCTTCCTTATAACGTCGGTACGTAAATGTAATTCGGCACATCGTATTTCGTCTGTCAGACTGAATGTCTGGTTGAACAAAATTTAGGGCCATTAGTTATTTTTACTATATTTTCTGCAGTTAAATCCACCAAAGTGAAATTTGTTTAATTATGCCTCCTTACCTTACCTTACCTTCTGGGTGGGCAGGTTATTACACCTGCCCAGCACTGAGGCCGTATCAGTTCGGCCCAGTGCGCAACCCCCGATGTAACCAAAGGTCACAGTAACTGGCTGTGAAGCCGAAAATTCACCAGCCACTTAGGACTGGTGACGTGTAGTATGGTTGTTCTTATCATGCGGTCTGCTCTTAGTAAACTCCTCTCCTTCAGATTACAAATCGTTCGGGTCCTTGGAGCATAAGCCCCACCACCACGTCAAGGTGGCAGACCACGGTGGGGGTTTGTGCCTTCTCCATTTCATCAAATCTGTGCTGTTGTGATCCTCCGACATTTCTCGTGCGAAATGTTGCCTAACCGGAATAACATCTTCAGAGAATCAGGCTGGCCAAGCACTTATTGATGCTCAACAGACTAAGCAAAAACACTTTGGATTTTGGTTATGATTCAGGATTTTTTTTAGAAGGAAATGCTATCTATCCCTTTGCATTTGCTGGGTAGCAGCATCATTGTTTCACTAAAGCTATAGGCTTATAGCTATATCTTACATTAAAGCTATAGGCTTATAGCTATATCTTACTTTCTTTGGTTGGTGGCGTGGCGTAGTGGTAACACGTTGTGTCGAATCAACATAGTTGCTCTATGCCGGGCCCGGTTAGTACTTGGATGATGACTCTATGGGCAGGTAAACCATCTCGGTATGAAGCCAGCCAGCTAGGTCGACTCAGCCTTTTACCCTCCATGGGATGGGGAACTGAGTGTCGGTTTTCGGACTCTGTAGTAATGAATGGCAATGGTGAGTGTAGTACTGTAGCTGCCAGTTCAGGCGGATCTGAGGCTCAGGCCGATCGACTTGGTCCAAAGGTCGGTGGCTGACAGATGAACCGGGTGAACTCTCGCAGTGGCAGTGCACTGCTACGATGACAGCACCGTAAACGTTGTTGTGGCTATAACTATTATTATTGTAGCACCAGCATTTGCATTCAATGCATTGTAACATCAGCCAAAGGAAAGTAGATTATGCTTTAGTCTGGGGTTAAGGTGGGGCACGTTCACCTGTGTCGGGTGGCAGATAACAATGTTGCGGTTTTGGTCAGACATACTGACAGCTGCAGATCAGAGACATGTGACCTTTGGCGACTCAATGTCTGAATTAAAGGTCTATTCGGGGACAGTGAGAACATGGTGGAATTCCTCACGTCTTTGGGGCATCTGCCCTCCATATAGGCAACAGCATGACGGGCTTGCCGTTACAACAAGAACGACAACAACAGCTGGGCCGGTTAACAAAAAATAAATAAAAAATGAAAGTACTGGTGATTAGTTGACTACGTTTGTGTTTTTTTCGCTTTCTTAATCTTGTAGGCTGTTAACGGCTAAAGTGAATACTTGGGTGTCCGTTTGACTTGTTGGTAATGCATTGCACGCGATTGCTGTGAATCAAAGAAGAATGTTATCCTGGTACTTTCTGGGTGTCTGCCCATCTGCAGATGGGTAAACTGTATGGGCGTGTAACTGGATACCCAGATCAACTCAGCCTGGCCGTCCTGTCGTGGCTAGACACAATGAGTACCGGTGAGATCTGGGACGTAAACAGGCACACCGCGCGACGCATTAGCCCGTATCCGTGGTCTTGCAGTGTAAACTGGTGTCTGCAGTACTGCTGAGGGCTGAGAAAACAGTATGAGATTAGCATTATGCTACCGGTTTGTTTACATTTATGTATTCCGTTGTTTACATTGCAGCCGGATCAGCTGACACTGGAAGATAGTGTAGTTGTCTGTCGATACATCAGCAATCCGCTACTCATCGACGGTCTGATAGCTTTTCATGGTTTAGTTATTATAAAGGGGATGTCAGACAATCGGTAAAGTTGCCAATTTTGTCTGCTGATAAAATCGGCCAACAACAATCTGTCTTCTGTCATGCAAAAAACGGCCGATGGATGCAGAAAAAAATAACGCAAGTATCATTTTGCGATTTGCATTCTGCTGTTGTGTATCTGTGAAGCTAGCTGATATCGTACATAGTTGCAAATGATAAAATCGGCCGTTTGTCATTGTTTAACGATTTTCTCAGGCAACTAAATCATGCTCAGAAAAGTTGGCCAACTTTATCGATCGTCTGACATCCTTTTAATGGTTATCCAATTTTCTAATTTCTCGTGGGGCAGGGCAGCCAACACCGCTGCATAGGCTTATGCTACAGCGTGGGCCCATCAGCCATCCCTGATAAAAAGTCAAGCGTGGAAGTGCATTTGCCCATTCAACATGAAGCAGTCTTGCTAGCTGAAAGTAGTAACAAGCACCAAAGTAATTTGGCAAAATGTGGAATCACTGTGGCAAGTCCACCCTACTCCTCGTTTGTATTCGCCAGGTGGCAGCCTAGTACTGATTGTTTGAGACCCCCATCTAACACGATGTCATTGAACCCACAAGTGTACCTGCCAAATGGCATCTATATCCGTCTAACTGTTTAAGCAGGGTGCACGAATGTGACAGACAGACCACGCTATGTAGGAAATATCCGGAATTGCTTGCGCTGGAAGAGCGATTCCGCCTAATAATAGCATCAGCAGCAGCATGGCAGTGGTTGTCAGTGGTAGTACCAGTAGCAGTAGCAGCAGTAGTAGCCGCCGCAGCAGTGGTAATGGTGGCACAGGAAATAATGTAGGATGTGTTTGCTACGATCTGTAACTGTATAATTATGCTAATTATTCAGTGCCTTTGAAGTCTCTTTCACATTCGGGTGCCATATAAGTTGAATATCATTACCTCTGCCAAGGAGGTTATGTGATACCCGGCGTTTTTTTATCTATTTATCTGTCTGTTGGCTTGTTTGCCAGCAGGATTACACAAAAAGTTTTAGTGCGGATTTGGCTGAAATTCTGAGGCAAGGCCCAACTTAGAGGTGATTAGATTTTGGTGGTGATCCGGATCACCATCTGGATCCAGGATAGGATTGACAGATTTTTTTACCATTTCCGGATAGGGTAACCTTCACCGAGTATAGTGCTGCCACCTGGCGAACACAACGGAAAAAATTGACATAGCGTTGGCGGTGGTTTGCGCTCTCCGAGGGATGTTCTGTTTGTTGTAGAGGAGTATCCATCAGAGTATCACGACTCCGTTCTCTAACTTTTTCACTACAATATATTCCTCCATAGGCTCAACATGTGTTTTCATGTCTAGCAAAAAAGCTATGGCACGTACGTTCACCAAGTTTTCAGGGCTTCTAGGGGACATCAAGGGCCAGCCCCCTGTAAAATTTTGGGAAATTCTGACGAAGGGATTTTGAGGGGGCAAGGAGGGGAGAAAAAGTCTTTTACCCCCTATATCTCCCCCGTTAGGGGAGATGGGGGCACTGAAATTTTTTGTTCAATAGGGCGATATGGAGCCCTTACGCTGGTAAAGTTTCAGCCCCCAATATTGAACAGGGGGCGAGGGACAAATTTTCGGAAAAAAATTCCCATTGTGGGGGTCCCCAAATGGGGCGCATCGCTCCTCCAAAACTATGGGCCATTTCGATCTGCTTGATACAGCAAATCATCACGAACTAAACCCCATGGAAAATGC
>Ga0056124_1000390_pt1 | contig 13869 bp, 10 predicted proteins | sample WorMetHEROISLAND_2_FD_70069 | JGI IMG/M metagenome (GOLD analysis project Ga0056124, IMG submission 70069) | Marine gutless worms symbiont microbial communities from Max Planck institute for Marine Microbiology, Germany - Olavius sp. 4 HERON ISLAND | ecosystem: Host-associated > Annelida >... | reverse complement strand
CCCCCCAGGGATTTCTGTGACGCATTTTGCGTCGCCGGGGGTGCCTTTGGACGCCACTGCCAACGACACACAGCTACATAGCAGCAGCTCGGCTTTCACGGCATGCGTACACACAACTTGCACTGAAGACACCGTGTCCAGTCTCTCTCATTCAGTAAACACGGACATTATTCACGACACCACTCCCACTATACACAATCTTGTCCAGGACACCAACATCCTCAAAATTCAGTCATTTTCCAATTAGTTTACCAAATCCTTTTTCTGATTATTCCCTGGACTGGACTTCACCTAACCTCTCTCTAGTAGACCTAGCAGTAGTTTGTATTACTCAGACCACTTTAAAAATCCCGGAATTATTGATTGATTGATCGAGGTAGTTCAACGTAAGTGTACAATGTTGGTGTAGTGTTAAAAAGTAACGCAAGTGACATTTCTCAACCTTCAGACAATGATAACGTGAACTGTTGGGGCACCAGAACGTCATGTCTGTCATTTCCGCTGCGTATATGTACACATTTTTGCAACATTTTTCATAACAAAACTGCTTATTTCAGGACACTTAAAGACCAAACTTCAGGATAAGGGAGAGGCCTGCCTTACTGTTATTATCACTCACTCGGCCATTCTGTCACATAACTGCAGGTAACATCGAAGGCCGAAGGCATGTGTTGAACACATCATCTCATTCCCAAGGGGAAACCCAAATTCCGACCCTCTACAAGATCAAAACCCTAAACAGATTGGGAAAACATCGACACGGCTGACTACATCCACAAAATATGGCCCAAACCAAATTCAGTGACAATGAGGGGTAAACGGGAGAATTTGAGAGATTCGGTTTAATCAAAGAACACAGACAACTGAGAGTAACGCCGTAACAAACGCACAATTTGCACTCAACCATTAAGTAGCTGAGATGCTGCGTATCGTCTGCACACCATTTGACAATAGCACAAAGATCACAAATTCGTTTTTTTTTACAATTGATAAAACGAAACTGGACACTGTTGGCAAGGTAGTTCAGAACATGCAACACTTACGCACACACTAAAACAACTTGGTCGCATGGTTATGTGTTAGCGAGTGCAACTGAATACACAGGTGAAATTGTCATCAGCATGTAGACACAAAGTGTTTGACCAACTATCTACTAGCAGCAGGTACTCACTGGATATGGTTCAACAGCTGATACATTCAGCACACACACATAGGCCACAATCTACCAAAGACACCAGCCACAGTAGCGCATTAACTGCTACAGCTGGTGCATACGTGTGTACAACATTACAATAAAAGCAACCTTTATTCTGCTGAATATAATCTGCCACAATAGAAATCCAATTAACCAGCATTAACAGTACGAGTCTTCGGTGCCTGTGAAGTGTCATTGTGTTAACGAAGCTATAAGTAAAGCTCAACATTGTGCCGAGGATGACACAAACTGACAAACTCGATCTTCACACACGAATCCAATTCACTATTTCATGGCTGCGATATTTACGATAAAAATGGGCAATGTCCACCAAAAAAACTCATTCTTCCAAGAAAGCCACTATTTTCTGTGAATTTCTACCGATTTTGTTTCACATGTGTAGACTGTCCAGCTCCCAGTGGCAACTGACGGCGAGACTCAGAATAACATATGAATTTTGACTGTCATAAAATGATAACATAAAATACGTTATGCAAGTCGGACTGGTCTATGATGTGTGTTACTAATACATAGCATTTTAATAGTATACACCGACACAACATTGGAATACAGCCAGTTCAACTTCTGCCAAAATCAGTACGTGAATCCTGGTATGCCTGCAACAAGCCCCATGAAATGCCATGTGTCCCGTGGCCCTTACCAATCTCTATACAGCTCAATGTCTAATAGATTTATTAATATACTACAATTTGGTGCAAAAAACAAAGACTGATTAATGCAATCTGCAGTGTACAAACACACAAGGGGCAGGCGTCTCTGCATGCAGTGGCACACCTCAATGTCACAGTCCTTCAACAATACAACACGAGTCAACGACTGAAATCCATTCAGCTTTCAGTTCACGGACACATTCTGCCGAGCTCTCTGCACTCCAGACCCACAGTCAACAGCAACGCTATGCACATCGACCTGCCAAGGGAAGGACTCCGCTTCATTCCTAGCCGAGTTTTTCACAGAAAGTAATTCAACAATGTAAACGCAGTCACGGTAACAACTGAGAACAAAGCGAGGAGAAAACATTCTAATGATGATGAAGCAATATGTTGCAGACTGTGAACATGCCTAATGACAGTTAACAATCCAAGACATCTATCCCGTGGTATAGTCAACTGAACGTATACAGGAACTACAACGTCTCAAGTTACACTGTATAAACATTACATTAAATCGACACGTGCTTTACCGTTCAACAGGTTAAAAAGGTGTCAGTACTGCCATTTAGATGGGGTGTGATAGGGTCGAGACACCATTGCCCACTCTGTCCAGGGTGGGAACGCATCCTGCACCGTTCTACCAACATCCATCTACACAGAAGGCCATCTGCTTCAATTACTAGCACATATGTTCCATTATGTTACGTCTAAGATATCCCAATATAGGCCTACAAACTTGTTCTCTGCATCTTTGTCTATGTTCGTAATTTTATTTTACAATTTTCTGCAGATGAGAAAATTAAGCGTACAATAATTTTCAATGTATAACAAACAATAACAAAAAAAATGAAAAACATACAAAAATTCATGCAAGATTTTGCTTGATACGCCACAATGTTCAGGAGTCCACCACTTACTTTTAGGACTACCATCGTGTTTAGCTGACAAAGAACTACTCAAAAAGTTAAGTAAATTGTAACAAGGTACACTGAATGCTGACAATGCCACTAATCTATATCGATCATTTCACTAGCGACATGCAGCACAGTAGTAATAACCATGGTGCAAAGTAGCTGTCGTAATTACATCTACTACAAACTTCTACACTGATGTGCACTTAAATTACTAGCTCCATTATTCATACTATTGACAAGTCAAAATGCGTTCAATGTTATTGATAGTATTCTGTCATTATACACAGCCACTGATAAGACTGTAAATGGGTTCACACTAAAAGAAAAAAATGCCTGCGTCAGAGAATTAGTTGGATCGCTGTAAGTCGTTCTGCACATGTTGTACGTAGAGATGACGTTGACGAGGACATGCAACGTATGATGATAAACAGACATGCGCCGACTATCAGCTAATAATCTGTATCAGTCGATTTGCCAACAATAAGTATCGGCCGACTGTCAATTTACAGTTCATGAATAGCACAGATGCAACTGAACACTGCAACAATCTGACAACAGCAAGCCAGCACTTCCATGATTCAGAGACAAAATCATGCTCACTTCACCAGGTCAAGTTTAACAATAGGTGCGGTTCGTAACTATCGGCAATTGATTGTTACGTGCCAACAGACACTTGACCAAGGCAATATCAGTGCATCTCTAATGATAAAGACTGAGTAGCTAGACAGAGCTGCCTGAATAAGAATTGGTGAAACCTCTTCAGGGAGATATGAAAAGCTCCAGATTGTCCCTGCAAGACAGACAGATTAAAGATAAACGGGGGAATTAAGACTAAAGAAAAAACGGATAGAAAAAAATAGCTATACCTAAGCCAGTATTACCTAGAAAATTGGCGTTAAATTAGAGCATGTGTGTCCATGATACCAGTGTCCACTCCTGAACAGCAATACTGGTATCTAGCTTTGTTTTTGCAGGACTTCACGAGTCTATTTTCACGAATTTCACAACCAACATCTAACTTCATGACCTGTGGATATTCTGTAAAAATAAACATCAGTTATGGCATTGGCATAGTTTAAAAACCTAACCAGCAATCAGCTAAAAAACACCCACATGTCCTCCCATGCACAGTCAAGTAGCACTGAGATGATATGCAATACAGCAGAAATGGCAAACTGTTACGTTCGTCTGTGAATGGCCAATTTGTATCTCCACCAAGTGAATGTAGTGAATGGTGGAGATTGTGTTCATCGGATCTGTCGTTCTGTGTGTCTGTGTCTGTGTGCAGTGGCACGGGCCTGCCCCAATGACAACAATAACGTCTTTACCTGTGACGTCACTGGCAGCAACACTTGCACAGAGAGCAGCCAGCGATATAGTTATTGTCATTAACTTTAGGAAAGAAAGAATTTTAGTCAATTATTTTATTATTAACTAACAAATTCACAAAAATGCATCCCTATTACCATTTCGTAAAAATTCATTTGGCACTCTCACGAGCGCCTTTTAGAGCAAGAATTACCGGTTTTACTACTTGTATTTGTCCAGCATTTTATGCTGTAATTCTCCTAATAAACATATTGAATACTGAAAAGAATGAACAGTTGGTAAAGTTTACAAAAGCAACTAAATACACATTCAATCGCAACTAATTGCTGAAGAAAATTTCATAATATAATGATAATTAAGGAACAATTTGGAGCATAAAATGCTAAAGCTGCACAACTGGCTTGCTACTGCAGCTGATGGCCAACATTAACACTGTCAAACCCGCTGGCTAGTACTCTACGTGCACTTACAATGACAGCAGTGAGTCAAAGATTATTTGCACAGTGGAGACAAGAATAAAACACAATGCAGTGTCGATGTGTCGCGTAGTCACCTCGTAGTAATCAAATCAACAGGAAGAAGTTGCTTCAGCACAGTTGTCGGCTCATTCGTCAATTTAATTACGTCGTTCGTCGTTCAACAAACGCTTCATAGAAACGGGTTTTGACTCTGTGGGTACGGAGCAACTCCGACCGGTGGGTAAGGGTTCGGCTGTGTGGGAATGGTGACAGTGGCTGTAGGCTGTTGCCATCCCGTCCCAGGCATCAGTGGAGTTGGAAGCTGCTGCTGCTGCTGTAGAGAGGCCGCTGCAGTTTGTTGCGATGTAAACGTCGTCGTTGATGACTGCGCCAGCTGGTTGATGGGAACCCGTCGACTCTGTTCTTCCTGCTGGGCGCGAGTTGCAAACAAGTTGGCGGCCGGCGACTGCGTGCGCGCGTTGCCCGCCGGAGCCGTCGTCATTGCAAATGGATTGATAATTGCTGAAAACATTTACATGGCATCCAAGTTCCAACTGCAACATAATCCCATTAACCAGTGAAGAGTAATAAAATGTGTCAGTCACATGACTTGGCACATTTATAGTGAGTGTTACGGTTACCAAGTTTGCAAATTAGACATAATTTACAATTAAGACAACTAAATTTGTCAAGTCTCATAGTTTGTCATTCTGGGTGTAGGCACAACATTAATTAGGCTCAAGTGCTGAGGCCTTATGATGTCACCAACAGTCACATGATATTATTGAAGCCTCTCAAGAGTCTGTCCAATATACACTGTGTCTCAAAAAAAAGGATCCACGACATTATCGATTATAACTCAAAGCAGGATAAACACATTTTAATAATTTCTGGTACAAATATTCCTGACACAACTGGCTATCAAACAACCACTGAAGTTTCCACCTCACCCAATGTGTGCTTCTGCACTACCTAGGGAAAACAGAACACAAAATAGGCGTTGACATGAGCAAAAAAACGTCAGAAAACACCCCAGGCATTATCGATTGAAGAAGGAAAATCAGATTTTAATAGTTTTTGGTGCACGTATTCCGGACAAAACTGGCCACCAAACGATTGTTCGAATTCCCACTTCACCCAAAGTTTGTTTCTGCACTACCTGCAAGAAACAAAACAAGCAAAATATGCGTTGAAATAAACAAAAAACGTTAATAAATTTCATCTCGGCGGATCTGTGGCCTTGAATAGCCCTGACCTCAGTCCATTCGCTTACAATGTTTGCGGTGTCATGCAGCAGCGAGTCTATCAGACGCCGTTTAGGAATGTCGATGAACTCGAATTGACTGGTTGAAGTCTGGAGCAGAACATTATTGACACTGCTATTAACGAATTGAGAAACCATCTGCGTGTCTATGTTCGCACAAAGGGCCGATATTTGGAATATTTTCTGTAAGCAGTTGGACAACTGGCCAATTGAACAAACTGTCAGCCAAAGTGACAGAAACCTGGACAAAATATGCTTTATGTGTGTTATTTTAATTAAATAATCATACTACGTTGAATAAAAATGTAATATATTGCTTGTTCTAATTTCCCCAGGTACTGCAGGAACAAACACTGGATGAGGTAAAAACTTAAACGGCCATTGAGTGCCCAGTTGTGTAAGGAATATTTGTACCAAAAATTATTAAAATCTGATAATCCTTCTTCAAGTTACAATCGTTAATGTCGGGGATCCTTTTTTGAGACACAGTGTATTAATCTCACAGCACGTGCACCAATAATCACAACACTAATTATTCAGCCCCCATGGAAACTGACCTCAGGATCGTGACGGTAACGAATCATGCACAGCTCACACCCCAAGTTTTTTTTCACCAATAAAACACTAGGACAGCTGGTCTAATGCCTAAACTAAGATAGTATTTCCCGTGAGTCCACATCGCTCAATTTTTCATGCACCATATTAAGTGCTCAAAGTGGCTAATGTACACAGAGTGGATTGAAACAGCTTCTGCCAAAGTTACATTCATTAAGTGTAAATTAGACTGCAAACCGAGAACAAATATTAGATTCGTGCTAGTAGAAGACGTACTAGACGGCGGCGGTCGAACGATCAATTCATTCAAGTTCACAAGATTTGCGTTTTGTCCGAGGAACTCTTCGGCGGACGTTGCTTTCTTCTTAGCAGCGGCACTGTCAGGATCAGCTGAGGAGCCAATGAGAGCAGCATCGAGGCCAGCCATGTTCCACGCCGAAGCACCGCCACTACCGCCAGCACCAGCTGCAAACCCACCACTGAACCCATCTGCATCAACCAACAGGACATACATACACCAGTCACAGCAGCCACATTGGCTGATCGTTACCAGTGGATACAATGGAACCACCTGCGATGGGTCGGCCATGTGTATAGCATGGAAGACTCCTGTCTGCCAAAACGGCTTCTATGGGGAGAACATACGGACGGTTGACGTTGTCCTCCCAACACGCCCAAGAAACAATGGAAAGACCAGGTCGCGGCAGACGTCTCGACGCATCTCACCAGGCACCTCTACCGTGCCCCCTGCAGGGAGACAGCCGGTGACATGGCAGCTGAGCGCGGTGCTTGACGGGGGTTGCGGTATGACATCACTGGCATCAAGCGACGTCGTGATGATTCCAGCGAGCGTGCACATCCAGATTTTAATCAGTGTTTACCTGCTTATTGTGCAAGAGTCTGTATATTTACATGTGGTTCTAGAATTTAGCGATATACTGCTCTATTGAAATAATAACACTAACTTCCATACTTAAAGCTATATCAGCTGCAGAAACATGTAGTCAACAAAACTAGAGCTCCATACTCAAACAGATGACTTATAACTAGTAACATCTGTTGCAGTGGTAGATGCGTATGTGCAGACTAATAGGTCAAAGAATACAATGGTATTGTACAGTGTACACAGCAAAATAGCTGTTCAAAATACACAAACTACTCTGCTTACAGATATCCACAAAAATACAGCCACATTTTCCATCTCAGCTGCACCACTATGCTTCATTTTTTGCATGCTCGGAAATTAGGAAGCACAACTAGACGCAGTGAACAGCACTGTGTAATAAGGTTTGAAACACGCACGCACACGTGATCAACAAATCGCGTATCTAGTAGATCAACGGCATGGCATTCAGACCTGCTGCGGTGGAAGAAATGTTGGGAGGACTTTTAGAGCGTGAAGACAGCAGGTCGAATTCATCGTCAATGCCTGCTGCGGCTCCGGCTGGTTGTACATGACTGCCGCCAGTCACCGGATGAGCACCATTAGATGACGCAGTGCTCACTGTATGCACGGGATCCCACGGTGAAGCCGCCGCAGCCGTCACTGCGCCGGCTTTCACTGACATACTGCTGTCAAGCACTGCAAACAGTCACAATAATGTCTGCACTGTACACTCAGCGTGATTGGAGACAGCCGGGTGCTTGTCCACCATTCCCCAAATATTTGAGAGGGGACAATCCCTGGGCAAATATCAACAGTCAACACATCTGAGCCTCACAGATATTGAAAACTGAGGTTTCAATGATTTAAAAACTTTAACCCCCAAAATTTTTATCATGTGGCAATGAGGCAAGCTGGTGAAATCTAACTAATAACGTTATCCTCCTTTTTTCACTTGTCCATGGGGCCAATTGGTCAAATCTAACCAACTTTCTATTTATATGACAAGAAAAACTAATAGCTCTAAGCACAGTGCATTTCAATACAATACAATGAAAATTTATACAGTGCATGGTTCTGCAGATTCAACACAATACGACAAGGACACAACTGACCAATCACCCAGATTGCACATAACAGCAACAAAATGCACACATTCATAAAATAATACACGCGTAAAATGACGTGGTGAAGTGACTGACTTGTAGGAACTGGTGCAGCTGCAGCAGACCACGGATCATTAGCCGTGGAAGGCATCGTCAGCTGAGACTGTGCAAGTGGTGCAGCCATTCCCCACACATCAGCTGGAGGCCCTGACACAGCCGGCTTTGGTGACCACGGATCAACAACACCAGAGCTGGACAGTTGACCATCCCATGTGGCTGACGAAGGCATCTTGTTTGACCCGCCCGCCGCGGCATTCCCAGACTCTAGCTCCAACAGATGATCGCCTTTCCTTGGAGACTGTCAGAATCACAAATCAAATCAGATCAAGTTTATTTAGAAACTGACAAGTTAAGAGTTAAACAAGTTGAAATAAAATAAACAACAGATAAAAGCACACAAAACGACAAAATTAAAAACCGCTGTACAGGTAAGACTAGATAACAGGTAACATTAATTATTTATAGCAAAAGTGGTGAATATGTGGCGACAGACTTCCAGTTTCACACACAATTCTTCCAAAAATCAACATGATATCAAATAATCATGAAATATTTGTGTACCAAATATGTACAAATTTGAGGTTATGCATCAGTACGCTATTACTACAGCTTAATAATGACAATCATCATTGACATTAATGCACTGACAAGATTAGCATAAATGCACACATCCATACACTACACGCTTCCATTTTAAGAACAGATGGTTAAACATAGCTCAAAATTGGTAGAAGCATTTTGTATGACACGTAACAAGCTGGCAATGTTACTTTAGGTCATAAGATCAGTTCTTAAGGTCACTATGCAAAAAGGCTTGTCATTGAACACATGTCATGCAAAGTTCAAATGTTGTGCAAAATCAATGGTGACAATACTCATACGTAACGAATGTGTGTAAGCACATCATGTAACACTAGCAAAAGTACATTCACACGAGTTATCTCTCACAGACTGTCTAACATTTAAGCAATAGCATTAGTAGTAAATAACAACAAAAATTAGCCAAGTGCAGGACTGATGGTCAATTCATCAAATCATTATTCTTCCAAGTTCAAAATCACATGACCCAGAAAACCAAACCAAATATCAAAAATCTGGCTCAACAAAATTTGGATATTGTGCAATAGTTTGAGAATCATCATGCCAGCTCCAATTGTAAATGGGGAAGATGCAGGAAAACTTTCTAACTTTGAAGGTCTAATGACCTTGACAGTGACCTTGCATCAGGTAATACGGCATAATGTTGTCTATCAGTCATTAAGCTCTACCTACATACCAAGTTTTACTTGAATTAGAAAAAAACTTCTGTTGGATGGACGTACATACGGATATCAGGACTAGCTTTATTAAACTGACTTGGAAGAGTTGACAAAAAATGTTAAACACTGTTAGACAGACAAACTTGTGCAATAAACACACATCGTCATCTTTGGTTTTGCGGCTCTCTTCAAGTGCCATCTGCAGCTTCAACTCGTCGCCTTTCCGTCTTTTTACTTCCTCATCATGCTCCTCTTTGCTCATTGCCAATGCAAGCTGCAGTTGTAAGTCCTCCTCACCGTAGCTTGACGGACGAACGGCCTCCAAGTCTGAGCTCAGTGCTGCAGCACCACCAGCTACAGGTCACACGCAACACAGTGACAGCATCACTGCAATGTACAGCAACCGGCCTGTGATGGGTTGTTATCTGGCCCATGACATCCAAGGGAAAACACGAAGATATGCGACATTATACGTTTGTACACCAACGGCATAGATAATTGTCAACAAACCCCAGAATCAACACTAAGTTATTAACTATAACAAAAAATAACTTAAATCTTTTATTAACAAAATGTACACACAAAATAAACAGTTAATACTGTCATGACAGTTTATTAAAGAAGTGAGTCTTGGACGAATGGTTTGCAGCTGTGTCAGCCCTTCCCTGAGATCATCGAGCATGGTGACATGGCAAGGAAATGTCATTTTTAACTGACTCTTATTCAGGGTCGTACTGCTTTTCAATAACTAACGCGAGAAGTTCATCAATTGACAAATGCTGCTCTAGAGGCTAGAATATCTGTAAGACTCAAGCATAAAACTCAACATCCAGCTGTAATTTAAATCTAATGCACTGACATGTAGCAGCTATTGTATGTGCAAATCTCCATATTTTGTCGGTGCAGCATTTCAATTTTTGACAGATTACATTATTTTTAGTAATAATATTATTACTGCAGCAGCACTGAACAGTGAACATGAGACTACTCTGATTGTCATCGACTACTGCAGTGGATTTTTGGCTTACACAGCAGTTTCTAGCTACCGGGTACTGCATTATACCACATCAGCAAATACTTCGAACATCACCGATAACCTGAACAAAAGTATGAGGAATTTCACAATCAGAATAACACTAACTCGGTGTCGATGAGCCATAGAGATAACGGTCAGATGTGGAGTGCTGCATTTTAGTCGAGTCTTTCCTCATCTGCATCTGATATTCACAAACATACAACTGCACTGACAACCTCCCCACTTATAACATTTTTTATCAAAATCCAGTATGCAATTACTGTTGTCATAACAACAAACATTATTTCAGCTGATGAATAAAACAAGTCAAGAGTCAGTGCAAATAAGATCAATTACAATACTAGAAAATTCTGACTCACAGCAGCTCCTGTATTCTGTGCAAATCGTTCCTTTGCTGCAAGGGCTTTAGTTCGCTCATTTTTAAACCGTTCGTCATCCTTCAATAAGGCCACTAGTGCTTTCGATTTCTCCCGAACATTCTGTCCATGATCTTTGCCGTCTTCATTGTACTGGAAATCTTTCAGTGTCTGGATGGTCAGCAGATTCTCACGGCACTGCTGGGCAACTCTTTCACTGCCAGTCTTCAGCAGGTAGTCAAGCAGAACAAGTGACTTGTAAACATGCCGCCAGTTCTTGCCATGGTCGTTCAATCGCTTCCAGATCATCTGCATGATTTCCGTGAAAGCCATAACATTGTACGTGAGGTCGGCGATCTCCGACATCAACGTAGTTGACGGACCCCATGGATCATTCGAAGTGGCCTCGCGCACTTTCACTTCGGCAAATGTGAAGTTCTTCACAACATTTTTCAGAGTTCGATGAATTGGCATATTGTCAAACTGGTAGTAACCAAGAAGAACACTTCAGCGCAACCCACTACAACGCAAGACAACAAAAAACTAGCTGTTGATATTAATGAGAAGCACAAGAGTCATCTGCAAACTGCGTTAATTTCCTCATGTACTAGTTATGGGTACTTACGAGCGTAAGTAGTAAAGTAAACTTAAACTTTTCAAAGTAACCAATTAAGTAACTAGTTACTTCTTGGTAACAGCAACTAGTAAAAGGTAACTAGTTATTTTTTTACTGTTTACAGTAATTCGCTAAGTAAAGCACTGGCAGGCATAAACAAAACTTGCACTTAGTGGGTAAACCGACTAGATGACTCACATCGAAATACAGATGTTTTTATTATTCACTGTAACATGATTTAAGGCATACATCATTTTGTATATATAAATATATTCAGCAGTGGTCAATCAGATGTTTAGATGTGACAAAAACGATATATTTAATCAAAAAAATGCCAACCCAACCCACCTATTTACATCCGTAACGTTTTATTTTTATTTCCGGTACACTCATTGGTAAGTAAGTAAAATCAAGTGACTACACCGGTACCGCGGTACTCCGCAGTGCAGTCCTATATTCATTGTTGAGATTGAATAAGATTAGATGGATTAGATTAATGTTGACTGCATTCTGACGTGATAATGACGTCACACTGTTGTCATGCTACTCACTCACTTACTTGTGACAGTACGTTGTGATTATCAACTGATTTTGTTTAGAAAGCAACGATGTTTATCAGAATATTGGCTTCTGTAGCTGTGTTTCTGTTGGCGGCTGTATGTGCTGCACCAAGTACCGGTAATAACTTGCCGGATTTACTCGGTCTGACAGCGAGCCAAATAAGCTTGGCAACTGCACGGTCCAAATTACGTGGTCTACGCGCTCAACGGATTCTGCCAGGGTCTCCGAGCGACGACATCTCGACTTGGAGAAAGACTCGGCTTGTTCGGTTTAAACGTCGCGCTGCATTACCGACGTTCGTCAACCAGACAGCATCCGGCAGAACGGTCAGACGCAGATCCAAGAGAGGAGCAATCGTCAACGGTTTCACGAGCTGGGATTACGAACCATTCGACAAGATGGGCGCGTTCAGAACTGATAGAGGTGATTAACCTGTGGATTAACAAATATTATTTACGCCTAATGGATTAGATTTTGAAAACTCTTCGCTGAACTTTGGTGGTATGTAAAAAGCGCTAGCCGCAGGTCCATACAGCACTATAAGGCCTACTTATTTTAATTTGCAATTGGAAGTTCACTTTTACAGTTTTCCACTGCGCCGTCTATTTGCGCGAAATAGTCATTTTCTGGAGGTTTTTGACGTCCGGTAAACTTCACTTCTGAGCTGAAAATTGGCACACCGGTTACTCATTCAGAGGGGAACGTTCACACCAATTTTGGGCTTTCTTTTTTGTTGACGAGTTAATCGAGCACGTACTGGACGGACAGGCTGACGGACGGACGAGCAAGACCGGCATATTGCGGCCTATTAGAACGGCCGCATAACAAAGTCAGCATCAGCAGTCATACGAGACTCACCAACTCGTATCTTCTAAAAGGACAGAATCAACCGGGATGTCAAATTTGTCATTCTCCTCTCACAGTCAAGCACATTTGGATAGAATGTGCCTGTGATCGGTGCAGCACGTCATATATATCTTCAATCAATCAATCAAGCAGGTTTATTGCACTGCACTGAACCATATGTCATACATGGAGTTGAGTTGATACTCAAAAAAACTTTTTGAAAATGTCAAATCTCGAAACATCGTTGCTTTTATTAAAAATACAAACTTTTGTTACTCTATATAATACGTTGTTTTTACATTAGCTTAATAGCCTTGATCTTAATACCAAGTTTTCATCTTTTCTTTTATCACAAATATTAAATGCTTTTAACCGTTAATGGCACTGAATGGCCTGTTTTGTGCTGATGTGACGTTAAAAAACTCACTCACTCACTCAGCAGTCAAGCGTGCAATGGCTTCGCTTGAGTTACTTCTGCTGCTGAGTGCAAAAAATGCTCGTTTGTTATAACTGAGAATCCTGTGTGACAGCTAGCTGACGAGCAATGCAGTGGCTGGTGATGTGCCGTGCAGAGAGGCCGTCGAAGCGCGAAGTGGTGCGAAGTATGATGAGTCGCGGCGCTGACAATGAAACTGTCGAGGAAGACGTCGAACGCGACTACAACAAACTAGCTCCGCATCCAAAAGGCAACTCTGCTCGTTTTGCTCGTAACATTTCACTAAATATGTGAAATCCCCTCTCCTCCCCTCCCTTACCC
>Ga0056124_1000389_pt1 | contig 13871 bp, 19 predicted proteins | sample WorMetHEROISLAND_2_FD_70069 | JGI IMG/M metagenome (GOLD analysis project Ga0056124, IMG submission 70069) | Marine gutless worms symbiont microbial communities from Max Planck institute for Marine Microbiology, Germany - Olavius sp. 4 HERON ISLAND | ecosystem: Host-associated > Annelida >... | reverse complement strand
CCGGATTTGAGGTCATGGTGATCAACCCCAAGGCTGCCAAACGCTTCGCCGAAGCCATGCAGTCGCGGACCAAAACCGATGCCGTCGATGCCGCGCTCCTGGCCGAATTCGCCCACCGCATGCCCTTCACACTCTGGCAGCGCCCCGATGCCCTGGCCCTGGCGATCCGCGCCCGTGCACGCGCATCGAATACTTCGACGCCCAAATCGAACCCCTGCGCCAACAAGTCCTCGATCCCACCGCCGCCGATGAGAATCTGCAACAGCACTTCGACCTCCTGGTCAGCGGCACTGGCATCGCCGCCACCAACGCATCGTCCTCTACATGCCCGCACTCAGCGCCTCTCGCCATGATCCTAAACGTGAGGGCCTACTCTACTACCGCCACCTCATCAAGACCCGTAGCTTCAAGAAGATCCAAGCCGTCTGTGCCGTCATGCGCAAACTCCTGCAGGCTATCCACGCCATGCTCAATAACCGCACTCCCTATCGACAGCTGCCGCCTCCATTTTCCCTCCGACGCGGTAGTCGATTAATCCAATTTATGACGCCGACGCGAACCGCATCCTATGGGCCCTAATTTAGGGTCTAGATAACTTTAGAACTGCAACTGCATGCTAACGCATATGTTATGCAAGGAAAAAACAGGTATTTCAGGCGTTCACACCTTTCGGAAGCTAAATTCAGACGGATTGAACCCTATTTTGCGCACGATTTGCCGGCCTCGAAACTCAGCCGAGTTGAGTGATGCAAGCTGTCCGACGATCAATCAGTGTTTCGGCAGGTGCCGTGTTCGGGGGAAGAAATGACGCGGGGCTGGGGGTAAAACGATTGTCTTCGGGATTCTGGAACGCTACGGGAAAGTCCACACGGGAATCTTCCCGAACGCCGCCAAGAAGCCGCTACAGGCCGCGATCCGGGGCCAGGTGGCCCTTGACGCATCATCCACTTGGACGGCTGGAGGGGCTACGATGGGCTGGTGGATAGGGGGCACAAAAAGCATTTCCGTGTGAATCATGATCAGCATGAATTTGTCTGTGGTAATCGCCCTATCAATGGCATTGAACCATTCTGGTCATATGCCAAACGAAGGCTTGCAAAATTCAATGGGGTTCCACGAAAAACTTTTCATCTACACCTGAAAGAATGTGAATTCAGATTCAGTCCTCGACAGGAAAACTTATATGAGAGAATGCTTACTCTGCCGAGAGAAAATCCTCTCTAAAGTTATCTAGACCCTAATTTAATGGCATTGGGTTGTGACCAAGTCATTGACCAACGCTATCTCCGCCTCGCGGGGTATTTCTCCACGGCCTTGGCCTTCAGCGCATGGAGAGCCGCTACTTCGATCCTATCCGCACTTAAAACGACGAAAATCCTGTTCATCCTGTTCATCCTGTCAATCCTGTACCATTGGACGAATGCACGAGCCACGAAGGATTGCTCAATCCTTCCTGACGCTGAGGACGAATTTCATGGGGATACCTCAGGGTTGGGGGTAAGTTTCAAGTAGTAGCCCGAAAAAAGTTCAGCAACCACTTCCTGTTCAATTCAATAGGACATCCAAGTCATGAGTATACCGACCGAACGTGGGATCAGGCCTCTTACGAGTATCCGGGAGGTCAAGGCCGGTAGCTTTATCTTTGAGCGACCGCTGGCCCTGCTGCCCGCCTTCTGTGATCAAGTGATCGAACGCTTCGAGACCCATCTCAAGCACCAGCAAGCGGGCCGCATCGGTCAGCTCCGGGTCAAGGATCATGGAGTGAAATCGACCACGGATCTGGTGGTGAGCAACAAGGGGGATTGGAAGGATGTGGACCGGATGTTCTTCCGCTCGCTGGCGGCAGCCATAAAGGAATTTCGGGAGACCTTTCCCTACTTCAAGGGGCCGTTCTAAGGATGTCGGCTACCAGGTACAGCGTTACCGGGCCGGTGATTTTTACCATTGGCACATCGACGGGGGTAGTCATGAATTCAGTCAGCGGCAGCTGGTGGCGATCTGGTACCTCAACGAGGTTGTGGGACCGGGCGGTGAGATCGAGTTCCTGTATCAGAACGTAAGCATTCGGCCCCGGCGCGGCAAGCTGATTCTGTTCCCCCCCTTTTGGACCCACGAGCACCGGGCGGTGGAGCTGAAGGAAGGGGTCAAGTACATCGCCACCACCTGGGTCGTGTTTGCTTGAAGCAAGCGCTTCCGGAGCGCTGCGGAGTGACCCCGTGGGTTGCGTTAGCCGCGCGGGGAAACGTTTCGGGGGACATCGCTCACTGCAACGGGTAAAATCCATCTTGATCGACTACGAACCGAGCGAATCATATTTAAAGTGGAAAACACATCGCCTCGCCTACTGGCCATCATGGAGCTCGGGGGCTACCCGGATCGGATCTGGCCCCGCTTTACAGACGGGCTCGGCTTCGAGACCGAAATCGTCAATTCTCAGCGCAAGGCCCAGTCCTCCTCAAGCAACGGGTCCCCGACGTGTCATCGTCGCCGAATACAATCGCAGTGCGTGACGCAACGAGTTGGCGTAAACAGTTTGTATCCTTAATACAAGACGAGCGTGCAGAACTGCTGAAACATTCGGATCGTCTCCAGCTATTTCCAAGGCGGCTCGGGTCATCACTAACGACCGACGCGCGCGTTCGGCGTTTGCGGCGGAAACGGACGGTTGGGGATTCGATGCCTGGCCTGCTGCTCCATAAGGTAGCTTGAACGCATTCGATTGAGATTCTCCGGTCGGGGTGCGAATGATACAACCTCACACCATGGTTTGAAAAGCGGCCTCCAATCGATACGCCCGAGTCGCTGCTGGTCCAGATTGCTTCGCCTTCGGATCTGCTCAGCCAGCTTAAGATGATGGCCGAGCATCTTCCGGCGATGGCGCCGTCAATGCCGCCTCAACGATTGAGTTCCGGTCCCCGAGATCAACCATTCCCACAGAGCTCTGTGGGATGCCTCCCCCCAAAAACCGACGAGTGCAGCACAACGATCAGTGTGTTAGCTTGTAACGCTAATCGAGCCAGCATCACGTCCTCCAGTTTTCCGAGATAAGATCAAGACAGCATAAAGGCTGTCCCATCGTCTGATATCCTCGACTGTTATGCACCCTGCGCTTACACGTTCCGGATGCAGGTAACGGTCGTTGTCGGGGGGTAGGATGGCGGTGGTTGGCCAAGCCACGAAGTCTCGGCACTCTTGGCAGAGACGGATGCCTTCGAACCTTTGTAGATTCCCTCAAGGATTTCAAAGTAGTCGCGCTTTTCGCTCCGGGAGGAAAACTCGACCTTGATGTATTCTGGCAGTGACACGATTCTTCCGCTCGGTTCGAGTTTGACCTTTAACCAGCCAGCGGCGTCACCAGTGATGTGGCGTTTTCCCATATCCAATCTCCAAAATACAGAAGACCTCGTAATAATACCGATACACTACATAACCAACTCACTTCCATGCCAAGAGCCTGTTTAAATGGAGATAATGATTCGGTGGCTCTGGCTCGGGGGGGCTGATCGGCACAGCAACGGGGATCGTTAAGATCCCTGCTTATTGCTGGTCGCTAGCAAGAAATATGGACTTTAGTCCATAGGGCTTTAGTGTTTTTTGGCTATGAGACCGAAAAAACACGCGGCACATGAGGTTTACGATCTGAAGGCTCATCTGGTATAGATCACGAAGTATTGCTATAAGGTATTGACCAAGGATGTGGGGATGAAGAGTACGGACATTGGTTCGACAGACCTGCGCTGCTAACGATATAGAAATCATCCAAAGAGTAGTGAGCAATGACTATGTACCTCTCTACATCTCTTATCCGCCCAGGTTGTCGGTTAGTGAAATCATGAAGTTACTTAAAGGGGGGACATCACGCAAACTACAACAAGAATTCCTGCATTTTAGGAAGCAGTATTGGGGACGTCACTTTTGGGCCATTGGGTATGGTGCTTTCAGTTCAGGACATATTATAGACGATATGATCAGAGAGTGTATAAAGAGGCATCTTGAACACCTTGAGTGCGCCCCGACTTTCAGTCCTTTCGAGCTGACTTCAGTCTGAGGTTTTCAGTCGGCTTTAACCGAAACAGCGATTTTCAGTCGCTCCCCAGATTATGGACTTTCAGTCCATAGTGGTTGATTCAGGATCGGGAAAGCAACGCCTTGCAGGCGGCTGGTATGGGCGGTTTGGCTTTCTTCTTCGGTTTCTTCGAGGGTATCCTCGCCTCCTTACTGAACCACCAGGCAAGTGACTGATCGCAGCCGTCTCCGGCAGGGAGGGGGGATTATTGCCTGCAGCGGGGACCACCCTTGGGGCACTTGAGCCTGACGTGGAAGTGGGCATCGTGTTCCCACCAGGGCCGCAGCCTGCGCAGCCAACCACGATCGCCCTGCTCGGATCAGCACAGGGCACGTTTTATGGCCGGGTTGACGAAGATACGGTCCCCCCGCGGATGATCGGCGCTTGTCTTGAACAGGAACCGCTGCTGCTCACCCCATTCCCTGCTGAGGTCGAGCCCCTCCGGCGCGATCATGCTGCCGGGATTACGTCCCTCCGGGTACCGATCATTCGCGCTCCGGGCCGAGCCGGTAAGGTGGAACCAGACATCCACGTCCATTCTGTTCTGGTGGCTAAGGTGCATGGACGACGTGAGTCCCCGCGCGGCTGCGAAAGGTCGCCCACCATTATCAGTTCATGGTTGCGCTTGCTCAGCGCCTAACCCGGATCTTGCGCCAGGCGGACCGTATCTGGGTGGCCGTAATAGCGATTGCGGTGACACCGGATGCTGACGGAGCCGGTGCCCGCGGCCGGCAACGCCCGCGCCCGCGATGCAACCATTCGCGGGCCCCGATAGCGGAATCAGGTCCCGGATTTGTCGTCTCGACCTCCGCCCAAGGGGATGCCTGCGCCATGGATGCGGACGATTAGCCAGGCCACGAGACCGAGTTCAGGGCCGATCAGCCGATTTTGGCTCATGGAGCCAACTGTGTGACGCCGCACAATCGGCCCCATGAACCTCTCAATCTATGGATGATGCTCACACACGTAGTCCCATGAGCCAACAATTCCCGATGGGAGAACTAGGCCCCTGTTATCGGTACTATCGGGCAGGTCATCGGCGATTAAGGGGTGTCGCCAGTGCGTGGAGAGGCAGCCGGTTCATAGCTGACCTGGATTAGTAGATATTCGATCGCGGCCCTGAGGTCGTTGTCCGAGCAATCCGCGCAGGTACCGCGGGGGGGCATGGCTCCCTTGCCGGCAATCGAGGCCGCCAGGAGCCGGTCAATGCCTTGGGCCATGCGCGATTCCCAGGCGGCCCGGTCGCCGAACTTGGGCGCATTGGCTACGCCGGTACCGTGGCAAGCAACGCAGGCCCTGTTGTAGACGGCAATACCGGGGGAGCTTTCGTCCACCGCGGGCGCGGCGTTCGACGCCAAGGCCGGCGGGGGGCCCCCAGGTGTCTGCGTCGGCGTGTCCGGACGGTCATTGGAGAACCGGGCCGCGACCAGGGCATAGCCGATCGCGGCCAGGACCGCGATTCCGATCAGACCCGCCACCGCGGTCCCAAACCCCTTCTTCCGGTACCCGTCCACTCGCTATTCTCGAAACAAAACCCTATCGAACGGCAATGTTGGGCGTAGACGGATCCCGGAAGAGTCGGTATCCTAAGCCTTCAGGCCGCAGTGGATGGCAAACGTCGTTTGGTACCCGACCTTCCCCTCGCTTCGCGCCCGTAGCTCAACCGGATAGAGCGCTGCCCTCCGGAGGCAGAGGTTAGAGGTTCGAATCCTCTCGGGCGCGCCATCTCTCAGCCACTCACGCACAGCCGCTTGCCGGAACGGGTGTTGGTATTGTTCGGTCCCATGCGGTTGAGACGCCGATTCGGCAACGGACAGCTTGTAGTAGGTGGATACCCGATAGAGGGGCTCGTTCGGTTTGACCACATGGATCTTGGCCCCGGACGATTTGGCTTTTGCCACCTTGGTCGATTTCGACTTCGATTCGGCCAAGGCTACCTTGGTGGGTCTCGGTCCAGGTTCGGCCCTAGCGATCCTGACTGGTCTCCGCTTGGACTGGGCCCTGGCTATCCGAGTCGATTTACACCGGGCCTCGGGCCTGTATTCAGCCTTGGCGAGCATCACTGGGCTGGAGGAGGACACAGGTATACGCCCTGCCCGCTTCGGGGTCCCTCTCGGGAGCCATACGGTGCTGCCGGCCGGCAGCTTGACCCTGACCTGCCGGGCCGATTCCTTCCAATGCAGGTTCAGACCCGCTAGCCGATACGTAGGCACGCCATAGTAGTGGGCGATCAATGGCGCGGAGGTGCTGTGGCGGAGCACCAGGCGATCTTCGGGGCGGGGCGCATGGTATTTGATGCCTTTCGGCAAATAGCGGTCGGGATGACTCGCGACCTCCCGTGCCGCGATGAACTCGGCGTAGAAATTGCGGGAGGCGAACTTGAAATAGGGGCCCTTGTACCTGCGTACGATGGTCCCGATGTCGTTGCCGTAGATCGCACGCTTGCCGCCGGCACTCACGAGCTTGTCGTACAGTGCCCGTTCATATCTGCTCGGGGGCAGGCCTGCCCGTATCCTGGCCTCCAAATCTCCGAGGCGACGCTTGTAGTGAGCTTCGCGCGCACGCGCAAAACGCTTCCGCCCAGCCTTATTGTTGGCTTGACCGAAACTGGGTAGATTCGCCACCTCGTAGACCACGCCCAGATACTCGTCGTCGTGGATGGAGATCTGGTTGCGGCTCCACTTGCCGTAGACATTGCGCCAGAAGGCCACGTTGTCTCTGATCTCGGGGGGAACGGGGAAGGTCCGGGAACCCCCATGGGGCGCTCGATGGCGGAAAGGGTCCCGTTCCCCAACTCCCGCTCGTTGCTGCTGGAGCAGCCGGCAAAAGGGAGTACCAGAAGCAGCAAGACGACGAGTGGTATCCGGAGGCGAGCGATTATCATCATGGGTGGACCTTCCTCCCCTTATCCCAAGGGTCTTGACTAACACACTGGAATGCAAATCGGTAATGGTGAATTTTAACTGATAGCGTGATTGATAGTCCAGGTCTACCGAGCCGCACAGCAGCCCAATCTACTTTACTACTAGTTAAAGACCACCACTACTAAACATTGCAATGAACGTTCAGATGAAACCTTGAAATCGGCATCCAGCCGGTGCTTTTGCGCCATGAGTGACAGTAGGCGGGGCTTAGCCGCCGGTTCGTAGAGGAGCGGCCGGGTCAGCTCCCGCTCCAGCTCGCCGCGGCGCGCCTCAAGGTTGGCCAGGCGGGTCTCCAGTGCTGCGAGGCGACGTCGCAACGGCTGCAGGTTGCGGCGCTGCTCCGCCTTGGCCCGTCGTTGGGCCTTGCGCGACGCGCCGTCCCGGGACGGCCGGCGAGTCCCGACGCGCCTGCTGCCTGGCGAGCTAGGCGGGGTAGTTGTCGAAGTCCCCGGCGAAGCCGGTCACCGTGCCCACGTCCACCAGCAGCAATTGGTCGCTTGTGACCCGGAGCAGGTGGCGATCATGGGAGACCAATACCAGCGCCCCCTCGAACTTCTGCAGGGCCAGGCTCAAGGCATGCCGCATCCGGAGGTCCAGGTGGTTCGTAGGCTCGTCGAGCACCAACAGGTTGGGTCTTTGCCATACTGGCAAGACCAGTGCTAGCCGTGCCTTCTCGCTGCCGGAGAAGGGTGCCGTTGCGGCCGTGGCCTGGCCACCGCTGAATGCAAATCCACCCAGATAACCGCGCAGCTCCTGCTCGCCGTGGTCTGGGGCCAGGCGTCGGAGGTGCTCTATGGGGACTGGCGTCGGGCCGCAGCTGGTCGACCTGGTGTTGGGCGAAATAACTACCCGTAGACCCGGAGTCGGCAGGCGACGGCTGGCCTGCGAGGGCAATACGCCGGCGAATAGCCGGATCAGGGTAGATTTGCCGGCCCCGTTGGGTCCGAGCAGGCCGATGCGCTCGCCGGGCGCAAGGCTGAGGTCGAATCCGGTGAGCACCGTCCGCTCCCCATAACCGACGGCGCCTGCTTCCAGCACCAACAGGGGGTAGGGCAAGCGCCCCTGGGGCTCGCGCAGCCGGAACCGAAACGGGCCATCCACATGGGCCGGGACGATCAGTGCCATGCGTTCCAGAGCCTTGAGGCGGTTCTGGGCCTAGCGGGCCTTGGTCGCTTTGGCGCGGAAACGGTCCACTGAAGTGACGGATCCGAGCGATCTCATGTTGCTGGCGGGTGGAGTAGCTGTCCACCGGCCACCGCTCCTTGCCGGGCATGAAGCCGAGCCTGTGCAGCAGCCGGGCGACACGGCTCTCGGCGCCGTAGCCGTCGATCATTTCCAGGCTTCCACGCAAGCCGGGCCTGGCGCAGGCCGTCCCTCTGCTCCTTGGCACTCGCCAGCTGGGTCTGCACCGTCCGCAGCTCCTTGATCCCTGTCGAGGATAGCTCGATGGCTGCCCGCTCGCCGCTCGGGGTCTGCTGGGCCACGTGGGCGATCTCCCAGTCCGGGGGAACCACGAGATTGCCCCGGTCCTGGTGCAACTCGCCGCGGATCAGGGCGAACAGACTCGATTTGCCGCAACCGTTGGGGTCCACGCCCCCATTTCCGGCCGCGATGGATGGCCACGTCCGCGTCCGCGAAAAGTAGCCTGGAACCGCGGCGCAGACTGAGGTCACGAAGCTGCAACAGCTGATTCTATAGACTAATGCAGATGCTCTTAACTATCGATAACATAGAGCGAGAAGGGTATTCACAAAAGGTTTTAACTGATAGCGTAGTTGATGGTCCAGGCCTACCGGGCTGCACAGTAGCCCAACCTGCCTTCTACCAGTTAAAGATCACCACCACCCACAAAAGATTTATCCGTAAATCAACGTAAATGGACGCAATATAGAGCAAGAACGGACGAACAGGGTCAGGCGAGCGCGAATCAATCAGACCGAAAACATGACCTTGGCGGAATCGTTTGGGTGTCGGTCAACCTAACCACTGGTAGACGTGGGCTTGCCCGCCCTTTAGGGCATCGGGTCAAATCGCAAGCGAGGGCAAGCCCACGCCTCCAGCTTATGGAGGGCCACTACGACCCCTGACGACCGGAAGCCGCCGGCTACTTGTTGATCGAAAAAAAAGTTGGCTCATGGGGATAACTGCGTGACGTCGCTGCTATCGGTACTTCGGCACCGCTTTGCTAGAATTGGGATTCAGCCGACAAGGGCAACCACGGCCCCGGTCAGAAAGCAGGCGAGATTGCCCGCCAGCAGCGATTTGGGACCGAGCGCGAAGATGTCCCGGCGCCGCCCCGGGACCATGGTCCCGAGGCCGCCGAGGAGGATCCCCAGACTCCCGAGATTGGCGAAGCCGCACAGGGCATAGGTGAGAATCAGGCGGCTGTGGGAAGACAAACCGTCTTCCGGCAGGGCCGCCAGCTTCAGGTAGGCAATCAGCTCGTTGAGCACGATCTTGGTGCCTATCAGCTCTCCGGCCAGGCTGGCTTCGCTCCAGGGAATGCCGAGCAGCCAAGCAACGGGGGCCATGGCCCAGCCAAGGATACGCTGCAGGCTCAGTGCCTCTCTGCCCACGTTGGGCAAAAGACCGAACAGCTGATTGACCAGACTCACAAGCGCCACTGCAACCACCAGGGTCGCCGCGACGCTGACCACCAGCTTCACGCCGTCGAAGGTGGCGCTGACGACGGCCTCTACACTGGTGTCGAAGTCTCGGGTCAAGACGGCCGTCTCGTCAGGCCCGCCCCGATCGACGCCCGGCACCAGGAGGGCGGCGATTGCGATAGCGGCGGGGGCGCTGATCAGGGATGCCGTCATGAGGTTGCCAGCGGCATCCGGCACCACGGGGGCCAGAATGGTTGCGTAGAGCACGAACATATTGCCCGCGATGGTCGCCATGCCCGCGGTCATGACCATGAACAGCCCAGCGCGACTCATCTCCCGCAGGTAGGGGCGGATGAGCAAAGGCGCCTCGATCATCCCGACGAATACGTTGGCGGCCGTCGATACGCCGACCGCCCCACCCGCACCGAGCACCTTACGCAGCATCCAGGCAAAACCGCGCACGATCAGCGGCAGAACGCGCCAATGGAACAGCAAGGCGCTGAGCACGCCGACCAGCAGAATCAAGGGCAGACCCTGAAACGCGAGGATGAAGGCATGCTCCGGGTATGGGCTCTCAAAGGGCGCGCGGCCGCCGCCTAGGTAACCGAATACGAACGCCGTGCCCTCCTGGGTTGCCGCCTGCACCGCCAGCACGGCCCGGTTCAATGCCTCAAAGGTGTTCTCCACCGGCTCCGCCCGCAGCAGCAGAAAGGCACAGGCGAATTGGAGCAGGATGCTGAATACCACTAGCCGCCAGGACACGGAACCGCGGCTCTCGCTGCAAGCCCAGGCCAGACCGAGCAGGATCGCGATGCCGAAGGCCGCCTGCCATGCCATTGCCGACCATCCTCCGAATAAGCCCAGGGTGGGCGCCTGTAGACGCTAGTTAGAGGTGATTGTTGCTCGAACCCAACTGAAGTGGATCCCGCTAATAGTACAGGATTGACAAGATTTACAGGATTGGTGGTGGTGGTCTTTAACTGGTTATAGTCGGCTCCACGCGCAAGAAAAATCCTGTCAATCCTGAGCATCCAGTTAATCCTGTACCATTAGACGCCTTCTCAGGCCGCACCAGATAACGCCGGACAGCACGTAGGGGCGACCGGCCGGTCGCCCCTACGTGTTGGTGCCATCGGCATAGCGGTCCCGTGCGTTCTTGGCGCGCCGGAAGATTTCCAGCAGATGGTCGCCGTCGCCGCGGTGGATGGCGGCGGCGAGGTCGAGCATCTCGTCGCCGAATCGGCGCAGCATCTCTCCTAGCTGCTCCCGGTTGGCGATGCAGATGTCCCGCCACATGATGGGATCGCTGGATGCGATACGGGTGAAGTCCCGGAAGCCCCCCGCGGTATAGCGGAAGATCTCGTCGCTCTCCCGCAACCGCGCTAGGGCGTCTACCAGGCCGAAGGCCAGCATGTGGGGGAGATGACTGGTGGCGGCCAGGACCTGGTCGTGGTGGGCCACGTCCATGTTGGTGACCTGGGCGCCGCAACTGCGCCACATCCAGGTCACGCGGTCCAGGGCCTCCGGGTCGGTGGTGGGGAGGGGGGTGAGGATGACGCGCCGGTGGCGGTAAAGGGTCGGGAAGGAGGCCTCCACGCCGCTATGCTCGGTGCCAGCGATGGGGTGACCGGGAACCAGGCGCGGCGGCACATCGCCGAAGATCGCCTGGGCATCCACCACCACGCGGCCCTTGACGCTGCCTCCGTCGGTGATGACCGCGTCGTCCCGCAGCCGCCCTTCGATGGCGGCAAAGGTGTCCCGCATGGCGCCGAGGGGAACGGCGATGAAAACCAGATTGGCATCCCGCACCGCCTGCGCCGGATCCTGCGCGTAACGGTCGATCACACCCAGCTCGAGAGCTCGCTCCAGGTTGGCGATGGAACGATCGCAACCGATTACCTGCTCCACCATGCCCGCGGTGCGCAGGGCCCGGGCTAGGGAGCCGCCGATCAGGCCGACCCCAATGACGGCAAGGCGCATGATCATTCACGAAACGATTCAATCATAAGGTATCATATGGGATAGTGGTAAACTTCTTACTATAGCGTGGTATGAGAGTCCAGGTCTACCGGGCTGCGTAGCGACCCAACCTACCATCTACCAGTTAAAGACCACTACTACCAATCTTGCTAAAGAATAACCACGAAAAAAGCAATGCCGACAGAAACTCACTGAGTTCTCACTTATTTTTCCTGGAGAAGCGCAGCCTTCAGGTTGTCGACAAAACGCAAGCAATCCGCCTCCAATCCGATACTGACACGAAGATAGCCTGGTAGCTGGTAACCCCCCATAGGGCGTACAATTATGCCTTGATTCAGCAACGTCTCGTAAACTGAATTCGCGGGCCTTGCCACATTGATCGTAATAAAATTACCTACCGACGGAATGAATTCCAAGCCCGTGCGGTAAAATGCCTCGGTTAAGATCTCCATGCCTGTACGATTGATTTCCCTTGATTTCTCCACGTGCCCTTCATCACTAATTGCTACCGCAGCAGCACATTGGGCGACATTGTTAACATTGAATGGCTGTCTGACTCTATTCATAATCTCGGCGATACGCGGATCGCTCATGCTGTATCCAATCCTTAATCCTGCAAGTCCATGAACTTTAGAAAATGTACGCGTTACTACGAGATTTGGAAAATTACCCAACCATTTGGAAGCATCAGGATAATCGGGTTCTGTGACGTACTCATGATACGCTTCATCTATTACTGCAATACAACTAATCGGAAGCTCCGCCAGAAACCTGTAAAGCTCCGTTTTTTCCAGCCAGGTTCCTGTAGGGTTGTTCGGGTTTGCTATCCATACGACGCGAGTACGATCAGATACGAGCGATGCCATCGCGTCTAGATCGTGCCCATAGTTCTTCGCTTTTGCCACGCGCGCTTGCGCACCTACCGCCTGAGTCGCAATCGGATATACAGCGAATGCATACTGTGAAAATACGGACTCTGAACCTGATGTTAAAAAAGCCCTTGCAACAAGGTCCAGCACATCGCTTGATCCGTTGCCCAAGGTGACGGCCGCCGGGTCCAGCCCGTGGCGTTCCGCCACGGCCCAGCGCAGCGCGAAGCCGCCGCCATCCGGGTAGCGTCCCAGATCCGCCATGGCCGCGGCGGCGGCGGCCCGCGCCTTGGGTCCGGGACCGAGCGGGTTCTCGTTGGACGCGAGCTTGATCGAATCCCGGATGCCCAGCTCCCGCTCCAGCTCGGAGATGGGTTTGCCGGGGACATAGGGATGTAACCCCGGCAGTCCGGGGGCGGTGAATGCCAGGAAAGGGTTATCTGGAGTCGGCATGGGCTGGCATGGAGGGGTTTCAGGCGTTCCGGGATTGACTCGCTGCTGTTCGATTCGACGCTCGAATCGCACCTGGATCACCACATCAGATCGTCCGGTATCTTGTAGTTGGCATAGCCATCGTCTTCACCGCCCTCGTCTCCCGGTGTGTTCAGCAGCGCGACCAGGCGTTCGTCGCAGGCCCGAACCCTCTCCGCGATTGCGGGGGATACGAGCTCGAAGCCCGTGTCCTGGCACACGATGGCCAGATTGCCCTGGGCGAGCTTGCTCTGCTGATCGGCCGTCACATAGATGCGCTTGACGCTGTCGCCGTCGAGAAAGCTGTAGGCGATGTCCCCTTCCCCATGCGGGATCCGGTTGGTGTGGATGAGCTGGCGCAGCTCGTTTACCTCGATCTTGCGCCGCGCTTCTTCCCGGCGTTGCCGGTTGAGCTCGCTGTCGCGCCGCGCCTTCTCCGCCGCGGCCTGCTGCGCACGGCGTCGCCCCTCGGTGTCGCTCCTTGCCTTGCCGCCGCCTTGTTTGTCCTGCTTGCGCTTGGATGAACGGACCTGTTTTACTTGCTGCTCGTCGACGAGACCGGCCTTGAACAGCTGGTCTTGGAGTGAGTTTCCCATACAGGACGAGAATCTATCAACGGTAGTGGTATCTAGATAAGGTTAGTACTGCAACCGCATGCTTAAGGTTATGTTATGCAAGGAAAAAACAGGTATTTCAGACATTCATACATTCCAAGAGCCAAATCTCAGATGAATTATACATTATTTTGCGCACGATTTACCGGCCTCGAAAATCGCCGAGTTGAGTGATGTAAGCCGTCCGACGATCAAGCAGTTTTTATTCAAACTACGGACCCGAATCGCCCAGCTTTGTGACGCCTCATCGCCCTTCTCTGGCGAGGTTGAAGTCGATGAATCCTCTCTTTCGGCGGGCGCCGTGTTCGTGGGAAGAAAGGGCGCGGGGCTGGGGGTAGAAC
>Ga0056124_1000388_pt1 | contig 13886 bp, 5 predicted proteins | sample WorMetHEROISLAND_2_FD_70069 | JGI IMG/M metagenome (GOLD analysis project Ga0056124, IMG submission 70069) | Marine gutless worms symbiont microbial communities from Max Planck institute for Marine Microbiology, Germany - Olavius sp. 4 HERON ISLAND | ecosystem: Host-associated > Annelida >... | reverse complement strand
CTTTTAGTTCATGTGCTAGATTAAACTGGCAGCTTGCCTGTCAGTTTTCCAGTGCAAATCATCTATCGTATCATATCGTTTCGTATTTCCGGAGATGTAGAATTTTTCCTAGGGAAATGTTTATGTTGGCGCACCGGGCATAAAACGTCACTCACGTGAGATAATCTGGTCGAGACTGGCGTCACACATGACGTCAGTCAGTCTTCGACACAGATCTCGTGCATTGTCGCGTTGTCGTGCAAAGTGAAAATACGCGCAGCCTGCGGCCGAGCTCTGGTCGGCGACGGCGTGCACACAGTGGAGAATACGTCGTTGATTGCCGTTTGCACCTGCCGACTGCCGTGCGGCGTCGGCTCGGCTTCAGCGTCTGCTCACATCCCGCCATTCATGACCGAACACGCAACAACACCCCCGCTGCAGATTATACACTGTGACGCAAGAAAAGTACGTTGACTGCCGAGTTTTTGTCACAACTTAGCCAGATACTGACCGATTTTCAGAATTCTTTTGCTGGCGCACTTTCCGGAAAATTTGCAATTAAGCAGTTTTAGACCTACACCACACCTGATACGCGCCGCTACACTACATTGTAAAATGCAGAATATCTACGTGAGCTGTAGGCTTGTGTGCTAGCAAACTTTAACACTAAATGTGTTGATGCTAATTGTGATCTAAGCAGCAATGATTTAAATTGTTCCTAATGTTACTTTGATTTTATTTTCGTGCAAAACGAATGGCATGGTAAAGTGCGCTGACTAATTGTTTGGGTAGTTTTCTGACATTTATATTTTACACGGTAGAGTACTAGCGTAGTGACGCGTTTTAGGTAGGGTGGTATAATTCGTCTGTTGCAAAATTGTCGACAGCATGACGGTGAAAATTTTTGGAAAAGCAGTCATTATTTGTTGAAGTTGTGCTAAATGTGTGTACTTATGACTCACGGTGTACTTCGCTCGTACATAGACACGTGCGATTGCAGGCTCGCAACCCAAAGATGCCGTTTTATTTCTGGTTTTCATTTCCGGATGTACCCTGTATGGTACGTGTAAATAATGCCGCACGAACTGTTGACATTTAAATAAGATGAAATGATCGCAGCACGAACGCAATACAGTATTTAATATTAGCATGTTTTACTAGAAACGGCGAGCTACGTCAAAGGAAATGATCATTTGATTGCGAGTGAACTCAAAGAGAAAAGACACTGCATATGCAAATTGCAATCGATTGGGTGCAGTGACAACTTTGCAGGTGACAGATAAATTAATTATAAACGCCGATCAGTTAAGAACGAATATTTTCGTCCAAAGTCACAACTCCTGTGACGGGTCGCCGTCGACTCCGCTTACTGTTTATCGCAGAGCGAAACGTGACGCTACAGAAATTTGCACAACAGTTTTAATTTATATTTGCAGTGCTTCCTATGCACTGCGATAAAAGAAAATAGACATTTGCAGCTGTTTTATCTTGATTTACTAATTGTTTGATTTCATCATATCGCACACGTGCGAGCGTCCTTATCAAAAGATGATGACTGAAGTACGGTGTGGTAGAGACGACGACAATGTCAAGCTTGGTGATCTGGCAAGTATCATCATCGCATCACGTCATACTGTCGCCGCTGTGACTCCCTGTTGTCCTTCTTGCTCGCTCAAAGCAAACAGATTAAGTGGCTTCTACGTGTGCGATAAAACTGAAACAACGTTTCAAGTTTTATATTCATCGCATGCGATTTTATAAAAGTGCTGCTTTTAGTTTTATCGCACGTTTGCCCGGTAGGTCAAACAAGAAATCTGAGCTAATGCTCACGAGACGCGCCACAGCATCAGTTTAATTTCGTACGCAGGCTGTCTCGGTCTATCTCCAGTATATTTCAGCGAAAATTCACTCTAAGTGTGCGTTGCAGCCTAAAATAGCAAAAAAATGACTTAAAACCCATATATTTGGGGTTCAAGGTCGTTCAAGGTCATCGATGTTGGTACACCCGGAAAGCTCATCAGCAGTGCTTGTTATGATACGCAGCAAGTCTGTCTATCTGCAACCACTCTCGTGCTAGATTAGTCGACAGTAGCAGAAATCGCACGTTTTCAAGGAAGTACCCAAATTTGATGCGATCGTACGGATGACTCCTTGAATCCAGGGGGTCAAGCCTTACACCGTTGAAATCTACGTTTAACGCCGAACATTTCATACGCAGGTTGTCATGATCTATCTTGAATGGTTTCGGCGCAATTCAGTCTTAAAATGTGTATTGCAGCCTAGAATCGCTAAAAAATCACTAAAAACCCTATTTTGGGGGTTCAAGGTCGTTTAAGGTCATCGATGTTGGTACCACTGGAAAGCAGCAAGTCTGTGTCTATCTGCAACCGTTTTCACGCTAGATGAGGCAATAGTGATAAAATAACGATTTCTAAGGGGGAGTACCCCTCTTTGATGCCCTCGTGTGAGGGTAATCTCCTCACCCAGCGGCACCAAAATTACCTCATTAGAAACTAGAGACTCCAGGCTATCATACGTGAAGACCGGGAGTCTCTATCTCACCTGGCCTTGAATCCGTACCGCAAGTCTGCAGGTCTGCAGGTCCGCATTTTACCCGTGCCCACCGGGTCGTGACAGGCGGACGGACGGACAGAATCGCCATAGCTAATAAGCGGTCCAGCAGTACCTGCCGGTACAGATGTGGCGCGTAAAAAACTGACACTGCCTTTTAATAACGTCGATATAATGCCATATAAACCTATTTATAAGACTACTGTTTGAACAACTTTATCATTTGCTATTAATTATTCACAGTTTGAATGTGGTGATTTATTTGAAACGTTTTAAATTTTGTTGCTGATTTATTTTCTTCCCTTGCCTGCTGTTCAGTGTTCGCAGTCTACATGAGGTTAATCTGACGCTTTCAGGAAAGCCTGCGTGGATTGGTCTACAATGTGGATTACGGTGGTTAAGCCAGCGTGAGCCGCAGTCTAAGTGGATTAAACTAAAGCGAGCGTAGAGTAGACCGCTGTCGTGTGGTCGCTGTCGCCGAGACGCGATATCCGGACAAGACGAAGCAGAGACACCACTTTCTGGACGAGGAACAGACATTCCCCCCACCCTATGCCAGAGCGCACTTTCCCCGCCTCTTGTCAAGTAGTGCCTTAGAACTCGACTCAGCGGCTGTATCACAACCATGCATGACGGCCGAGGAAAGTTGTGGAAAAAATTGACTTGTCTGAAATGGACTCTGGCAGCTGAAGTAGTATTTCTTTAGAGACATGATCAGCGTGCTGGCGAGTTATGAGACATAATGACAGCGAAACGGCGCGCAGGGTCAGTGCGATGCTGGGGCGACAGAGCACAATTAAGTCTTCGCGTGAGACCGCGCTGCGCGACGAGACATAGCGACATCTTTTGATTTAAACTCAACTCACTCGTTCCACTGAGTACAGTTCTAAAGATGCAAATCTCCCAATGTCATTCGTCGACTACGCTCATATAAAACAACAAGATGTAGCCCAGTTGCAATGACGTCGTATTTGTATGTGGTTTTACACATTGCTTTTTCCGCATTATCTATACATCGCGGTGCGGAAATGTCCGGGGTACGTCGAAGTCACGGGGGAGAATGTTCAACGCCACCGCCGCTTGACCACCGGGCATACGACGAGGCGCAGTCGGGCATGACTCCGGGACTATGACTCCAGGACTGAGATATTTTCACTGGCTGCACAACTTACATCAATAGCCAGAGCTTCAGCTCGCTCTGTCGCATACTAACTGCATTTGTATTATGTGCCCGCATTCTACTATAGGCCGCATTACGCGTTTTGCTCGTCCGTCGGTCTGCAAATTGATAAATCAATTGATAGACAAATTAATCCTTAACAAAAGTGGCAAATAATAGCAAAAATGAAGCAGATAAGACGGTCAGAAAAGTGCTAACTCGGAAGTGACAATCCTCGCAGTCACATGGCATCAGTTCCATGCACTTGTTGAGCAAATTGTTGGTCGGCAATGGCGTTATCTCATGCCAGTCATTAGCCGACTTAATGAATTTCACACGTCAACTTGGCGTAGTTGACAAGTACCCCAGTGCATGCAACGAACTCGTCGCAGGTCTCGTCGGCTAAGCTCTGCTGTGGATCGTTCACGTGACGTGGCCGGGCAGTCGATGACGTCCAATACCGCCCGTGTCGGCATTACTCGCGTCGCCGCCGTCGCCGACGCCGACGTTAATTATGCAGTGCGCTCAAACTGGACGGCCGCGTTATCTTTACTAGAAGAAGATTTCGCATGGACCGGGGTCCGTTGCTTGGAGCTCATCCTCTTTGAGGCGCGTTGTTATCTTTACTAGAGGTACATTAAAGGCATTAGTGTCGGACGCAGGTCGTATTCTGGTTGCGTAAACAAGCTCGCGCTCAGGAACATTTACTGCGAGACATTTTCTACGTGTACTATAGCAGGATTAGTCGAAGAACCTCGAGTTAATGTATCTGTTGACGCGCGGACTCAGCGCGCGCTACGTGCTGTGGAAACTGAACGCAGATATAATTACGATATTATCGTACGTTCTTGTTAGGCAACGCATGATAACGACAGGACGATCGACTCCGTATCGTGTGCTCTATATAGCCTAGCAGTGAATTAGATAAGTAAACTTGTGCTTTTTAAATTAATATTATATTAAATAGGAAAAATGAAGCAGATAATATTGAATGTATGCGATTGATTAGCAGTAACTGAATTTTTGTTAACTTGTAGGCTATGGGCATTGCATAAAGTTCGTTTGGTTGTTTTTTTTTAAATTAATTTATCAGACTAATTCGCGTTTTTTCCGGAACCACTTGCACAAATGTAAATTTATTACTACTCAATTTCGAACAAGTAGGCCATAAATCATGTATTGAAACATATAACAAGTATCAGTTAGGCCTATTTTCGACAATATTGTAGCTCAGCAGTTGGTGTTAAACTAGATCGTAAACCAAATTACTGTACTCAAATTTGACTGCCAAGACCAGGCAATAAAATAAGCATTCTCAATTTGCTGAAGTTTTAAACATATTATGATTTATTGCCATCATCGACATCATAATATAACATATATTAAAATAAGCTTTTAGAAACGTGTACCCCCAGACGCTGAAAATTTGCGTCTCTTTAAGCTCATTAAAGTGTGAACAGTGCACTTCACGTTTTAACGACTCATCTATAGCATTTTACGGTTGATAAACTTAACGTAGCCTAACTTAGTAATTATGATCGTGAATTAAGCGTTATGATCATTACAGCGCTAGAGTTATTATTTGTAGATGAATTCATATAGTCTGTTGCTGTTAATCTCCGATATTTAAGGCATTGTAACTGTTCTTGTATGCTTATTTTAATTATTATATTGTTCTATTGTTTTGCTACCATTGTAACTATGGTGCACAAAGTTTGTCAATAGCTACGCGATACGTCAGCGATAACTTTTCGTACTCCAGCAGTTTTTGTTCGCTTAATACCAAGTCAATTTGATATAAAGCGACGTAAAAGCACTATGTCGGCATCGTGTCGCTGCTGCGAGATGCTCAATAGTGCACTGTAAAATTCGCTGAAAAGAAACATTTATGGACAAAAATATTGCAACAGGAAAATCCGGGAAGATCCGAGATCCGTTTTTCTTCTTTCAGACCAGTTTTTATTGGCCGGTAGTTTATCGCCGGCAGTGGACGCTGAGTTTGTGATCCGGCGTCTTTGTGACGGCGTCAGTGAATGGAGCGACTCGTCGCTGAGACAGTAAACGATGCGCTCAGTCACTCGGCTTATACGCCGACCATTGACAAGCGACAGTAAATCGTAGCGAAGCGTTAGCGAGACAACGTTCACTGATGAAGTACTCGACGCCGATGTAATGACTATGTGTACACGGGTCGAGCTGTCCCACTACACTGCATCGCAGCTTTGAGCGGCTTCGCTCAGCGGTAGAATTTCAGCCCCGTCGTAAACGACGACGCGCTGTCGACAAAGGCACCGGCTTCTGTCGCACCTCAATTAAACCCGAGAAGAAGACTGTATTCAGGCGCCACCGGCAAGCTGTGTCCTCATAAAATGCGTGAGTGACGCCGCGTGTCGTCGGCTCGGCGAATAATGTGGCGATAAATCTGAACAAAACACGCGCCGGGTTTATTAGTTAATCGCCGCCGGCGGGTCCCGGGTGCGTAGAGTGGGGCCTCGACTACCCGCTGGCGCGTATAATGCGCTCTGATCATGTCCGTCCGACGGCGCAGGATAAAATCTACGTCGCCTAATAGCTTCGTCATCGGCGTCATCGTCTGCGTTGGCTGCAACGTCTGTGCGATGTCGTGACCACCACAATGCCCACGATTAGCAGCGGACTGCATTACGACGTCGTCCGTATGGATAAGACCTTAAAAAATCATGTGCTTTCGGTTGCAGTCTGGCGAAAAAGTAGAAAGGCGAAACTTATTTTTATTTTTATTTCATGACAAACCGTGTAATATTACACAACACTAAATAGTGTCCATGAGAACTAAAGATACTGCAGCATAGCGGACTAGACGCAAGCAGTTTTTTTAGTAAAACTTAGAAAGTAAACTAAAAACTGCAGGTACCAATATTTCTGAGGGTCCAGTAAGAATTTTATGGACAGAGGTTGTTAGGGTCGGCGGAACCCGGAGCCACATTCATCTTTAGGCCTCACCACGGCAGTTATAAGAGAAGCTAGAGACGAGCGCGGCTTCACCGCCGATTGTGATGCGAGTAACTGTTGCCGTGTTAACTTGGAAACGTAGCTACAGGTACGACAAGGACAGTATCTCCACTGTGAGTGAGCTACGAGCTACGAGTCTATCTGTACAAGAATGAGATTACGACAAGGAACTAATGCGTTAATCGCAGGATCATCGTGCGAACTGTTATCCGATCGGGGGTTTTTTTTGTTCAAGACGACGTAGATTTAGTGAACTGACTGATGCGACGCAGTGAGACAGTGTGTGATAGATATATGGCAATTTAATCCTTTATTTTAGGTATGGTTGGATATCTATATGTAATGATTGCGATTTTCTGGAGAGTATGCCAATGAAAGAATTCTAAAAATCGTCAATATTCGACGAACTTATGACAAAAATGGCACGGTACTTTTTTGACACGCGGTGTATATAAGAACGTCTACATTTTTGCAAAAATTATCTTCAGAATGAAAGTGGTACGTTTTTACGGGACATGGTGTACAAATGTAGCCTCGTCCACCTCATCGCCTTCCACAGGCAGTGACCGATAGTCGTCCGACTCAGTACGTCAAAACTATAAATTTCGTTTTCTCGCTGAATTTTTCGCGATGCTGGAGATCGTCTAGCGAGCCGAGCGCGTCCCCCGGCTGCTACATAACAGCGAGTGGCGCGACGGCGGCATAAGCGTCCCATCGACTGACGGGTCGAAGCCCGGTGACTTCTTTACGATAAAATTGCCTTGCCGGGAAATTGAAATTTTACACGAAGGCGCTCGGCGACCCAGTCGACCGTGTACGACGTATGTGGCTGACGTAGAGAGCGGGCGTGAATACTGGCTACAGCGACCGGCCCCCACATCAGGCAAACCGTAGCCTGCATTACTGACGATCTGCGACTCGTGAAAACAGTTCGGATATAACGAATTTGACGCTGCTGTCAATAATATGTGTCTTGGCTGCCGTGTGAACAACGGTTCGTTCAAACCGGCGCAGTACTGTACATCATCGTCATCATTAGTCATGGGCTCAATGCCCGTTGACGTCCGATGCCTGCTTCACCATCTTCCATCAGTTGTTTCAGTCCCGTGCCGAGTGGCTCAGTTCCTGCAGATTTGCTCTGCACCACTCCACAACATCTTCCGTCCACTCTCCATGTGGACGTCCCTAGCTATTATTCCTGTCGTGGATCATCCCAAACAGCAATGTCTTTAGGTTCCTGTCATTGGACATGCGGCATATACATGTATGTCCAAAGAGACGTAACTTCCTTCCAATCACCGTTTGCGTTGTAATGCTACTCGGACCAGAGTTCTTTATTCGTCATTTTTGTTGTGTCCAGCTGATTCTGAGAAGCTGTCTGTAGCATTTTCCCTCAAATGCCAATCTTTATTCTTGCATTCTTTGTTATGATGTACGTTTCGCAGGCATATAACTAATGTACTGTACTTGTTAAGTACATGCATGTAGTTCTCTGTGTCTGTCCTGTTTATACCATGTTTTATTGATGGCGAATAAAGAGAGTACTGTTTCATCAGGGTATACGCAGCGAGAGTCTTAGCCGTATTTTCCACTTATGTTACGATATCCACAATTGTTTGTACCGTGTAGGTACGTGTGACCAACGAAAGATGATGCCAAAGCAACAATCTGCACGTGACCGAAGCGTCAGAAGCAAATTGAAGCAGCTAATAAAAGATGCGCTAATGGAACCGTGTACAACTTTATGGTCGTTTTTAATGTCGCTGACGTCGACAAGCTGTTGATTACAGACTTACGAAGACTGAGCCCGCAAAGCATTGCACATTCTACGCGACTAGACCAGCCATTCCGGATGAGCAGCAAACTTTTACGACGTTTTTATGTCTATTGACTTATACTGCCGTCTAACGCCGATCGACAGTCGAACGAGTGAGCGACTGAGAATTGAATTCTGTCCTCTCCGCTTGCGCTATGTTTATAGGTACACAGAAAGGTATCACCGTATACGGCGTATCAGTGTAAATATTACTTATTATGCTCCTGACTCGTACCGGCACGAGCTCAGCATAACTCTCTATCGACTCAACACACACGGCCATCGGGCTTTTTCGATTGCTGGTCCGACGGTCTGTCTGGGACTCTGGCGGATAAATCTGGTGATCCAGCCTGCGACTTTGCCATCCATTAAACAGTTCTTAGTGCATTAGTAGTTTTTTTTAACGGAATGCGCTATATAAATTTACGCTTCAACCTGTTTTTGTTTTTATGTATCTATCTGTCGGACTTTCTAGCTGAAGTCTGGGTCGTCGTCGTTCTCAATTGTCATGCCCGGTCCGGGCGTTGGCGATCATGTTGCGCCATCTCTCTCTCGTGTTGTTGCACTCGCTTGATGATGGTGTTCTCGTTGGGTGTATGGTCCAGCCACTTCTTCAGGCTATTGAGGTTCTTGGTCTTCCTGGCCCTTTCGTGCCATCGAACTTGCAGGTCATAACTAAGTTTTCCAGTTTTGACTTTATGATGACGTGGCCCCAAAACTCAGCTTGTTTTGACCTGTTTGTTTTCAACAGATGTCGCTCAATGTCTGCTCGGTTGAGAACGTTGCTGTTGGTCTCACGATCTGTCCAAGGTATGCGCAGCATCCGTTGCAGGAACCACATTTCGGCTGCTTCCAGACGAGCCTCGTCTCCTGTGTCCACGTCTCGCTGCAGTATGTTAGAACTGACAGTACGTAGCTGTTCAGGATCCTGAGTCTTTTTTCCGATGATAGCTTCCTGTTTCGGAAAACGGTGCCCAGTCTGAACCGTTAGAAATTGCACCGTTGATGCCCAGTAGTTGTCTGTCATAGCCCAGCTGTGTGCGTCGTGCGCATTCTGTCGTTGATTTGGTCCGGTTGCGATTTCTGTCGATTGATCACTCGCTGGTCGTAAAATAATGTGGCGCTGCGACGGTCGAGACACATTTTCGTCAAATTATTTCGACTTCTGAGGTCGACACACCGCACGGTGCGCGGGGTGCGGCCGACAGCGGCCAAGCAGTCAGTCGTTTTGACGTAACGTCAATTGACGTCATGTCGACACGATGCCACCCACTCGTGTCGTCGGCGACGTCAGGCCAATTACGTCACCGGAAACGTGTATGACGTGGCTTTGATGTCACGATGACGTCACCTTACACGAACTCGCGCTATTCATCATTCTCACTGTCAACCTCGTACGGCGTCCGCCGACAATCCTAAACGGCATACGATAGGGCCAGTGCTGACTTGTCAGTATCTATCAATCATAATCAGAAGTTGATACGCTGCCCTCAATGTCTTCAAGTCCACAATGGATGTTAACAAGGATTTCACCGGTTTGAATATATAGCAGTGCCAATGATTATAAAATATAATGTGATAAGGCCTAAAAAAATTCGGTGCTTCCGGTTGCAGTGTTGCTAAAAACTAGGTACGGGGAAATATATTTTTATATACTTTTTTATTTTAATTTCATGACATTTTGTGTAAATTACACAACAACTTATAAAACGATAAGGTGACATTCTGAATAGTCCCCGTGAGAACTAAAGTAAAAATACTGCAGCATAACTGACTAGATGCGAACAGTTTTGTTTCAGTAAAACGTTGAAAGCAAACAAAAAACTGCACCAATGCTTTGGAGGGTCCAATAAAATTTTTTCGGGACGGACGATAACCGGAAGCACAGGAATTTTTTACGCCTAATGATAGGGTAATGTGTGCTTCTTTTATGTTTTTATTTAGTTCTGCTTTGTACATAGTTTTGTCTGTCTGCCTTGCCACCACTCAAGGTGAATAAAGCGAGTGCCGCTTTTTCGGAGTATAGTTAACAGGCAGATTGTTAACCCTATTTTTTACTGATATTATGATATCTACAACTGCATGTACCGTGTAGGCAGAAGCATCGGTGAATGGATTCCAGGAAAGCAGGTAAACACGTGCCTTAGTACATACGCAAAAGGGCTTCGAAACGACGAAAAAATCCCACCATTCGTCATGTTTGGACGGAAAGTTGATCTACGTTATGGGCCATATTGCTTCTAGGTCTATGTTTACATTCGTGAAATGACTGACAGTTCAGCAAGGTTTGTATTCTACCAACTGATATACGAATTAGTCTGTGTACAGGGTGGCCCGAAAAAACTGGCACCATTTTGGTACGCCTTAACATTACCAAATATTAACCGATCTTCAAAATTATTTCACTGTGAAAATCAGGAGAAAATTTGTAGTAATACAATAGCAATTTTTGGGGCCATCCTGTATATGAGTGTTACTCATTGCATGTTTTATTGTTTTAAAAATGTTTTAAGTATTGTACCCCTATTTTTGGAAAATTATCTAACTGTGGGTGCAGTATTAGCCATTCTGATCCCAAGATCACACATTGTTTATTCACACTGCTGTCTTTCATAAAATACGTGATAATAAGGCAAGTAATCGGACGGTCAAGGAGGAAGGAAAAGAGACTTCGCCGCGTGGAAAATTTTCGAAAATGCGTTTCCCCAGTTTCCGTGGTCGCCCTTTGGAGGTCGTTGGTCGGCGGCTGGCATATTTGCGTGGTTAGTGTTGTGTACTGAGGTAAATTGGATAATTATCGCTGCGTATTCTACTAATTCACTTATCACAATATGCCGACGGTGCACAGAAGAGACATTAAATTATCGTAATATTATAGAGCTATATGAATAAGCGATGGCAAGTACACGGGGGACTGAACTGAATAATGCAAAGTACGCTATGCTGCCGCTGCGTGTGGTTGGTCGCAAGTGTTTGACGCTCGGAAACGATCATACTACGAGTGCGATTTTAATGCGTTTCACTTCTACTTTCATTGATTGCTGTATAGAAAACTTTCAGAACTCCAAATCCACACATTTTCTAATACTGTATCGTCCTTGGAAAACGAACAAGCAGCGATGTAGTCGCCTGGTGCTGACATGTATGCGGTCGTCCGTCCAGTTGCCGAGAGTCTCAGACGCGCCGACAATAGACTAAGCGTAACGATGACAAAGCTTACATAATAGTCAATGTATATAGTCAGTCCGCCTGAGCCGGCTGCCGGCGCGTGATCTGCAACTGATTGGCAAGTAAACACGTACGCTAAATATGCCATTTCTGAGGTTCTTGACGTGCGCTGATCTTAACCAATCAATCAATCGATCATTATTATGTTTAATGAACTGAATGCAGATAGATATATAAAACAGTTTAAAACAGTGAAACAGTTCAAAGGACCCACAGGACCGTGGCCTCTAACCTTTTATCTTTTGACCTTTTGACCTGGAAATTGGCACATTGGTATAGCCCGGTCCTGGGAGTATTTTCATACTAATTTAGGTGTTTGTATGTTTTTTTTGTTTTTTTTTTTCGAATTAGGAGTCTGCAAGGAACTGGGGGACGGACGGACACGGACGGAGGGACGGTCGGGATGCGTAATGCGGCGTGTAGGACACTTACATAATGAATTTAATATAGGCTTAATCTAACCATCGGAATGCCGTCAATAATTGATATCGATTTTCAGTCTACAAACTGTGAATCTCGTAGAAGTATAGGCAGTAGAAGTGAAACTACGCAGACGCGGCAGTATTGTGGACATACAGGAGCCAATTACCAGTCGCCGACGGCACCAACTTAGCGTTCTTTATTTGCTCGTCGCGTGCAACGTGGACCTCGTGGATGCTTTTACCGAGTACGCGCGGCTTTGTTGTTATTACCGGACGCCAGTGCATCGGAGATTGCTTCGCGGCTTAAGTACGCATATAACCGACAATTTGCTACAGCAGCGCATCGGACGCATGCTGAGATGCGAAACGTTACTCGTCAAGCTCTTGATGGAACCACGAACTAAGTACCACCCACGCGGTCGCGGTGATGCAATATTTACAGTTGTTGAAAGCGAGATTCGGTCGACAGCGGACGGACGACGAAGCCGTAAAATTTGTCAGGGGAACGAGGATGAACGATGAAGAACAGATTGACGTCTGGGTCACGTTGTGCGACATCTCGGCACCTAAAGGCGATGCCAGACAAGACGTTTCTGTTAACGCTCACCGTCGACCGGTTACTGTTAACTGCAGCAGCGGTTACGCATGTATGGATAGTTACCGTTAAGGCGCGCACAAAGCAACAGAACTGAACTGAACTGAACTCACCTGCAATATGTCAATGCAGTTTAGTTCATTTCATTTCAGTTCATTTTGTTCGCTCTGTACGCGCCTTTAACGATAGTCGTCGTGTAAACGACGGAAACTTCAAGTCAGCTAATGAAGACGCCACCTCAGCAACGATAATTTAGCAACTAAAAAAATCCAAGTCTCACCGCGTCCGATCGACAACTGTTATTCGTGACGGAAATTGCCTCGGCATTGAGCAACGTTCAATTCCAGTCGGTTTCTGTGTGCGGCTGGCGATCGCCGGTTTCCGTTAGTAGAAATGATGTTTGTAAGGAACAGATTTTCGTCGATGGCGACCGTTAAAGGCCAACCCCTTAAGACAGTTGCCTTACGCCCAAACTCCGCTGTACACTGTCTACCTTTCCATGTTGTTTCTACTGAATATTCAACAGTTACACAGTCAGTGAGTTTTGTGCTTCTCTGGCAGCCTTCCGATTACATTCCGATTATATTGATCTGGTTGTGATTGTGTTTTGTGCTGTTTTCGCAAAATAAATATGATGATGACGATTCTATCTGTTGTTGATTTGTTGTACAACCTGCTGTACAACAAGCTATACGACAAATCCACAACAAATCGAAGTAGTGCAGCTTGGGTCTCACCGCCTCTGTAGTCGAATATAATAACGACCGGACGCTCTAGATAGGGATACCGGTTTATAGCGGAAATTTTTCTTAGCATATGCGGGCCGTTTTGGTGCAAAATATGCGGGAAAAATATGCGGAATTTGGCGAAATATGCGCAAAATTATGCCGCGTATATGCGGCATATATGCTGCATATATGTGGCATTACGGAAACATGTGGCGTAAATGACGAGTGCGCGTGTGTTTACGTTGGACAAAATGCGCAGAAATGCTGAAAAATGCGATCGCATAGCCTATGCGGAAATATGCGATTATATGCGAATTTTTGCAAATTTATGCATAAATAGATATTCTAAATGCATAAATAAATATTCGAAATTTTGAAAATGCCATTATATGCGGGA
>Ga0056124_1000387_pt1 | contig 13892 bp, 7 predicted proteins | sample WorMetHEROISLAND_2_FD_70069 | JGI IMG/M metagenome (GOLD analysis project Ga0056124, IMG submission 70069) | Marine gutless worms symbiont microbial communities from Max Planck institute for Marine Microbiology, Germany - Olavius sp. 4 HERON ISLAND | ecosystem: Host-associated > Annelida >... | reverse complement strand
TGACACCTGCAAGCTACTCAGCCACGCAGTCTGACCCGCCATCCAGCTTGTCATCCAACAAGAGCACTGCCGCCGCCGCCAGTGTTGGTGGTGGTGGTGGTGGTGGTGGAAAGCGTGTCCGCGTCCTCGATGCTTCCGGACAGGACGTTCAGGTGCACGCCGGATTTGACGACACGGATGCACGTCAGCAGGAGAGGAGCTCAGTTCAACAGACGCAGTCACGGCCAGTGCCACAGCAGCAGACGACTGCCAGCACGAACGCATACAGCGATCTCGAAGACATCATGGCCTCCATGTCAGAATATGATGTAAGTTACCACGGATTAACCACACCACTACCAAATGTATACGGTGGCGTTTCGGCTCAGTTGCTAACGTCGTTGGTTGGGTCGCATCAATGAAGTTAATCAACGCTGTGCCCATGCATGAATGGATGACTGTCTGCAGACGGGTAAACCGTATCAGTGAACCAGCCACCCAGGCCAACTCAGCCTGGCCATCCGTCCGTGGGTAGGCACAATGAGTACCAGCAAAAGCTGAGATGTAAACAGGCACACCACGTGATGCACTAGCTTCATATCCGTAGTTTTGGAGTGCGAACTGATGTCTGGCTGAGGGCTAAAGAAACAGCGATCAGCCCCACCCTATGGGCCTTAGGGGGCCTTACAGCTCGGGAAGAATTTTACGTTACCAAATGTATGCCGGTAATGTTTTTAATTGAAGCTAACATTTGATTGGTTGTTAGCTCTTTTATTAAAAATTTGATCGTAACGAAGTTTACTGTAGTTGTTGTCAGTTGTGCTTTCTGTCCATTGCATGCAAGATTCTTAAATTTGTGACGTGTTATACTTTTCTGTTACGGCGTTTAGAAGACTTTTCATCAGGAGCACTATCAAACGTTGTCACTTTGTAGTAGTGTGTAGATATTAGTATTTTCTTTGCCGTTGTGAAATTCACAAGTGGTTGAGTGTTCCTTCCTGTACGTTGCTGTCAAGTAAAATAGTGGAATGAAATCACTAAATTGTGTGAAGATGATTTTTGCATTGTGTGAAATATTGTAAATTTATTTCGCACAAAAATTTGGTCAAATTTAATGAAAGCATGTGTTAATTTGAATTAAAACAGTAAGTCTGATCTCTTTAAACTGAGAAATAAACATTTCATGATGAATGAGAACAACAGTTAAATGGAAGAACTATTGCAATGTTTAGTACTAGTTTTTAATGTGTTTTCATTCAACCTTTATGCCTTCATTATGTAAGTCATTAAATGTTGAATATTTTATACAGTTTTGTTTTAAAAAACGTAGAAATTGCTCAGAGAGTTTAGAAATAAACATTGGTTTAAAGAAATTTCTGGATCCCGGTTGTGATCCGACCCTAGATCTGGATTACAATGCAGATCGTTACCAAAATCGAATTGTTTGTTTCTTTGGCATCTCCCCATCTCTTCTAAAAATTTCATTAACATCCATTTCTAACTTTGCTCATGAAATCTTGCTGAGAGACAGACAGACAGACAGACACCGTTAGAAGCACAACCTCCTTCCTTCGACGGCAGCGATCAGCTTAATTTGCTTGCTGGTGTTGTGCTGTGTAGGCAAGCGGAGCACAATCGTCTCGCTCGGCTGTTGATTCGCTGTACGCTCAGCCAATGAAAGTGAAGTCTGGCGCTGTCAACTCGACGTTGTCGTCACAGAATGCCGCGGCCGGCTCATCATCACACGAGCGCGGAATGCAGGACGCACAGACAGGTGCTTCAGCGTACCACCGGCAAGTGCCGCAGCCGACACAGCTCGGCTCATCACGGGCGGTGACGAGTGGCAGTCAGATGGCTGGCGTAGCTGGACGTGCCGGGGCCATGCAGGGGCAGCTTGCCGGGTTTGATGAGAACGGACTGCCGCTAGTGCAGAAGGGTGACTGCGGTGCTTGTGGACAGCCAATCAGTGGACAGGTTGGCAGTGATTCAATTGTTCAGTCAGTCTCTATCTGTTTGAGTTGATATTACAATGCATTTTGTCACTCGTAGCATTGTCAGAGGCACTAGCAGCTGGTTTAGTTTCATTTTCTGGTCACAGTGCTTGGGTATGTTGACTTGTTGATCTATTTTCTGTTTAATTTCCTTTACCAACAGTTACTAAGGTTTATTTTTGGGGATGCACAAAAACCAAAAATGTCAATAGTAGTGGTAATGTCAGCATTTAGTGGCAACCGTGGATCACTAACATGCTCACCTGCTTCATAAAAGTGTCCTGTGTTATGAGTGGGCCCATCTAGACTCTGAAGTGGGAGAGAAAAGGTTTTGTTGTGTCTTTTGTTCGGCTGCATGCCAGTTATTGCGGCAAATACGTAGTTATAGTATGGTGTGTCCATCTGTCACACTTGTGCATGACCCTTCTAAATTCATTGAGATTAAATTTTCACTAACGGAATTTGCGTCATACATGTGCTAATACATACAGTGCTGAAGGATGCGTGGCAGTATATTTTCCTCCTGTTGCAAGGCATAGTCTCCTATTGCAACTGTACTGTTATGTGCAGGTTCTATTAGCCCTTGACAAAATCTGGCATATTGAGCATTTCGTCTGTGCATGCTGCAAGCGACAACTTGGGACTGACATATTCTATGAGGACGGTGGTCTGCCCTACTGTGAACTGGACTACCAGGAGTTGTTCTTGCCGAAATGTGCCGACTGCCATGCAGCTATAATGGACGTGGGTGTTTGTGTCTCGTCAGTCTGTATATTGCTAGTGTCGTACTAACATTACGTAGGCTTATGTTATCTGTAGGAGTACACTACAATACTACATAGTCAAACACTCGTGCCTACATTTCAATATTTATTATGCAATTTTGGATGTAATTGTGATTCTTATTTTTATTATTTAGGCCTAGTTTTTTTTTATTTTTAAGCACTTCAGTCCGGTATTGTAAGAGACGCTATGGAGAACTTCATTGGTATTGTAATTGTAGTGGAACTATGTTTTCTCAAGCAGTTGATGGGTTTTTTTTTGTGTTAGTACAACCAGTGAAGGCAAAGGACAGCTCTTGTACTAATGCATGATTAACGCACAGTATGAGCCAGGGCGTCTCAAACACGCAGTTTATAGGCTGCATGGGTGGCTATCGAACACAGTATCTGCAGCTCACAGTGTAATCAATAAATAAATCCTGTGTTCTGAGCAGCTGAATTGACTAAGTTTTAATGCCAGTGTGTCAGTTGTGTAAGTACCAGTAAGTATTTCAGCTAACAGTAGTGGTTTAACTTGGAGTTTGAAGTAGTTGATTTGTTTAATCGGTGGGCTGTAGAGATTAACACGGGAGGCCTTCATGTGTGGCTTTATTTGAAACCCCTGGCATAAGCAATGAGTGTACTAGAAATTTAATAATATTATTGCAGTGTGAATGAGTTTTTGTATAATTTTTTAATCAAAATTGACAGTTAATTCATTGCTAGTCGTTGGAGTGATAAGTTTATTATACAGAAAAATTCCTGTAATTGTGGTCATCCCTGCTGCTTGTGTTGCATCCAGTATTGATAATGTTGTGGCGTGTGTATTGCTGGGGTACAGCGCTGTATTACGGCGTCTGGCAAGACTTATCATCTGGAGCACTTCCGCTGTGCTGCCTGTGATGCTCCCATTGGAGATGAACGCTACTATGAGCAGGATGGACAAGCTTATTGCAGGTACACTACACCTTGCAGCTGTGACAGATCGCTGGCAACTGTACATGCTGAATGTACACCGTGTTCCAATAAAAAGTGGTACACCAAGCTCATATCGATAACTTAGTCAGTTCTCAGCGGATTTTTAAAATTCTTTCACTGGCACACTCTGCAGAAAATTTGCTATAAAACTGTCATTAAGAAATTTCACAACACTTTAAACGCGTCGCTACACTACGTTGTCTGCCTTACACCCCTGCCAATTTCACATCCATCAGAAACTCGGATGTAAGCTGACTGACCCTTGTATAGGTTCCAAATCAGCCTCCGATCCGTCAATCAACTCCGGTGTCACGTATTATCTCTGTCAACTCAACGCAGTCGACTCTGTCGAAGGCCTTATTGTAGTCAACAAAACAGATATTATGGTCCAGACTTTTTTCATACAACATATGCATGGCTGCTATTGCGTCTCTGTTAACAAGAGCACTTGCTGACGAGTTGGTAGTTCAGTATGTCATGATGAGACGGCTTGAGTGTGTTGTATATGTTGGCTGTGTCTGTTTGTAGTGATGACTACTTCAGGATGTATGCGCCCAAGTGTGATGGCTGCGGCAAACCTATCATGAGCAGCTTTATCACGACTGTCAATCAGAACTGGCATCCCGACTGCTTCGTCTGCTTTGTATGCATTGTTTTCCTTCACCTTCTGTCGCGATGTTTAGTGTTTATGAGTGTTTGTAAATGATCTAACAGACTGTAGCAGTGCTCTCATGCCATTAGTTGGGACCTGTTGGGTGATAGAAACTGTTGAAATGTAAAAAGTACTGTTGCTGCAATTCCAAATGAATCTGCATTGGGCTTCTGGCCTGAAGTGATTCCAGAAAAATAGGCCGGTTAAATGAAAACAAAAAATAGTAAAATTACATTATAATATATTAGTAACAGTTATTTTGAGATAATTTTATGAATGAGTGCAGTTTGTGTGAATACTGCATGTAGTTTTTATTCTGCTACTTTTCCTCTAATTAATGGCAGGTTGGTGATCTTTGCAGTATCTGAAATACTCGGAAATCCTGGTATAATTTAGTTTTTTGCTCGTGTGGCAGTTGCTGTCTATTTGTATAAGATGTTATAAATGTGTTTTTCTTATCTTCGTTTCAGTGGCAAATAGTACACGTATTGATTGCGGATGAGTCGAGGAGCTTGCAAGTTCTTTAGTGTAGTGTGGTTATCTGATTGTGTGCTATGCAGGAATGTCATCTGCCGTTTGATGGCTCCGGCTTCTATGAGCTGAACGGTGCAATGTATTGTGAAAGGCATTTCCTCGCCCACCGCGGCATGCCGTGCGCCGCGTGCGGTCAGCCGATCACTGGCCGATGTGTGACGGCAATGTACAAGAAATATCATCCCGACCACTTTGTCTGCACGTTCTGTCTACAGCCGCTGAACCGCGGCACGTTCAAGGAACAACTTGAGAAGCCGTACTGCCATGCATGCTTCGACAAACTGTTCGGTTGAACGTCGGTACGGTATAACTGGCAGCAGTCTTATAATGCAGATACACTGTTCTTCTTGTTACTGTCCGCGCGGTAGTGATGGACTGTATTGTTTTCGTGGGAGTTAATTCATGAACCGCTGCACTCAGCTTGATGGAATTTTGCACAAACATGTACCTTGACAATTGCTTGAAACCCAGAGGATTTCAGGGTCAAAGGTCAAGGTCACAGGACCCGATTTTCGGATTCTTTGCCAGTGCGAGATAGAGCAAAAAGTTTGTTAGCATGATAACTCATGAACCGCTGCACTTAGCTTGATGACATTTTGCACGAACATGTATCTTGACAACCGCACAAACCCTATTGAATTTCAAGGTCATAGGTCAAACGTCAAGGTCATTTTTTCATTAGTGGACCAAAGTTCACCAAATTGTTTTCGTCAAACGTGGAAAAATCGTTGACGATAACGCCGTTTTCCGCTAGTTGATTGCTTGATCCGTTCCAGAGATATTCGTGAGCGAAGTTTAGTGTTGTCCGAAATCTAGTGCACTGTTGCTAACTCATGAACTGCTGCACTTAGCTTGATGAAATTTTGCATGCACATGTACCTCGACAACCTCTACAGCCCTATTGAATTTCAAGGTTGCATGGGTTTCTCTGTGTGCGTGATGCTGCGGCTACCCGCGGACAGTACTTAGCCTTGAGCAAGGCTTGGTGATTTTGTTTTGTCTGTTATTTTATATACATCTCCGTCTGTGTTAAAATTATCACTTACTTAGTTCATTCGTTCACTGGTTTAATACTGAGTTTATTCATTTGTTGCACTTTATTACTTCAGGTCGTATCAGTTTTTGTGTCTTATTTTTATTGTTTAAACATTTTGTGTGCAATTTAAAATGTGTTCTGCAAAATTTAGCATGTCATGAATTTTATTCTTTTTTATTTTGTAGAAGTTACCACCGATTTGTCTAATAGATGCTACCTCGCCATGGTTACCGGTGGTACAATATTAGTAATTATTTGTCAATTACTGGAAATTTATCGCAGTACTGTTGCTGCATTGTTGTGGTTTAATAATGAGTATAAATGTTATTTTGCCCACCATTATTTTAGACACAGGTCTTACCATTTTTGGTTTTTTGAATGTTTGTTGTTGTTTTGTGCCATGTTCATTGATTTTACTTGTAAATACGTCGTCGTTGATGGTTCATGTTGCTTGTTCGCAGTCGTCCGTGTAAACTTGAAGCATTATTGTCTGCCGACTCGGACTTACTAGTCACTAGTGCTGCGGCATTTGCTTTGGTCTGGAACAACCGAGTACTTTGTAATTTATTCGATGGATATTAGTAAGTTATAGCTGCCTTAGACTAACTTATGCAGGTCGTTGTTCGTTATCCAGTGAGTTCACTGTGAATTGCTTGCATTTAGTGTCGCTTAGTGTTGTAGCTACTGGGTTAGATACAGGTCTTGTTAACTTATTGCCTTGTACGAGTAGAATAACATAATTCTGTTGAGCATGTATTGTTTGTGGATTAGTGTTTACATGACAGTCTGACTATTCAAACTGTTACTGGCACTAGTTTTGTGACAATAATCTGTGTTAATATGCACTCAGAAATCTAAAGGTGACTGCTGCACAAATAGTGTCTGTTACTATTTGGTTCCATTTTAAAAATTCTTTTGTCGTTATATTCTTTTTTAGTTACGTTGTTAACCCTTTTATTGCAGAGCTCTTAAAGTACCAAAGTTTGGTGTAGGTCGCAAATAATTACGTCTTCCACATGATGTAGCTTTTTCAGTTGTGACATCGCCATTCTGTGTGCATTTATTCGCCAACTGTGTTCAAATGCACGTAATGCATGCGTTGTATAAAATACAAATGTTATTGTGATGTCTGTAGTGTATACTGTATAGTGCTTTCACGCATTGGTGTGGAATTGTGAGTTTGAATCTAGCAGCTGTCACTAACAATTCACGTATAATGTTCATGTAAAACAATACTGGACCGTGTTATTTTTGTCAGCAGTATTGTATGCTGTAATATGGTTGTGTTTTTTCAGGTTTCGTTCGTTCATGTAGAGTGTATTGTTGGGTGAATTTCAAAGCAGTCGTCTGTGCAGAAACCCGCCCAACAGACATTGTCTGAGCTGAGGTGATAGTCTGCAGGATGACAGGGAAGATTATTTCTCCGAGCTGTTCTGTGCTGTGAATTGTGTAGCGCAGTTGTACGCAATGATATGAGTAGCTTGGGCTTTGTACCCCCGGGGGCCTGCTGGACCGTTGCTGGTTTTGGTTTAGTTGATAGTTTGGGGTATTTTGCATTTGCGGTTTCCTTTACGGCCAGTTGTTTTGTTTTTAGTTTTTTTGTGTGTATTTTCTCTTGTTAATTTTGTAGTTGGTTTTCAGTACCATTGCAGTCGAAATTTGGTTAGGTTGCAACGTTTGTTTTTTTTATAAGTCACTTTTTACAGTTTTTCCTATATGCAGTTACCAAATGTTACTCTTCTATCGGATATTTTGTAGCAGTGCCACAAGATCAGTAATGAAAGTGTTTCCAATGATATTTTCAATTACGGCAAGTTTGTATGTTAAAATCATGCATGCACAATGCAGTGGCTATTACCTGTTTCAGACTGTTGATTGCTTTTATTGAATATACAGTGAGCAATAATGTGAGTAATTAACTAAGATGTGTATTTTACTACTGCATTGGTGCATATTTAAACTGTCTTTATGGTGTGGTGGTATGCTGGGCAGTTAATAAATTAGTTGGTTGTTGTTACTTGTTAATTTTACAATACCGGTAGCTGTTGCTTACTTAAACATTTAAAATTTTACTTTTTAATTGTAATTTTTTTACATATATTTAGCCCGTTCTTGTCATTCAATATTGTCACTTTAAAGATTGAAAAGCAGTGAAGTGATAGCATGAATACAAGCCTGCATTCGTGATCAGTCACTTTCGATTCGAAAATTATGTTTGATGGCGTGTGAATTTTGAATACAACGTTATTTATATTCGTCCCAGATTGTACAAAAAGACTTATTTAACGTGCCTTAACTTCCGCTAATAGGGTACAGGTATAATATGGGTATTGTTAATTACGCGGTCTTGTGCTGTTATGTCTAATTACTGTTGCAGGTTATTCGGCGATATTTAAGTTATTCGGTCATGTTTGAGAAGTGTTTGGTGCTTCGTCTGTGCTTTTGTGATCGTTTGCATCACCGCTGAAGATACTCTTGTCACATAACACTATAACACAAAGAGTCTTTCAGATTTTTTAATTCCTTAGCCAGTTTCTGGTCTGTACTAGAGCTTGTTGAAGTAATTCTTCAATATGGAATTCAGTGTCATTTTTGACAAGGTTAAGTAAGAATAAATATTGAAGATGTCAGGGATAGAATCATTGGTATGCCAAATTAATTACATATTTGAGTGAGGCGTAGAGATATTATTTAGTGTAGAGAGTAGAGACAGAATGTCAATTTTAGGCATATAAATTTGTTTGAGGTGCGTTATGCAGTGTATAAAGGTTTTTTGGTGAGCTTGAACATGTTGAAACACTTTGTTTTTCGGTAACTAACACTACGTTGTTGGCGGATATACTGATTTGTATCACGTTTGATGTTGTTTTCATTGTATTGCTTGCAGTATGTTGTAGACTAATGCTTAACTTGATAACAGTGACAGTTGTAGTAATTAGTTAGAACAGACTGGACTAACTGACAGTGTTCTGCAGCTTGCACAGTTTTGCATGCCATGTATCGTGTGTATATAGCATTCACCACCGAGCTGTTCTCTGTCATCAAATACTGTTCTGGTTTCGGTTTTTGTTGTTTGCCTGTATTTGACGTCGCTAAATGATGGTAATTAGAGGTGTGACCAAAAGCGTATCACGAGAGGAAACAAACAACTGAGGTCGGCAAGTATCGAGCGATACTATTACTACTGCCACGTCACTACTACTGGCCTACTGTTACTACATATGATAATGATGATGATGATGATAATTATATGTTTTATTACAGTTGTAGACAACGCCCAAACGTGGCATGCAGGCTATGCCATATAATTATAAGCACAACGAAACATATCGCAGGCCAGGTTAGCACAGGCATTAGGCTGATGTATCGAAGGACCAGGTTTACAAAAATGTCGTGATTTGCTACTAAGCGAAACAACAAACAAGTGCATGATAATTGTATAAGGTAGGATACTGTGGAAAGAGGGTTAGAAAGCCCAGAATTGCTACTCGGTTAGAAAGTGGATAATCTGATGTTGTAATGTGTGAGTGCACTGTTATAGCCGACGTTGGCGAATTAAGCCGTTGAGGTCGTATTAGAATCGTTCGATAATATTCTCGAGTTATTTTTGGTCGTTGTCTTAGTCTTGGTCTGTGATCACTCTGCGGTCCTGATCTCCGTCTTGGTCTTGACATTTAAGTCTTGTTTACACCACTGAGAATGTCGAAGTGACCCGCGGATGGAGTTCTTCTATGCCGCGTCGCGTTGCATTATGAATGTCTCCGCGCAGACATTCAGCGGTGACTTTGTGCGGTACAACGCCGACATTTTCAGCCTATCTATAGCTTCGTACGATCGCTGAAACTGAAAGCAACCAGTAGCTTATTCGTAATATGTCGTAGCTTAAGTCTATACATATATTGCAGTTAGGCCTAAGCCTATAATAATCGATATTCAGTTCATTACGGAAGGCTTTATAACTTAAATAATGAGTAACTGCATATCGGTACTACTGAGTTGTGTTTTCACTATAAACCAAATATTCTATTTTAACGCAAGTCAGAATATTACTAGTAAGCATAGGCCTACATGGCGCATTCACTTCTGCATTAGGTCGAAATTTGGCGCTGATCGTTTCGTCAGCCTCGCCTAGGCTGGACGACAGACTGATGCGGCTTCTGCTGTTAACTATTGCTGCTGCTGCTGCTGCTGTGACAACGTCATCGAAATGATGCCGATGATGAAGATGATGCTAAACCTGATGACGCTATGCTTTTTTGGCAGCATTCTCCTCGGTAAGTATTGCGTAATTTAAACTAACCGGTACATAACTTACAGCTATGATAATGTTTTCATACTAACGTCATTCGGTGCTATTAGATATTGGCCCATTGTTTGAACACCTAGCCTACAGGCCGCAGCTAGCGCCTGGCACTAGATGGCAATATAAAATGGCCTACAAGATAACTCTGTAGGCTGAGCGCGTGATTTTTCTGAGAGTGTATCATTAATGTTTGGAACAGTGCCAGCAGACGATTCCGTACTTTTTCAGGCTCGATTGGACAAATAAAACGTCTGAATATTCGAACTGTTTTAATACTGTGCAAGCGTTGTCGGCTATTGCGACATATGTTACGCGTAGCATGGGTTGTCCGTCTGTCACACTCGTGCACTGAAGTTGTTAGACGGAATAAGGTGCCATGCGGCTCATATATCAGTTATGTGTTCCCCAAGTAATATTTCATAGTTACATTTATTGTTGTTGATTCTGATGCTATTATTAATTTATTTCTATTAAATTTATAATAACAATTATTATTAGCATTTTATGTTTTTGTTTTTATTATCGTTATAACATTTATTCCGCCTGTTTTGGTTCTGGTGATCTTTCCTTTTATCGGAATCAGTCAGTTGATTTATTTTCCCGATGACGAAATGCATGCAGTACTCAGTACACATAACGGTCAAACTGCAATGTGGCTTTGATTCGTTCGCAACGTATGACGCTATATAAATTTATGTGTTTTGTTTTATCAATTGATTGATTGACTGACTGACTGATTCAGAAATGACACTGTCATTCCAACTTGAGATCTGACTTCTGCAAACTGACGTGAAAATAACTTTAACAGAACAGTCTGCCAAAATCATATTCATAATATCAGCTATGTTAACTAATAATGGTCATTGGATTCTTTAAAATCATGCGCGTGACAGAAAACGTTGTTTGTGTCATTGATAAATGCACGTGCTCTGTATTTCAGCCAGACTCAGCCAGTTTGATGATGTTGTGGTGCGTAGATTGATAAACTAGTCGTCTAGGTGCGGGCGTATACGGTACAGGTGCTGCAGCGTTATCATAACGAACGCTGCGCCGATTGCTGATAGTTGTCGGGTAATGATGATGAACTCGCCTGCTGCTGCTGCTGCTGCTGACAATATTCAATCAATAAGCCGATGCCTGAGTGCCTCAGGTGCAGCAGATGAGATGATCTGACGGGAATGGGGGAAAGGTAATTGCGCCATGCAGCGATCGGAAGTGATTTCGCATGCGATACGCGTGCCAAGCACTAGTGCCGCTCTTTATTCTGCCGACTTTACCAATATCAGCGAATAACAATAAGTTCAAACCATGGTCCACATCTGTTAGAAGCTTGCCATCGCATGCACTGTGACGTCAGGCTGCTAATGTTCCAGTGAAATGCGCTGATCACATACAATACGTACATGCAGTAAGTAGCCTAGTGCATAATGTTCACATCTACTGTCAGCAATGCACAAATAATGATTAAACACAAGACACGTAGCCGTTTTTCTTATTCCAAGAGCCAGAAATACCACTGGATAACAAAAGTTTTCATTTGTCTGCGAAGAATGCAAATTTATATACGGAGGCCAGCAAACAAAAATTATAAATTATCCAATAAAACTGTCCGAACAGCTTTAAAAGAATACCGAGTGTAGTAGGCATAATATGCGAAGACAATCCGGAAGGTACCGACAGTCCATGGTGGAACTGATTTTTGGAAAAGGTATACATTTTAAGCCTTTATAATCTGCATTTATATTTTCTAAATAGACGTTTCGTGGATTTTTTTTAATGTTTTGTCTTGTACTGCCGAGCCTTGTTAAGCAGCGCCTGACAAATGATTTTGATTGAGCGATCGAATGTTTGATTCATTGACTGGATTGAGTGAGTGAGTGATGAGTGATAGAATCATCGAATCATTGATCGATTGATGAAAGTTCGTAGCACAGAATGCTGCTGTCGTGTAGGAGGTCGTCGCGGCGGACAAGTGTCCGGCCAGTACTCGATGCACGTCCAGCTGACACCGAGTGCCGCGGTCGTGGCTGGCGGCCAGCTGGACGTGTCGTGTGACATCTGGAACTGGCAGCCGGAGCGCAGCATGTTCGTCGTCTGGCTGCGCAGGGCTCACGGCAGCGAGGTCGAACTGGGAACGAACGAGAAGATCGTCGAGCAGCTGAGAGACAGATACAGCGCTAGGAAGGAGCTGCGACGACCGGCGGATTTCACACGTGTTAGCTACTATCTCACGATCACCGGTACAAACTGCTGGGCCATGGGTTCACTTATTCCACGATCTGCCCATCTCTACCGTTGTGTCCACAGTGCAGTCATTGGAAAATCCAAATCGCGATTCAATTTAAATCGTGATTGAATCAGATTAGGCGATTTGATTTCAGGAATAAAGATTCGATGTGAAACATTGTGATTCGATTTGAGATTCGATTTAAGAAATTTGATTTAATTCTTTTTTTCAAATCGCAAATCGTTAGTTGATTAGGCCTATCTACTTACTTATCAACGCCTTCAGTTCTACTGTGGAATCCCTCTTTCTCCGCATGGAGAATAATGCTGAGTTGAACAACAAAAAATGACTGACAGCGACAGCCTCTGATAAACAACTGTTTTAGGTATTAGATTTATAGCGCGATGTATACATTCATACACTAATCAACTTTTGAACTAAAAATTTACACTATAAGTGTTTTGTTATTAAAAGATTTAAGATCATTTGATTTAAGATTTGCTCTCAAAAGATTTGAGATTTGGAGAAAAAATGATTTGAGATTTGGCCTAGTAATCTAACGCATTTTTCTAAAAGATTTAAGATTTGAACTTGTGATTTGATTTGAGATTTGCTTATCACTGCTGGAGTGGTACAACAATAAGAAATAGGACCAGCAGACTTCACACGTGTTAGCTACTACGTACACCAGTACGAACGAACGTCTCCGGGCCACAACTTGACACAATGCACTGCTCTTTGATACAGTGTGAAATATTTGAGTGTTATATGAACATATCACGATCACACCCGTACTGCCTACCTCTACCATTGTGTGACTATTGTCTGCGTCGGTGAAATTTTTGTTTTTGCAGATGTCAAATCATATGACTCTGGTGAAATTGTGTGTCGCATTCCTGATCAACTGGAAGTCGTGAAGAATTTCACTGTTCTTGGTAAAAATGTAATTCTACTACAGCCACTCTTCTACGTTATGCAGTATATCGAGCCTGCTTGTATTTTGTTGAAGTTGTGCACATGATCTATCGTACTTCTTACCGTACGATACGCGTTTTGAACCTTCAGACTATAAGCAACAAGCCACACATAAAATATCTCCGAAGAAACACCATGGATTACAGATAGTACCAACCAGAACATCACATTCACGTGCTTCATTTTTCAGACTAGCCGTATTTGCGGAGGCAGCTTCGGAGCACTATAAAAGTAGGGACGCGACGTGAAGGGAAGAGAACTAAAAGGAGATGGAAATGAGTGAAAAAGCTAAGGAAGGGTAACAGAAGGAGCATAGCCACAACGTAAGGCAAAATGTCGTCGTGTTTTTACGCGCGACAGCAGGAACTGCTATAGCGCGTCTTAGCCATCGCAATTCTGTCCGTCCGTCTGTCTGTCCGTCCGTCCGTCTGTCACACGGGTGGATCAGGCAAAAAC
>Ga0056124_1000386_pt1 | contig 13905 bp, 9 predicted proteins | sample WorMetHEROISLAND_2_FD_70069 | JGI IMG/M metagenome (GOLD analysis project Ga0056124, IMG submission 70069) | Marine gutless worms symbiont microbial communities from Max Planck institute for Marine Microbiology, Germany - Olavius sp. 4 HERON ISLAND | ecosystem: Host-associated > Annelida >... | reverse complement strand
CTCATTGTCATCCGTCTACGTCTTCATCACACACTTCGCTCGCAAAAGGTCTGTTATTGAAAAATATTCTATTTACCGTAAAATGGTAGCACTTTCAAAAACAAAAAAAAAAGCAGTGACGCATCTAATATATATAGCCTAGCATTAACTAGCAAGTTGTCAATGTACTTACAGTGGAATTGACAATAATAAAATGATGTAAAATGATTATTTTATACAGTAATCATTTAAATTCATTTTATTCCCTAATTTCCACAAAAAAGTAACATTAACATCTACATATAACGAAGACACAGTCATAATAATAAACAACGAAAATCGCACAAACAGGTGGACACTGGACAGCAAATTAACAAAAGCACAGCACAGATAAAATTACATAAATGACTGTACAAGCAAAACTGCAGTTAACTGAGCGTGGTAAGCAGTCATTTTTGCAGCAATTTAATAACCATTTATTAATGGCTGTAAACTTTTTTTTACTTTAATCAGAACTGTCACCGCACGATGCACGTCGGTGTTTCTGAACGCTATGTCGGCCCATTGACCGCAAATTGGTCATTTTTAAATATATAACTCATGCCATTGGGTTATTTAAATCAAAGGCATGAGATTGTGTGAAGTCTACTTCGATTATCTGTTTGAAGTCGATGGTCTCATACTCTAGCGGGCCTTCTACACGTGCTGACGCATGCATGACGTTGTCGCACAACGTTGTATGAAACTTCTATCGCTGCCGATAGCGCCAATGTAGTATCTACAAATTGCGATTAATCGCTGCGAGCGTCCCCGAATTTCGGCCGGAATATGGATGGGGTCAAGAGATGGCTGTTTTCAACAGAAAACTGCAATATCTTTGGAACTGCGCAAGATAGGACCAACGTTGCCACTACTACAGGAAGCTGCATACGCGCTTTTGACTTGTGCCGAATCAGCGACTTTGAATGACATTGAACGGTAATTGTCCACTCCATTGCCCAAACGTGCGTCTTTCGCAGCACAGTGGGAAAATTTTAATGAAAAACACCAAAATGTCTGGCAGAAATATAACCCATTGATGCTTATATGCATCCTCAGACTATCGCATCAAAATGATTGCGACATCGCGCGGTTTCCGTGCGACAGCACGCCTTTCTTGTTAAATGAGCTGCAGATAATTACTGCTATAATGACTTGTAGAATAGATTTTCATGTGTTTGTCTGTTTTTTTTTATTTCAAAAATGTTAATTCTACATCGACGCCAACTTGGTTATGATCATTATCCCTTATTTGTGTTAGTTATGTCGACGTCACTATTCCATAGTCACCAGATACAGCATTGTGATTTTGATTTTAATTGTGCTGTGTTATATATTTTTAGTCGCACTGGTTTAACTGCAAACTCATTATAACGTGCTCCAGTGCACCACTTATGCTGCCGTGTTTGTTAATAAGCTTGATTGGATTTTTATAATGAGGAATGAAAGTCGCAATGCTCCAGCGCATGTCTGTCTGTCTGTTAGGTCGTAGGCTCGTAGCGGCGTCGTTTTCCCCGGCAGATGTCGCCCGCAGCAAGGCGACACCGTGCGGTAGACAGATGGTACCCGTCGCGCTGATGTCATCCATTCACATCTTGCAGTTGCTTGCCGCATCAACGCGCCTCTCTCTAAATAACGCGCTCTGAAACGTGATCGGATGTGAACGTGTGATGGGATCCTCCCCTTGATCTCACGGAGCTGATTGGCATGAGCTAATGATACTGCGGCGCATTATGCGGCCATCCATTCCACGCGCCAGCGAACAGTTGGACCCGCGGAGCATCCAGCAGACATACCACCGCCCCAGTCAGCCACACTAGGTCTTCACCCAACTACTCACTTCCCACCCCGCTAAGAGTAGGAGGCTGAGTTGACCTGAGCGCACAGTACAAGTTAGCAACTTGTTCAGTGTTGCTTGCAAATGATCAGGGGAGAGGGGGTGAGATTCGAACCATCATGCACCAGTGGCGCTGGTAGTCAGAGTACGGACAGTGTCGTTCCAGTTGTGATCAGCGGGGGTGAGTTAGCTGGAGTATATGCGGTGCTTATATACTGTTGTGTTTGTTGGCTTGCAGGCGAGCGGGCGAGCCGCTGATCGTGAAGGGCAACTTGTTGCTGGGTTCAGCGAAACCGTTCTCACAGGACGCGGTCAAGTTCTTGCACGCCGCCCACCGCCAGTACGGAGACGTCTTCACCATTCGACTCGTCAACCAGTACCTGACGATCGTCATGGATCCACACAGCTACGAGGCCGTCTCACGAGAGAAGAACTTCGACTTCGACCCTATTCAGAAACAAGTTAGCAGACGACCTACTGCTTCACTGCTTGCTTCGTCATCATGTTCGATTATTTGATTGATTAAGTTTAACATAAAGAATGTAAAGTAAAGTAAAGCCCTTCCCGAGCCATAAGGCCTATAGGGCGGTGCTGATATCCGTTTCTTTAGCCTTCAGCCAGACACCAATTTACATTGCCGGACCACTGGTACGGGGCTACTGCATCGCAGAGTGTGCCTGTTTACGTCCCAGCTTTTGCTGGTACGTACTCATTGCGCCTACCCACGAAGGGATGTCCAGGCTGAGTTGACCTGGGTGGCTGGTTACATACCAAGATGGTTTACCCGCCTGCATACGGTCACCCATCCAAGTACTAACCGGGCCATCTCGATGAAATTTTACTGAGTGGTGGCGAGTGGACCAACCGATCAGATTTTTGTGGCGATCCTGTTTCGGATTCGGATCTAGGGTTCCTGAATCCGGACCCGGATACAGGATTTTTACGTATTTTTGGACAACATTTTGGAGAGGCGGACGAGGCCCAAGGAACAATTATAAGATCCGTTTTATTGGCCAGGTGGTAGCACCGTTCTCGGCGGAAGTTTGAGATCTCTGATCGCTTCTAACTGTTGGTGTGAACTGTTGACGTGCAGGTGAACCGTAACGTGTTCGGCTACCAGGTGCACGAGGCGAGGAAGTTGATTGCCGAGACGAGTAAAACCGTGCGCGGTCAGATGCTCGTAGGAGCAATCGACAACTTCGCCGTACACCTGGAACGCGCCTACGATGACGTCAGTGGTCTCAGTGATGACGTCATCGATGACGGAGGACGTTGGATGTCCGATGGACTGCGCCACTTCGCTTCCAGAACGATCTTCAACGCCATCTTCGCGACGGTCTTCGGTCGAGTCGATCAGCATGTCTTCAACTCGGAGATGGTCTTCACTAACTTCGAGACTTTTCACAAGTGAGTTGCTCTTCACTCGTTCATTGTGTGTTGTTGTGGTCTGTTAGAGTTTGAACGCAAAGTAAAACGTAAAAGTCCTTCCCGAGTTATCGCGCCCGTAGGGCGGAGCTGATCTCCGTTTCCTTAGCCCCCAATCAGACCCCAGTTTACACTGCCAGACCACGGATAGGAGGCTAGTGCATCGCGCTGTGTGCAGGTTTACGCCCCGGCTTTCGCTGGTGTTGACTGCGCCTACCCACAGAGGGACGGCTAGGCTGAGTTGACCTGGGGTAAGAGTTTGGATATGTATAATATTTGCATTTCCGTGTGTCCGCAGTGTGTGCAGTCGCTTGGTGTTGTCGTTGTCCTGTCAGGTACTTCAACTACTTGTGGCTTGGCTTTCCGATGAAGCTGTTCCCGAAGGCGGTGGCGGCACTGACGGAGCTGCTGCAGTGTCCAGACGCCGGCGAGTTGCTGGCCAGACCTGACCTGTCGCTCTACCTGCGCCGTGCGATGGAATTCATGCAATGCAACGATCAGAACGAGTTGGAGATCAAAGGCCACAACCTCGTCTACCTGCACGTCAACTACAACACGTTCCGCCTGGCGTTCTGGGCGCTGAGCAACCTGCTGGAGACGCCGGCCGCAGTGCAGGCGATGAAGGCTGAGGTTGACGAGTTGCTGGAGACACGATACAACCCCGACACCAACACGGCGTCACTCGACTCGGTCGACATCGACAGCTTGAAAGTACTCGGTACGATGCCTGCCGCATGCACTGCTCAGTTCAACTTCTGTGAAACGTAGGCTACGTATTTTAAGTTAGGTTAGGCCTAACTGTACTGTCTTGTCTGTACAACTTGTACGTTTTAATGTTACAGTGCTGATATAAGCGCTAAAGAAAAACAGCAATAATACTGATGAGTGATGATCATAATGACATGCATTCTTCGTGATATCAGTAAGAAAAATTACCACTGCATAAGCGAGACGACAGAGGTTGTTTTCGCGTCGGACGACATTTGTCAAGTGGATTACTCGAAGATTTATGAACGGATTTTTATATAATGTTGTTCAGGGGCTGGGTTGCTCAGAGAGATTTTCGTGGCGGTCAGGATACTTTGGTGGATTCTGGGTCATTATCCAAGGATCTTTACCGTTAGCCAGCTGTATTAAATCCGTTGTATTCACCTGGTGGCAGCACCGTTCTCGGCCGATCTTTGAGATCTCCGATCGCTTGTAGTTATAATTGCTAACAGTAGCAGGAGCCAGAGCATTTTCTTTTATCTTTTTTTTCAGTTACGAGCTTGAAACCGACCGACACATGACAGCGTTGGGCGTGTTTGCAGACAGCATAGTGCAGGAGACGACGCGTCTATCGAGTGGCGTCTTCATGGTTCGCTACGTCAACGAGGACACGAACTTTGTGTCTGAACGTGGACAGAAGTTCCTCATCAGAGGAGGTGACCGACTCGCCATCTATCCACCAGCGCATCACAAAGATCCAGAAATCTTCGAAGACCCATTGGTGAGTATCGATAAAGATGATGATCGTGATCTGCAGTTTTGTCACTCGGGTATTCGTTGTCACGTGTCGCATCTTGCCATAGCTCTAATTCGTGCGAACCCATCTCAGAGCTACTCAGCTACAGAGCGTCACCTGCCATATGGGATCACCCGACACAGGTGAACGCGCCCCGCGTTAACCGCAGCCAGGCACGCCGGTACTCGATTTACCTATCCCAAAGGGATGGCAGGCTAAGTTGACCTGTGTGGTTAGTTATTATGCAGAGATGGTTTACTGTCTGTAAATAGTCATCCATACAAATAGTAGCCGCGCGCGGCGTAGACCAACGCGTTAACTTCCTACACCAAGCCACTACTCAGCTGTCTCCTTCACGTGTGTGGTACCAAGGACAAGGACAAGGCTTGGTGATAGATCGTTCGCAGTCGCCGGCCCAGGAGTCTGGAACTGTTTGCCTGCTGCGCTGCGAGCGGTTGAAGACTACGAACAGTTCAGAAAGCTGCTAAAACACATTTGTTCGATTAGGCTGCGGCGCCTATAGTGACTTTTGCTTTTAGGCGCAGTGTATAAATTGACTTTCATTATTACTACTCGTGCGACTTTAAAAACTTCTATCTTCATGAAGCCGTATCGCCTTGTGGCACGCCTCACATTGCGTGGGCGTACGGTTTACACCCACAGAAGATGTTTGCACCTCAAACATAGATGTTGCTGCCATATGACATCGCCATGATGATATTGGCTCGTAGATAGTCGTGTGATTGGTTTTTGACGGCAGCAGCGCGTGTTCAATTACCGCAGGTATTCAAGTATGACCGTTTCATCGACGCCAAGTTCTACAAGTTCGGCCGGGAGGTGAAGCACCCGGTGATGGGTTTCGGCACGCTGTGCCCGGGCAAGCGCTACGCTCTGCTGCAGCTCAAGTGGTACCTGCTGACGATCGTGACGCGCTTCGACATGCGCCTGCAGCCGGGCGAGCACGCCCAGTACGACGCCAACTACCACGGACACGAGATTCTGCCGCCGATCCGCGACGTCAAAGTCGACTTCAGACAGAAGCCGACCTTCCCCATCCTCAAGTTCACGTCGCGCATCCACTTCTACGACAGCGACTGACACTGTCCGCTTCAGCACCCAGTACTCACTCAGTTCGGTCCCTACTCTAACATCACCCTGATCCGAATTAAGACTCTGACTATCTGAATCTGATCTTAACAACTGTGACCCCTTCTCTTAATTCCGGCACTGTATTAGTCCCGCAGGATCCAAGTACTTGCCAGACGCGCCCCGACACAGAGCAGCAGCCGTTAGACGTGAAAGCTGAGGCTGAACAGTGTTCTTCTCTGTGTGACTTTGACAGTTATTCGTACCGACCGCACGCACTGTTTGCGCCTGTTATAGTCTACGCTCGCACATTCGCACGCTCGCGCTGATATCCTAACTTATTGCTGTACAAACGACCGCATCCGCATGGCATTGGCTGGCTGGCGCAAGCGTAGCAGCAGCGGTCCGGTCGAACTATCTTACGAACAGCAACGGGGGACCGCTGAGTAAGGAGGCGTCAACATTTCAGTCAGAAGTTGGGACTGGTAAGACGAAAGGGTTTGAGCAGTCGGTGGCGAGATCACACTAAGTCCACACGTCAGGCTCAGTACGTTTGTCACGGCACTTTGGTCTCAGTATAGCGCCCAGTGCAGCCAGTCGCGCAACCACGTTGTGAAAGATGGGGACCATTTCACTTCCCTTCCTCCCCTTCTCCTCCAGCCCATTATTTTACATTCTCCTCCCATTTCTTCCGTCCAATTCCCTTCTTTTTCCTCTCCCTCCCTCTCGTCAGTGCAGCTAGGAGATCTGGGGAGCGCTATTATCTCCCCCAGCGGGTCCGCTTGGAACTCGGCCAACGAACACATTTCGTGGCACTGTTGCAAGTGTGAAAAAGTCAGGGGGCATATCCGACGCGTCCCCGCGGTGGTTGCGCCACTGAGCAGAGCCAGTAATAAGACGTGACGGATTGCCACACCGCAACCGTTTGATCGTGGACGGACTTACACAAGACTGACTGACTGCAAGGTTGTCTATCCGATCGTGGTAGCAAACGTCGCCGTGTTATAGTGGTCAATTCCGGAGAACAGTATTTACTGTGCGCGTCCGTTTTGTAGCGGCCATTATTGCATGCATATTATCCATACTGTAGTGGTTTCAACGTAGCTTTTTGTCTACTACAATATACTCGTTATTTGTGCCTACGTATCTCTTGCACGCATATATAAATGGAATACATAAAAAGCATCTTAGCTAGATGTAACGGGTGGTCCATAAAAACTAAGCCCCTAACTTTCATACGTTCATATCTTGATCAAATGTTATTAACGAATTTTCAAAATTATTTCACTAGCCAAATCAGTGGTAAACTTTTGAAAAAAAAACACTAATTGTTAAAGATCCCATCACATCGTAAACGCGTCGTGAAATAGTCAGCTTTGGAATACTGAAAGTTGCTTAAAGATGACTATATTTCACAAGGTAGTGTAGCGACGCGTTTTGGGGTACGATGACCACTTGCACAACATATCAGTGAAAAATTGAAAATGAGTCAATATTCGGTGCAGTTATGACACAAGAACTTATGGGCTTAGTAACTAATTGGCCACTCTGTAATAACTGTTTGCTCCGTTGTTAGTTTAGTGCTGTGTAATCGATCAGAATCGTGCAGCAAATGTTTTTTTTTTATTTTTTTTTGTTGACGTTGAGTGTTATTTAGGATAATTTGTCGAAACATGGAATTCGAGAATCTTTTGTTGAATTTATATTTGCGTGTTGCGTAGGCCAAGTTTATTGAATTCTTTTTTAGTCGTTTGTTTTTTAGTTGTAATTGTTGATGTTTTAAATGGTTCAACTATATTTTTATGATAATTATGTTGAAGCATCAGCTTCGTTAGCCTACGTTTACATATTATTCTGGTCAAATAACTAGTAGTTATGCACCACATGATCCACTAAAATATTGCAACGGACAGAGTTCTTTAATATAAGCAAAAAAAGCAAAGCAAAAATGCCGCTGAAGTTTATACAGTATGTACATATGTGTCGTTATGGTCTCACTGCTTTGCCAAGTTATGGAGAAGTTTTGTTTTATTGTGGTGACTTTGTTTATTTGTGTTCATTAGCTTATATCTGTACAGTTTCAGCTGTGAAGCTGAATGCGTTTCCACTGAAAAAAAAACAGTATTACTGCTAACTATTTGACATTTTGATGTCCAGCGACATATGCAGGTTGCAACATACAATACAATTTGTGTATACTGTAGAATGTGACGCATTAGCAACATTTTTAACGTAGAAGTAGTTTTGTTTGTTGTTTGCAAGTTGAATCTCGTTGGCTTTAACTTGTTCTACAATCCAGCTGCAGCTGTCCCATGTTCTCATCAATATTTTACCATCGCACTTTGTTATTTGGCCGTGCCTTTGTAATGTTTAGCCTACTATCTGAACAGCTTCACAAATGACTGTGCCTTCCAGAAATGGTTTATACAAACAGATCTGCTTCCACTAGCGTGCATTTTGTCTCGTGAACAGTATACTGATACGCAGTGCTTGAATGCCGACATAATACTTATTTATATCGAGCAATTAGTAGTTGATGCGTTACCGCGCTGTCGTGTAGTCTGCGTATAGCGTTGACTTTGAATGCACACGTTGTCACAAGTATTCTTCAGCAGAGTTACGGTTTTGTTAAATAAACTTGTTCAGTCAATACGTATGTTGTAGTAATTCTTCACTATGTCAATATAAACCTCGCAAAACACGTCAGAGTTAGACATACATGTATGTGGTTTGACACAATACAGTCCACAGCTGTGTATACAGTAATAAATAAATACATTTAGTGGGGCTTTAACTTTTTGTGTTCCACGTTGCAGTCATTATTTATGCAAGTAAACGAAAAATTCGTTGAATTTAGCCAACTTGATACATAGGGATGATGTAGAAATCACAGGAGACAAGACAAGGATGACTTTGTGTAGTACGTGAGACAGTGAGGTGACGGTGATTGCTGTCTGCAATCGCATCACTTACCAGGTACAATTTCCGGCACACACTCTCTATGGGCCTTACGGCTCAGGAAGGAATACACGTACCATAACTATATGTCCCAAAACTGATGTCAGGTAGGGCTTTGGTCCAGCCCCAACAAGTAGGGGGAATGTTTTTATCATCATCATGCTCAATGCTAACGAACAGCTGAGTTATACAGCAGAGTTTCTGAAGCACTCAGCAGTCCGCATAGACTGTGGTTTTGCACTGGAGTGTCACTTAAACCACACTCAGCTCGTACTGGTACTGCTTCGCAACTTTTGGCTGCAGTCGTGGCCCATAAAGCAAACAACGGTGGTCTATGCGATCTGAGCGTGGTTTAAGTAGGATACTGCACTGTCTGCAGTGGTATAAGCTCGTACTGCATACTCGCTTATCCACCCCAGCAGTACAGTATCCTATACATACGAATGCAGCTGGAGAACATATTGCATCACAAGCTCCCATTACTGTGAAAATAGAATGACCAAAATAAAAGTTTACTTCTGGGGACCTGGCTAAACTGCAGCGGCTTTGGAAAACGGGTCTGTTAAGTATGCGTGCGTGCGTGTGTTGCTACTGATGTTTGTCAGAATCCTGCATACAAAAAAGCCGATAATTCCGACAACTTTCACAGTACATGTATTGAGACCTGCTTCAAGTTTGCAAGCCAAAAATAGCACACCATCGACAGCAGAGCTATTATTACTTTTACAGTAACAACTAAACAGCAGCGTTATGTCTCCAGTCCATCAGAACACTGTTTATAGTCTTCATTCATCTACTAAAATACTGTTAACTGTGACACAGTGAGCAAGCAACAGTCCAGCTGCCGTAGTCTCAGCTTGCTAAACTCACTAAACTACTCACAGGGGCGTCCACACCATATAAACCTTGGATCAAATGCTCCATCATAGAAGTGGAGGGATGTTTATCAGTCCTTTGGGGTTGGAGGATATAGAACTGGAATAATTTACAACCTAAATTATATCAACTTTCTCGAGCTTCCAAATGCATTTTAGGCCCATAGCGTACTAGAATCGATGACGGCTGTGGCTTTGCCCCAGACCCAACTGGAATAGCAGACAGTGTTCCCCAGACCCTCCAGCTGGTTTATGGGAAAAGGAGGAGGGGAAGAGAGAGAGGGGAGGGGAAGACAAACAGGGGGAGAGGGGTGCAAGAGCCTCAATGGGGATAGACATTAGACATCCCTGGAACTACAAGCAATATGATTATATCTATCAACAGACAGAACATAACAAAAGAAGACATCGAGCGGAATGAATCCAAAAAGCTGTTGTGGCACTAGACAGCTTGCAAAGGGCCAAAGTCCATTACGCTGACTGCCTCCCTAATGTCCATGTTTCACGTCAAACGAATACGTTAGCGACTTGTTTCAGGGATGTTGGAGACGTCTGTCATGTCACGGGGAAGTTAAGACCATCTCAATGTCTAGAGACAGTTAGAAAAACCTGTGACAAGTTGGGACAGAAGCTCATTCGGATCACATTAATGGAATAGGAAAACGGCATGGTTTGAATTGTGGAAAATAGCTAACTGGGAATGAATTCTTTGGCTGTTTGGGTCCATTCAAAGCTCCGATGTAAATTGCGTGTTCTGAGTGGTGAGGAGAAACAGCTGTGGGCTCAACTCCCAAACCCAGGCAACTCAAACAAACAATCTATTTATAGATAACAGGTCAGTCAAACATAACCGACATATCCACAGGGGAGTTGGGAAGCTAGAGATTTGTTACAAGTTTGTTGTGGACATCTCCGGGAAATCAGCATAAATAAAATTTGCACTAAACGAAACACAAATTGCTTCACTGTAGTTAACGAAGTCAAGACGAGATGCAATTAGGCACACCAAGCTAACAACGAACTGAACAATAGTACAGCATCAGTTGTCCGATACTGCCACGTACATGTACAAATATTTACGACGCTGTGGACCCAAGCCACATCTTTCCTTGGTGCTATGAGGCCTGCATAAATGGATTCATGCAAGTTTGGAAAAAGATGATTAGCAGCCAACTAGAATGCGTATGGCAAGTTCACGAACATTTGTACTACTGCATCAGTATTTTCTGACTATGAGCACATACCCTGAACAGCATTACCATGCAGCTGGGCCGCATTACAGGTCCCGACCATCCGTCCGTTCTGCACAGGCTTCTAACTCGAAAACAAAAGGTTCAGAAAAACCAAAACTGGTGTGAATGTTCCCAGGCCAGGAATAACCAGTGCACCAATTTTCAGTGCAAAAGGTGAAGAGCAAGAGTTAGGGTTATGCAGCTCTAGGTGGACAGCCACTGCACGGTGCACACGTATTTGCTAGTCCAACGATGTCATAGTACGACTAACGACATTGCCAACAAACTAACCACAATCAGCCACATGAAGCATGCAAGTGAATAGCCAACGAATAATGCTCTAAGGTTGCATAAGACAAACAGGAGGTTTCTCCACTAAATTTATCCCCTGTGTCAAAGTTACGAAAGCATAATACACAAGCAATACATATTTTCTGTTGCAAATATTAGCAGAACCAAAGACTGCTCTCGGGAAACGCATTTATAATGGCAGAACCAAGAACTATAGTACAATACATGATCTCACATACACTTTAAACAGTTTCCAAGCAAACTACAAAGAATAGGCATCCTCAAGCACACAAGGCTACTAATGCCTTGAAACAACCTAAAATATAAGCTTAATGATCTAATACAAACTAAACTTAATCCACATAAGCTTCTGTGTGTGTAATAATGGTCCTACCCACAAGCATGCAGTCGAAAAATATCTATACATTGAAAGAGTACATGACACGAATGCAAGGCAATATACTAGCAATCTTGCACACAATAATACTAAAGCTTACTGTAAGATAATAATTATTCCTACCACAACGGCATTGTGACTTGGTCACAGAATCCCCAGTCCATGGTATCGAGAAATTCTGGTTTGGCATTTATAGATTGAGAGTTGTGTTATATAGTCTACAAATTAGCTAAACCTGGAACAGCAGTTTCAGTCACAAATAAAGTACTTTTTCTACTCAGATAAGTAAAGTTTAGCATTAAATTTTGTCGGCTCTATAGACAGTACTGATCTGAGAACTGGAAGTACCGGACAATAAGAAAACACAAAAGCACCGACAAATGAAAACGAGGGTTACGTGACATTATTTGTTGATGTGAGTGTGAAAAGAGATGCACAACAATGGCGGGGAAATGGTCACAGCGACAACACTGAAAAGAAATCACTGACACAACACCACCTGGTGACAAAATACTTTAGCACAGTGCTGCACAACCTTTCCAACCCATGGGCCACTATCGTCATCACCGATGAAAATCAACAGTCATATATTGTATTATATATTCTACTAAAATCAGTGAAATGCTCCAACCTGCAATCGGAAGTATGCATTACTAAAGCTAGTCCAAAAAACAAGTAAGTAAGACAGTAAATGAATAATTTGCAAGGCACGTAATTTCCTATATCATATTTTAGGTGTTTGTTGGAAACCGCAGGCCGGGTAACAACCCACTGCGGGCCAGATGTGGCCAGCAGGCCGAAGCTTGTGCACCACTGCTTCAGAATGAGGCTGTCACAATATACATTGTACAACATGCACAATAGTCTCGCAATGCCATCAAGTAATATTTATCAAAGAAAATCAACACACGAGAAATGAAGAAAGTACAGCACAAATCACCAGTACAATTGCCACTGAATCCAAAAGCAAAAAAAAACTAATTAAACTTAGCGAAAACTAAAAAGACGTAGTGAGTAACAATTATTGTCTTCAAAATATTATCTCCTACAGCATAAACAATGTATGAATGCTGATGTACAGGGCGTTGCACAGAAAGTGGAACATACATGCTGCTTTGCACGGATCAAGCAATTAGACAGCTTTGGAAAATTAGCCTCGATCACTGCAGTGAAGGGTGAAGGAAGTCTACCCACATCAATGACTCACTGTGTTTCATTAGAATGCTGTACAAAGACGCATATTGACGATTCATGATTTGCATTTTCATTTCTTTGTCGTAGTTTCTGCTTTTCCATGCTATTTCGCTGCATTTTGTCAACGTTTTATATACGAATATATGATACGATGATGATGATGATTATGTTGAGTGATCAAGGCAATCTCTCCAAAACTGTCCAAATGTTCGATCTATGTAAAGCCCCAGCATGTTCCACTTTTTTACGTGCCACCCTGTATACTAACAGATATATTACTGATGTTATTAGACTAGGCTTGACAGTCATCAGATTAAATTGTACAGAGTCAATAACCTTGAAAATATCTGATACTTTCAAACGAGTCCCATCAACTAGGCAGCATGCGTGGAAGTGAAACTGTACAGGGATACCGATTATATGCAAATGTGTGATTGCAGCATATATCACATATTTTGATAACAATCCACATATCTCATACTTTCCGACAGTTTCCAAGCTTGCGTATGTGGAAATTAGCACAAAGATTCGCATATCGTCTCATATACGTGACCACAATGTTTAATAATTATGTGCATTTTCTGCAACGCCAATGCCCACTTAATAGTTATTTTGCATTCAGTTTTGTAATTTCTGCCACATACAAGCCACACAGGCACTCTCTATGGGCCTTATGGCATCATATATGCCACATATTTTAGCATGTATTACAATAAATTCTGCATATTTTTGTGAATCTTTTGCGGGAAAATAAAGCACATGCATGTATCTTAAGAAATACTTGCGCTATAAACCGGTATCCCCAGATGTACAAACGCGATGACTGTGACGATGAAATGAACGAAGTCTTCAGATGAGGTCGAGGTAATTAGAGCGTCCGATCCACTGCAGCACTAGTCCGTCATTCCCACATCCACAAATTAGCCATTAGCCCTGCAAAACAAACAAAACTAACTGATAACTAGAAGCAATCAGAGATCTCAATGTCAATGTCAATGTCAATCAAATATTTATATAGCGCCAATAATCGAAGGTCGAATCTGAGGCGCTGGCGTGTGGGTGACTAGACGTGATAGGCAGAAGAGAAA
>Ga0056124_1000384_pt1 | contig 13918 bp, 11 predicted proteins | sample WorMetHEROISLAND_2_FD_70069 | JGI IMG/M metagenome (GOLD analysis project Ga0056124, IMG submission 70069) | Marine gutless worms symbiont microbial communities from Max Planck institute for Marine Microbiology, Germany - Olavius sp. 4 HERON ISLAND | ecosystem: Host-associated > Annelida >... | reverse complement strand
CCCAATGAAATAGTGGCACGACCCGGGATTCGAACCCGGGACACCGAGCTCGAATTCCAAGTGCGCTAACCACTACACCACTGAGCCACACAGTATTGCTTGTAGTAATACATGCCCATTGCACAGCGTCATGTACATTTGCTGTGTAGGATTCAACGCTGGTTTAGTTGCTTACCAGAGTTGGATCGACACCGTCAAACTACTCGCAGTAAGTCTCGGCTTGGCTACAGATAGCAATGTTAGTTTGTTTCTTAGGGATACCGGTTTATGGCGATCATGCGATCGCAGCATATTTCACATATTTTGCAAAAATGTGCATATCGCATATTTTCCCACATATAATGGCATTTTCAAAATTTTGAACATTTATTTATGCATTTAGAAGATTTATTTATGCATAAATTTGCAAAAATTCGGATATAATCGCATATTTCCGCATATGCGATCGCATTTTCAGCATTTCTGTGCATTTTGTCCAATGTAAACACACGCGCACACGTCATTTACGCCACATATTTCCGTAATGCCACATATATACAGCATATATGCCGCATATGCGCCGCATATTTTAGTGCATATGTCGCCAAATTCCGCTTAGTTTTCCCGCATATTTTGCACCAAAACGGCCCGCATATTTGAAGAAAAATTTCTGCTATAAACCTGTATCCCTAGTTTGTTGCTGTGGCTAATGCGTGGTTTTCATCCAACGCAACGTACGCAGCGAACGCTCGAAAGTGCGTAACAAACGCAATGAACACGGCCAAAATGCAAGGACAGAAGTGGTCATTGCGGCAGCTGCGTTCGTTCCGTTACGTCCATTCCGTTACGTACGTTGCGTGCGTTGGATGGAAACCCCGCTTTAGTGTGGTTGATGTGGTTACTCCGGTGAAGTGATCACACCAGATATTGTCACATATGCAGAAGTTTGCAAACTGATGTAAAACGTCGTCAGAGGCCTGCAACTTCTAACTTTTCGTATTTCTCCGTCAAGACCATCACACTTGCTGAAGTTGCTCTTCTTGCATTGATGATCCATGCTAAAGTGCGTTTTTAATTGCGTGGCATGAACAGAAATTGCCTGTCAACAAATATCAGCTACAGAACCTCTTAAGTGACAACTGGCTAATCGCTTGTAGAACGTGTCTGCGAAATCAGTTTTTGTATTATGCAGTATCACGGAGTATCTCTCTCTTCTGCTCTCTTCCATCATTTCAATGATGATGAGGCTGCTACTTGATGTTTCCATTTGTTTCTGTCCCACACCAGAACCACTGCTTGTTGTACAGTCAACCTCTTTGCTTCTATATCTTTATTTACATTGTCCATCCATTTTTTTGGTTGTCTTCCTTGGTTTCTTTTCCCACTGATATAGCAGTGTAATGTTTTTGCTGGCAGCCGTTCACTTCCCATTTTTGATACATGCCTGAACCAATTTAGTCTTTGCTCTGCTATTCTGTCAACCAGTGTCGTTTCTTGACATAGTCACGTAACGCCACGTTAAATTTTTTCGTTAATAATAATAATAATAATAATAATAATAATAGAATACCACGCACAGTCTCATTTCTCATCTTAACACGTCTTGTTATACTCCGTGACAAACAGCATTGTGTATGCAGTGAATACTTTTATTATAGATTATATAGTTTGTCAGTGTTCACTGTGAAAATGGGAGAAGATATGTGACTATGCTTTATTGCTACCCGTACTGCAGATGGAAACGAATGAACACGTTTATTCGTTCAAAGAAAGACAGAAACAGACAGATATATACAAATAAATACTATTTATTTTCCTACAGCATTTTGTATATTCCATTATTCTGATTTTATATTGTAATCTAGTTCTGTTTTTGCGTTTTTGGTCTTTTGTCTTAGTTTTTGATAGTTGTAGTTTTTTTCCCGCTTTTTCGCATTTTATGTGATTCTTATACTGTAATTGGGCTGCCTTTGACATAATATTGACTGATATAATTTGTGTATTTGATGTAGCTCATACATGATTTAATATACAGTACTTAATAATACTGAAACTATGTGTCTGTTCACAGTGAAGTGTAATATCATTCAACTGCTGCAGGTGTCAAAGATCCCATCGTACTTTACGGAGTACTGCAGAAAGAGTTACGAGTTAACTCGCCTACAAATGGACATTATCAACGAACAGCTAAACACTACGTGTACCGGTACTGCTAGCACTGTAGCCGCTGCTACGGTTCACGTCTCAGAGCCAACTCTGAATCCATTCCGATCTCCAATCCGCAAGCACAACTTACAGCCCACTGCCGCGCCAGCGTTCAGTAATGCCGTTATTTTTCACCTCGAATATCGATGATGTTGACTAGCCTATATTGCAGTGCTAGGATTTACTGTTTGTTGTTGTTGTACTAGTCTGTCATATTGGTGTCAGTGGCCAGTGGTAGAGTAGGCCCTGTCAGACTCACAACTTTCACGTTCATATTTCACTCCGGTCATTTGCGAGCAACACGAGAGCAGGTTGCAAACCTCCGACCAACTCAGCCTCCTACTCTCAGCGGGATGGGAAGTGACACGACCCTGATTTTTACCTTTTTTATTTATGATGCAGTCATTCTTTATGACACGTTACATCTAGTCATATCTACATGGTATTTTGAAAAACCGATTCCTGTATGAAAAGTGATAAAATTCACTAAATCTCAAATTACGTTATTCTGATTCTGAAAGATTTTGAATGTTTTCTTGGTTCTGGAAATTTCTTTGTGAAATTAGATGAAAATTTATGGAATTATTTGACTTGGAATTTTTGTGTTCGAAAACTGCATTGTCCAACGTGGTGTTTTGTAGTACCAGTTTTTGAACGTTTTTTGTCTGACATTTGTTTAGAGATTTTTATCACTACAGTATATAACAAATTGTTATTTTTGGTACTGACATTTTCATACAGTTGTAGATATTCTGAGTTGTGTTTGACTTATTTTAATACGATAACTGTACAACTTTGCTTACAGTGAATGCCAACACTCGGTATAGTCTCTGAGATAGTAACTAATAGTTAGTACACCGTGATAATATATTGAAAAGTCTTCTGTCTAGATAAACATTCAAACTACACTGTGTCCCAACAAAACGCACCAACTTTGAAACACTAAAAAATTGCAACTCATCAAAGCTGGCGCGTTTGCTTGATGCAGCGTCGAAATGCACCTTATTTTCGGTGTCCGGTTTGAAAGACGAAAAGTTGATAAAAAAGGAAAACCTACATGAAAACTGAAACATGCAAACTCTATTCTAGAGTCTTTTGAACATTTAAGCCAAATTTCATCAAAATCGATCCTTATAATTCAGAGTTATAGCGTTTCAAAGTTGGTGCGTTTTTTGGGGACACAGTATAAGCTTACATAAAACTTCTTCATTCATTTATATTCATTCGAGATAACAGTTGAAAAATTCCGACTGTTTTTAGAACCAGAAACTTGCTGTATAGTCCCATCAATAAACATGAAAAAGTAGAATAATAAGAAGAAACAAAATACGATTAACGGTAAATATAATAGTTCGGTGAAGATTTTAACACGTCCAATAGAAGCCCGAGACATGCAGGCACGTGCCACACATCGTTGCTCCCGGCCATGACTATTAAGACGATGTCACACATGACGTATTTCTGAGCACTACAGAATGCAGCGTGTGATGCCTGTATTCTAGCTGATGACGCTGATACTTGCTGCAAACAGCATTGTAACACACCAATCAGCTTCTAGCTTCTCACCCTCAAAATCGAGGGAAACAAAAGCCTCTGAAACTTTTTTTTCATACGACAATATGAATACACAAGTAAGGCCTAAAAATTCCTATGCTTCCGGTTTCCGTCCGTCCCTAAAAAAACATGCGTCCCTAAAATTTTTATTGGAGTCTTATAAAAATATTTTTTGCAGTTTTTAGTTGCTTTCAAAGTTTTACTGAAAAATACTGTTTGCATCTAGTCTGTTATGCTGCAGTATCTTTACTTTTCTTCTCGTGGGTGCTATTCAGTGTGTCAGTTTGTTTTTATGAGTTGTCGTGTCATATTACACGACGTGTCATGAAATAAAAAAATAAAAATATCCCTACTTTTTCGCCAGCTACAACCGGAAGCAAAAGACTTTTTAGGCCTAAGCAACCACATTTCGCAACTCCATCAAATATTGACCATTTTTAGCCAGTTTTCAAATAATAATTTACTTGCACACTAGACCCAACTTGCAATAAAATTGGTTACAAGTGATAGCTTTAACGCTTTCAGTCAATTAATCAAAACACAGCTCCATGTGTCGCAAACGAATCTGAGGCGCTTTGTTTGTGTAATTCAAAGGCAGTGCAGCGAAGTCTTTTGAAGTGTGGTATGATCGTTAATGATAAGTTTATTGCCAGCAAAAAAATGTCAGCAGTTCGTCAGTGTTTGGCGAAGCTGATGACAAAAACTTTTGCTTTGCTTTGTTTTTGTACATATACTGTATTATGACGGGAAAAATAAAGATTGATGGATAGCTTGATAGGTCTATACTATAGCGCAATGATATTTTACCTGCGACGTCGTTGAGTCTCAGTTTCTTGACGGCACTCAGCAGTTGTTCAATGCAGGCGTTGTCGCCGTTAGTTTCCCGCCATTTCTCCAGCATCCGGCGCGCCTGTTCACGCACCTGTTGATGATCGTCCTTGTGCCGCGTCGACGCCGCTGATGCCTTGCCTGGAGTCCCTCCTGGACCACCAATCTCACTCAGGTCTTCCGCACTGACGCCCAGACTTTTGCCAACCTGTCTCCACGCCCTCGCCGCCGCGATGTTTTCCGTGTACGCCTGGATTGACTTCCGCACGGGTTCTTCTGTTATCATATACGAAAAATAAACGTGGGATCTGAGAGTTTAATCCGCCCCGAAGAACTAAACAGAACTAGAAAAATATGTCGACTCGGTGCCGACATATTATGCGGCCGTCCGCCCGGCTTTTGACGGTTTCATCTGGAAAAAGTGGCACACCGGTTACTCCTGCCCTGGGGAACATTCACGCCAATTTTGATTTTCATGCACCTTCTTGTTTTCTAGTTAGAAGCCCGTACAGGACGGGCGGACAGGCAAAAACTCGTAACACAGCCTAGTATTAGGCCAGCTGTATAAAACCAATGAATCAGTTAAGTAAAATAAAGAAGCGACGAGCAATGTGCTAGGTCTTTCTTGCTGTAGCCGCCACACACTGTTTATCATTGTTTATTACTGTACAGTGTACACGTTACGTTTGTATGTCATCTAGAACTTACACTTATAGGCCTATTACAAATACGACCAGAGAGTAAGTACTTAATCGTTGTAACCTCTGAGTTTCTTGTGGGTTTCTGCGTGGAGTTCGTGGTACCTGGCGTTGAGTTGTTCTGCTAAGTCATTTCTGCCGGCTGCTACGAGAGCCAATCGCAGCTCCTCCACCTTCACACCCACATATAGGCTATATCGCAACAAGTTTTTCCCGCGACACGTATTTATAGGCCACAGTTTCCTCAGCCCTCAGTCAGACACCAGCTTACACTGTGAGGCCACACATGCATCGCACGGTGTGTCTGTTTACGCTCCAGCTTTCGCTGGTACTCAATACTCATTGCATCTACCCTGCAGGCTCAGTGGACTGTAATGGGTCGATAAAGCATGCAGACATGCATGACAAAGGTGTATCTTTTGGCTTCACTCTCGACCGCCGCAACCGTGGAATGAGTGCACTATGTGGAGTGCGTACATGTAAGTTCGTTTAACACTCACTTATCCCACCCCGGAGATTGCAAACACACACATGCAACGCCAATATGACTAACTGAAACTGGATTTGACAGAATTAAGATGAGAAGTGTCCGACCTTGTTGCACGACCGCACTATACGTCGCAGTAATGTCGTAATTGTGTGTGAAATGAATGATTGATTGATTGCTGGAGTTTCTGACCCTGTCGTGAGACTTGGCCGAGGAACGGAACCACTGAACGAGTGCATCTCGCGCGCATCGTCGATACCGTTCAGCGGCTGCAGTGTTGTTGTGATGCGCGTTTGATTGACTTATTCTCTGTATCGCCGCTCGACCGAGCTTCAGTTTGTCTGCTAGTCGAATCCAGTCTTCACTGATACCAGCCGACAACTGGTCAAAGTACTCCACTGACAACGGCTCTACGCACGAGCATGTTATTGGGCAGTTGGAAACTATATTACAGACTACAAAAAAACTTCATCAAGCCTACTAAAATGTCACTCGTTAACAACACCGACATAAAGATGTTGCTGTCGATTTCAGCAAACAACGGTACTTCTCTTCGTAAATGACGGAGTAAAACAAGAAAGTCATGCTGTCGCAAGGAAAGCAAGCGATGCCGCAGTCGTTTTAATGCGATAGTCTGTCGATGAGTATATCCATGAACTACACATCTGCCGCTGACAGTGTGGGTCTATCCATTCAAATTTTCCCAGTGGGCTCCGAAAGATGCATACTTTGTGCAATGTTGACCGTTCAAGGTCATCCATGGTTGTTGATTACGGTACAAGTCGAAAGCGCTTACTAACAGTGATATAGCGGACAATAAGAACGTGATACGTATGCCTAATAGTATGCAGCTACAGTACACGCACTATAGAAAGAAACTAAAATCGTACTTTATAAGTATTCAGTAAATGCATAATCCTAGTTCAAAATTTTTAGCGGTAGGCCTATTAACAACGATTCAATGGCAACATAACGCTTACAAGCTCAATAAAGTAGATGAAAATATTCTAGTAACTCACCTGGCCCTTTAATTTGTGTTTCCATCCTTGTTATCTGCAGAACGTTTTTCGGCGGCTGTTTACATACATCAAAACAACTTTTTAAGTACAGGTACGCTGTTCAGTTTACATTCAACAAAATTCATTGCATTACTCGACGTAATTATACTTGTACTCATCTCATAATTTGTAGCGTAGCGCGCGTGCACAAACTGTTTGTCAGTTGGCAGAATTGCTCACGTATTACATCAGATAACAGGCTATGTAATGAAAGCATAATAAGTCAAATGCTTTGAAATGTCTATACGCAGTGCATCATATTATATCACAATAAGCAAAGTAACTTTAATCACAATCTTCACTCAAACAAAAGTAAATTTAAAATTCACATTAACAACTGTTGCAGTTGGCCTACGTCTATATCCTGCCGATAGCGCACACTAATTTTCCACGGACAAAAACTGTTGGTGATTTCAACGCAATTAAATCAGTGGATAATTATTACTCCACGCATATCATTACGCCAGACCTTGGGCAGTGAAAGTAGTACTTCACAGACAAGGTTCCCGTCAGTGGCGGCAGCTACAGCTTTGCCGCCAAGTGCCGCCGCCGACTTCCTGTTATTGCTGACGGTCTGCTGTCGGACAGCGGTCAGCCTGGGCGGAGGCTGATACGGGCGCTCAACGAGACAGAGACGCACATAGCCGTGGTAGCAGTCGACAGCGTGCTGTGCGAACGAGTCGACTTCACGCACGTTTAGCTCGGCCGACAGAGACGACAGATTCGAGTTGTAGACGAAACGGCGGCTCCACGCACGCTCATCTGTACTCGGAATATTAATTACAACATCACTTCCGTTTATTTAGTCTCGTTTATTTAATTTCTTTGTTTTTATTTCTACTCCTGTTCGTCTTGTGTGCACGTCTGTTTTTACTTTCCTAGCAAACACTTACATAACTGTTTATTTGATTCGTCTCTGTGTTTAGGTGTATTGGCAGTCGTAAACGCCATATTGACCTTATTAATTCTGTCCGTTGGAACACTTTTTACCCGCGTTATGCGCCGCGACACGGGTGGGTATTGCCAGCGTATGCTGTCTGTCTGTCCGTCCCTGATATCGTGTATCCCAGGTCTGTCCAGTATAACGCTGATATAGCGTACGCTAGTCATATACGTCTGGTTATCTCAAAAGTTATTACACAAATAATTCGAAAAGTAAGCACGTATTTTAACGTTTTAAAAACAATTCTTCCCAACGTTCAATATACATTCTATAACGGTCATCGATGCCGTTACCTGTCGCCGTGTTGGGAGACTGGTCGTCTGCCGTTGTGACTTGAACGTTGCCGCGCATGGACAATTCAAGGACATCACCCTCGCGCAGCACCACCAGTGGGCCGGGGTCACGGCCCGCCGTGTAGTTGGCCGTCGCCAGTCGACCTTCGAGCAGTTTGTCGACGGCGTCACGCCGGCAGCACTCGACGTAGACGACCGACGCGTCGTCAGCGTGTTGACGCACAACCAGCTGCGATGGACGCTCGTTCAACGACGACTCCAGATCACAGGCAATGCGACACAGGTCTGGCGATTGCAGACCGCGACCAGTTCGCAGCAACACTATGCTACAACCACACGCAGTCACGGGCGTCAGCTATGCTTACCTAATAGTTAATAACTTTCTAACTAGGCCTACAGGGTACTTGTGGAGTAGTTGTAGGTACTAATAATACTAATCAGTCAGTTCAAGTGTGCTGATGATCTGAGTGTTTGGTGGTTGGGTTTAATTTTTTTCATTTACATTTTAAATGCTCAAAAACAACGCAACAGTGAACTCGAAATTACTTCTCGTCCGATGGACTGATACTTAACGTCCAAGCGTCGTAGTGGATGCTTCCGCCCGCCGCAAAACCCATTCGAATGGTTGACCTTGCTATGACCTTGACTGTCACCCACCGCCTTGAAAACCTAAGCGGTTGATCGAACTTTGGTGTAAAATACACGTCAGTTATTTTGCCAAGATCCGTCAAGGTGTTCGGGAGATACGAGATCCCGAAGTTCTGCACGTCTGACCTTGGCTATGACCTCTTGACCTGCAAAACCTAATCCGTTCATCCTCAATAATAATAATAACTTTTAGCTTACAACTTTTAGCTTTTAACCCTCGGGATCTTTACTACCGAGGGTACTTTTAAAAAAAAATAATAAAAAAATAATAATAACGCGGACAATTTCTAACGCGCAAATCATTACAAGGGCGCTGTAAAACATATCTGGAGGCACGGACATACGGACAACTGGAAAACAATAATTATGCTTCTGCCGACCTATCGGTGACGGAGGCACAGAAATCGTGTACAAGCGCACACAACTTTAGACACTAAAGAACTTAGAAACGCCACAACATTCGGCACCGAGACCAAGTACATATATAAAGAAGTAAATAAATAAAATTACGTAAAACGGGCGACTAACCTCTGCGCTTGTTGGTTGAGTTGAAACTGGACAAATTCACGCTGTTGTATCATCTTTACATTGGACAGATGTCGCCACCTTCCAGCACCGTCCTTCACTAGCAGCTGAATTACGTCATCGAAGACGTCTGACAACAACGTTACATAATATATTTATGAGGTAAAATTTTAGTTCCTTTCGATAGAATGTCTGATATCGGACAAATTGCCCCAGTGGCATAAACTAGAAAATATGTTGGCCCAGTGCGGACATGCGGCCGCCCACCTAGAGCTCCGTATCGCTAGCCGTAATCCTGACCTCTCATCTTTGACCTTTAGTTTTGAACTAACAATTGGCACACCGTACTCATGCCCTGGGAAACGTTCACACAATTTTGGTTTTTGTATACCTTTTTGTTTTCGAATTAGGAACCCGTACTGGACAGACAGACGGACAGGGAGACGGACGTGCAAGACCCGTAATGCGGCCAGTATTTCGACGGCCACATAATAAGCAAACAGTTGGCCTGTAGCTTATTTTCTCGACGTAGTCAAGCTGTTTATCATGAACCCAGCCTCAAATGAATAGTAGTTTTGTTGTTTTAGGTACATTATTTTATTTCCTGGGTTTACGCGATCTTGTGATCTCCTTCAATAACACATGCTATCATGTTTTACGTGCTGCTGCTGACAGTGCCAACATGTGTGAGAATAAGATGATGATGATGACGATACCGGCCAGTAATGGTGATGATGAAAAATATCGGTAAGGCAGATAAAAACATGTTCAATTTGGACAGTAAATCTAACAGCTGCACAACACTTCGATTACCAGTAATAGCTGATTAACGCGCAGTTGTTTGTGCTCATAGAAGAACTTGAGAATTATGCAGTGGTGCCTGCAGTGCACATACCGCACCTTCATAATATCCGAACGACTGGCTGGCTGGTCTATTGCCACGGCCTGCAGTCCAGGTGCTAGCAGCTGGCCGCGGAAGCGAAGCGCCTGCGGACTTGGATTTCTTGCCGCCTCCTGCAGGATTGGTGACAGTCAGTGTGAGAGGTTTCTGAGGCGCGTTGGAGAGCGACATCAACAGTAGAGTACTGGAGCCCAGTAGATGATCGCAGGAGTCATAGCGTTCTTTCAGACCGGACAATGTCACGGAGTCTACCGCCAGCACCTGCATGCGCAAATACACACACGGACGACTGAGCGACCGACACGGTTCTGCAGCTACAGCGAGATAAAACGTTACACGTATGTACGAACTAGATAACTGTGCCCGCCCTGTGACGGCATATTATGCGGCCGCCCGCCTGACTTTTGACCATTTGCGCTGAAAATTGGCTCACCGGTTACTCCTGCCCTGGATAACCTTCGCCTTTTGTTGTCGAGTTAGTTCCCGCACGGGACGGACGTACAGGCGGACGGACGGGCAAGACCCGCACGTAATGGGGCCTATGAAGACGGTCGCATTAGAAAACTAGAAGTAGCCTACAGACGTCCGCCGAGATATCTGTTTTATGATAGCACCGCCATCTAGTAAAACATAGTTTAATATACTACACTATTGCTCTTGGCAAGAGTAGCCTAAAAGACAATGGAAGGAGGACGACAATTGATTGAAGATGACAGAGCGCATAAGCTGTACGCCAGTCAGCTGGGCGCTGAGTGAAGCGTCGTCCGCTGCATCGCTTCAACTACGGCCAACGTTGTGTCACTGAGGCCTAAAAATTCTTGTGCATCTGGTTGCCGTCTGTCCCTAAATTTTTCACTGGACCCTCATAAAATTTTGGTGCAGTTTTTAGTTCGCTGTCAAAGTTTTACTGAAAGAAACCCCGTTTGCACCTGATTTGTTATGCTGCAGTATCTTTCCTTTAGTTTTCGTGGGTACTATTAAGTGTGTCAGTGTGTTTTTATGAGTTATAGTGTAATATTAAACGGCCGAAAGGAATGCATATGCATTTTTAAGGCATGATCGCAATCGTCGATCCTATCTTGAACTAATTATCAACACAAATATTAAGTATAAAATTGCGTCGGTAAGTGCAGACATCGCTATTATGCGGACCGTCCGGTCACAGCTGCAGTGCAACCCTGACCTCAAACATTGTCCTAACCTTGACCTTTGACCTTCTGAACTGAAAATTGCCGTCGGTTACTCGTGGTCTGGGCAACGTTTTTCCTGTGAGTTACGAGAACAGACGAACGGATGGACGGACAAACGAACGGGCAAGATCCGTATTCCGGCCCGCCTATCAAGACGCTCGCACAATCACAACAGCAGCAGTGGTGGTGGTGACAGTATAAGCCTATACCTGTAGTGAAACGTCGGTGGTGAGTCGGAAAGCGTTTCTCGGCGCTGAGACGCTGATGCGTTGATCGACAGACGAGACAAGTCGACCTCCGCGGCTGTTCCACTTGTCAACGTCTCGCTTTGGTCGACTCAACACGACGATGTTAATGCCGCTTTCGCCAAGGTCGCTCAGCGGCATCTCGACGAACCGCGTCCACTCCTATACTGCATATAGACGGACTGGCACAAAAAGTAATCTGCTATTTTTTATAACTGCATCAAATATTGACCCGTTCGCAAAATTCTTTCACTGATATGCTATGTAGTGAATTTGCAATTTGGTGATCATTGAAGATCCCACCACACCCCAAACGCGTCGCTACACTACCTTGCGAAATATAGTCGGTTTCAGACCAAGTGAGTTACAAAATACCTTCTACATTTCAGAAGTTAAAGCTGCAGGGCTGACTATATTTCGCGACGATGTGACGGTATCTTTAGTAATTATTGTTTTTCAACTTTGGCAGTGATTTAGCCAGTGAAAGAATTTAAAACATCGGTTAATATTTTGATGAAGTTAAGAATGTCAGGGGAATACTTTTTTATAAACCGCCAGGATACACGTCCGTAAGCCGAGCTTAACTTCGCAATACTATCATCAATTCATCATCAACACATTTTAGGCGGCATCGCACGAACTGCCAGCTACAGATGTTGCCGTACGGCGTGGTCTGTCCGTCCGTTCATCCGTACGTCTATCGTACTCGTGCACCTTGATAAACCGCTGCGCTATTCTGATACACGTAAAATTATAATTATATAACTTCATCTCTGTTACCGTTTTCCACTAAATAATGGTTTGTGTTTTATACCGTAACATGTGCGACTTTTATGCCCCAACATGCACCTGATGGCCTGGTGAGACTTACTGCATGCTAAAAACAGAAAAGAAAGGAGAAAAGGAGGAAATTTGCCGGAATATGGGAGTAAAGGAAAGGAGAAAACGAATAAAAGAGAGGAAAAAGAGAAAAAGGAAAAGAAGGACGGGCAAAACTGTGAACGCCCAACCGCGGAACAAAACTTTTCCAGGGCGAAAGCTTTTCCCGTCGCCCGATTAACGCCATCCACACGTTATATGGAATCTTACACTAATGTTCCAAGTCAACTTAGCCTGGCCATCCCTCCGAGGGTGGACGCAATGAGTACCAGCGAAAGCTGGGGTGAAAACAGGCACACCGCGCGATGAACTAGCCCCATATCCGTGGTCTAGCCATGTAAACTGATATCTGAATGAGGGATAAGGAAATGGACATCAGCACCGCCCCTCGTGCCTTATGGCTCGATGAGTACTACACATTTATGTTACAATAATGTTACTGAACACATTTCTAAGAACATTCCGACGTGCGAGCGAACCTGTCCGTCTACGGTTGTGTCACGCGTTAACACATCCTCCCAGTCAGACTCAGCCACCGGCGACACTGATGCCGACTTATCATCAGCCTCCATTTCCGGTTCCGGTTTACCGACTTCCGGTTTTTGTTCGTCGTGTTTCTCGTCGTGTGGTCCATTTAGACGCTGTAGCCGGATGCTCGTCTCTCTAGAGCGAGATACGTCAGAGTACGGCACCGCCACCCACACCGTGCTCTGTGTGCAGCCAACCGACGCATGTTCGATAGTGGAATAACGGATTAATTGCAACAATTAATTAACAAGTTAGTTGAACATTTATAGCGTAAAGTATCAGCTAATAATTAAATCGAATCAATTAGTTGAACTATCGACAATTAAGTAGATAAATAAGTACATTAATTAACTAAACAATCAATTAATCAGTGAATATGGTATGACAATAAAAGTAAGGAACAGAATCCACTGCTATACAATCGATTCTTTGTAGACATTCATTGTTAATCACTATCATTTCTATACTGACAGCTCAAGACTAAAAACGTTCGAAAACAAAAAAAAATGTTAAAACTTGTTTTTAATAAAAAATAACAAGTTTATAGCTCCTTATTAAAGCCACAGTACAACAGACAGACTTCAGAGTACTTACGTCGAAGACGACGCGGGCGTAGTTAGCAGGTCTGAGACAGATCATCGCACTGACTTGTTCCTCGTGGCCAGCAAGCTTGTACCTGTTCTGTTGCCAGTTGACTGCACGACATTCCAGCTGATCACTCCGCAATGCCGCACTGTCTGGGTCAGTGCGAACCACGCAACCAATACCACTACCCACCAGGTCGTCAGCGCCTTCTAGCTCATAGCTACAGTAGACATCAATCATCACGATCAATCAACCATTTCACTTGTTCAACAAAACTACAGAAAAAAGAGCTTAAGCAAAGAAACCTTTGCAAGATACCGCTCCATGCAGTATGGCGTAAATAGGAGGGGGGAAGGGGCCTAGCCCCCCCCC
>Ga0056124_1000383_pt1 | contig 13939 bp, 5 predicted proteins | sample WorMetHEROISLAND_2_FD_70069 | JGI IMG/M metagenome (GOLD analysis project Ga0056124, IMG submission 70069) | Marine gutless worms symbiont microbial communities from Max Planck institute for Marine Microbiology, Germany - Olavius sp. 4 HERON ISLAND | ecosystem: Host-associated > Annelida >... | reverse complement strand
AAATATTCGAAATTTTGAAAATGCCATTATATGCGGGAAAATATGCGATATGCGCATTTTTGCAAAATATGCGAAATATGCTGCGATCGCATGATCGCTATAAACCGGTATCCCTATTTAATAGCCGAGTTTGATTCAGCCGAGCCGTTTCGCTGACATTCCATCAGGTGTATTTCTATTATCATTTTTAGGCGGAGTCGTCCTTGCAGAGCGAACAATTCCGCCCATTCCTACACATTTCTCCATAGCATGTATGGTCTGTCTGTCTGTCTGTTCGTCTGTCAAACTCGTGCACCCTGATGAAACTGTCCGACGGATTTAGATGCCATTTGGCAGGTACACTTGTGGAATCCAATGACACATTGTGGGACCCCCAGGGGAAGGGAAGATTTGGCCAAACATGCAATTGCAAATTGCTGCTGCCACATGGCGAATACAAATGAGTAGTTTCGTGGACTTGCTGGAGTGATTCCGCTTTTTGCCAAATTACTTCTGTCCTTGTTTAAAATCAAATTTCCACATCTGACTATCGGCTTATGAAACTAACTGCACCGTGTCACACGAACAATTAGTAAGCCACTTTTATTTTCAGGAAAACAATTACTTGCATAGGTACGGACAACAAAAAAGAACAGCAAAGTCAATCAAACCACTCATGATAGCCATAATAATGTGCACAATCTTTGACGTTAATTTCGGTTTATAATGATAAGTTAGAAGGCAGGCTTATTGTGACAGACGTACAGATACTTCTGTCATAGCTAAGACAGGGCATCTGCATATGCTGACGCCCTGTAAAACAGCGACACAAACTAAGGTAAATATTGTACTCAATTTGAAACGTTGATACGACACAGTGAGAACAATACTCAAGGCTGGAGAACTATGGAAGTGTTATTATTAGTCTTACAATAATTGCTACACCGTTCGCGACGTTGTGGAAATATCACTGTAACAGGCAAAGTTCTTCGGCGTCGCCACTCGCCATTTTCTATTACCGACGTCGGAGAAGAATCTCCGCGGCATTGCGATTGGCATCGTTCCGAAACAGAATTTTTTTCCCGTTGCTTCGAGTTCTTGGAGTATTTATCTGCGGTGCGAGAATGCACCGGGTACCCATTTGACACTCGGCCTATCGTACAACGCGTGCCGTCCAGTACTGCATGGCTGGGTTGGCTGGACGCACTGTTGTGATGTGATGGTCAGCATGGGAGCTAGGCCGCCGGTCCGCCGACTGTCTGTCCCACTGGCCGTCATGTCATTAAGCTAATGTAGATTGCAGCCGAGTCGACTCATTCAATCTTGTGATGTTGCTATTGCTACAGCCTAGCCGGGCCGCATCGTTTATTCAGCCCGGATCGTGGTTATCTCGGTGCCCTTCTCGCATTCCCCATACAGCAGTACCTACGGTCTACACTTTTTATCAGACGCCGACGATTACGATTACTTTGGGGCCGTCCAGGTTATATAATGCACAGGAGGGGGTTGAACGTTTGTTATACGCATACGTTATATTTGGGGCCTGTGTTTAATGTTATACAACGAAGACCCGCCAACTGTTCAAGACTGTGATTCCTGCAATTTGCCGTGGGATTAATGACTGTTGTGGTACTTCATTGTTACCTTCATTGGTTGAAGAGGGACGGGAACTGTTCTCATTCTTGCAATTTGTTTTGCTGTATTCAGTTTTCGCATGCATAGTTTAAACAGATTTACTTGCATTGTGTGCATACTGTTCGTCAGCCAGTGCTTTTGTGGCATGTATCGGCTTACGGAGGAGTGGTCAGGCCAGTGTTATGCAATTTTAAGCGGGTCTGCAATAGTGTTATATAGCGTTTTGTGGGGAAGAAGGCGTGGTTAAAATGGCATTTTTTGGCGTTATTTAATAACATGTGGACGGCCCGTTTTCTGCCCTTACCCAGACCCATCGTTGTGCAGATGTAATATTGCTAGAAGGTGAACGACGCTGGCCTAACTAGCAACAATAAACCTATAACGAACACACGGAGGAAAAATCGCACAGTGAAAATACCGTTATTCTTCAGCGTAAATGCGACAATCATTGCTAAGAAGATTTTTTGAATCGTATATGATGTCACAATTTCATTATTACATTATGTACATCGAGTATAACCGTTTCGCACCACCATGAGTCACGATCCTCACTATTGTACCATGCTTGGGACAGTGGAGCTTAATTCGGGCTTAGTAATGCCAGTAATGCCTAACCGTAGAATGGAGACCAGAGGATGGCAGGAGGAAAATCGGAAGACCAAAGAAACACACTGAAAGAAGATATGGGGACGATGGGCATGCGCTTTCAAAACTAGGGCACTAGCCCCGGCCTTCTTGGTATAACTAAGGTTCCGATCTCGCCCTATTTTGTCTGGCTGTTCTTAAACTTTCTACGCCAGGATCAGACAATGAAATTGTTCTCACCTACTCAATGACTTACACTTCTTTGACCTAGCCCAGTTTATAGCTGGGTAGTTGCGGTCAAAAGTGAGGTCGTATATATTAAATCCATAACATGCCGTAACTACGTATTCCGATCTCAGTAAGCTAGGCTTAGATTAAAATCGTCATGTTTGAAATACAGCATTTAATGGCGATGGCGAATGTAAACTAGTTGCCCAGCTATAGCTGTTGTATATACACTGTCTCAAAAAAAACAAGACACCTGATTTTTTATCATAACTTTGGCAAATATGAACCAATTTTCTAAATTCTTTCACAGCCATCTTCGTAAGAAAATTATCTAAATATCTGCCATAAAGGTATCCACAACACCTTAATTATGTTGCCACACTACCGTGGTAAACGTCCAACAATAGTCAGAAGTCATCAACGAGGACAAACTCGGCGAAACTCGTGGATGGAAGCATAAAACAGTCAATGTATAGCTAATGCAGTCAATGATAAAGCCCACACCTAGGCATGAAGTGTACATCAAATCTAAATTAAGTGCTCGAAATGTCATCCTTTGACATGAACACACGCTTGCAAACGCTTGCGCCATTCATCGATGGCTTCATCCACGACAGACTGCTGCAGTCCACACCACACGTCGATCAGACGCTCCTTCAGTTCGGTGATGTCACGAAGTCGCTTTTGGTACACCAATTTGTAGAGTTAATACATAAGCAAATTTTGGCATCCATTTGACGATAACATGTGAGAAGGACCAGAATCTGACAAAATGTTTTACTGAATGTTATTGATTCAAGATCATTTTGCTTTTTTCGAATTAACCACGGTAGTGTGGCAACATAATTAAGGTGTTGTGGATATCTTTATGGTAGAATATTTAGCGAATTTTCTTACGAATATGGCAGTGAAATAATTTTGAAAATCGGTTCATATTTGCCAAAGTTATGATAAAAAAATCAAGTGTCTTGTTTTTTGAGACACAGTGTACAGTTAGGTGGATCTGTGGTTTCGTTATCGTCGTGCAACTATCTGCAACATGTCGCGATGCTTTGGATTTGTCGTCGTAGACCTTCGACATCCGTGGACTATAACGACTTGTCGTGAATTTGCGGCATAGCTTGTCGTACAGCGTGTTGTACAGCAGATCCACAACAAATAGAACTAAGTGGAGTATGTATGGGCAGGCTGGAGCGATGACTTAAGATGTAGAATCTAGCGACAAGTCATCGCTCGGCAGTTAACGTTGCTGATCGCAGTTGACGGTCAACTATTTGCGTCCCGCTAGCCGGTCCAATGTCCGACGTCCGACAGTATTAGTACGAGACTACGAGAGCAGGGATAAATGATTAGGTACCGGTGTTTTTATTCTCGGTACGAGAGCTGCATGGACTGTCCTGGACGCTGAATTACACGCTTCACTTGTCTTATATCGACCGCGTAGCAGCGCTGTAAGGCGGTGGGCAACCGCGCGGTAGGAAGCCGTCCCCAGCGGCGTCTTGGGCAAAAAGTAGCAGGGGCAGGAAGTTCCAATTCCCCGACAGACATCTGCAAATTTCCGACAGAGGAGATTATGTGTCCTCAAAATTTTGTTTTTGCGCCAACATTTTCCCCTTCCCAAAAAGCCGCCAAAGAGGGGGATTTCCAGAACAAAATGTTGGAAAAAATGTTTCTGTCAGGCTAAAATTAAGGCGGGGGCAACTGCCCCCTGCCTCCTGCCACGACGCCATTGGTTTCCCGGTTTTCCCCGGGGCGACGCGTCCCCCGGTATTTTACTAAAATTGATGTAAAACGAAGGCTCGCAGTTTTATTTGCTTACTTACTATGTCATTTGTACGATTCAAACTAGTTTTGACATATGGCGCGCTATGAATGTTGACTACTTACTACTTACTTACTTTTGTCTTTGTCCACGGTTGTTTGTAATTTTATTTCACAATAGTTTCTGTAGCGGAGAAAATTACAAAGTTACAATAATAATAACAATAAAGTTACAATTAAAGTGGCGGTTTGGCTTAGCTGGTAACGTCGTTGGTCGCATCAACGAAGTTAATCAACGCCGGGCCCGGTTAGTAGTTGGATGGGTGACCGTCGGCAGGCGGGTTAACCATCTCGGTAGTTAACCAACCACCGAGGCCAACTCAGCCTGGCCATCTCTCCGTGGGTAAGTGCAATGAGTAGTCCTCTATGCGTAGTCTCGCAATGTAAATTGGTGTCTGGCTGGGGGCCAAGGAAATGGAGATCAGCGCCGACCTGTGGGCTTCATGGCTCCAGGAGGCCTTTGCGTTTTTTACAATAGTAATTCGTAGTAATTTTGTCGCGTACGTTACAGTTAAAACGAAACTCTAAACATGCAAAAATTCAAGCAAGATTACGCCACTGATTTCCAGGCGTCTTCCACTAGTCTTCAAGGACTAATCACTGCCGCGGAGACGTTTTAATGAACAAGGCGGTGTCTGTTGGCGTGGATGGACGAACACAACACAACACACGATTAGCTTCGTTCAATGGACGCAGCTGATTTTTCGATTAACTGAACTGATTAGCTCCGGAATCAACTCGCTGTTTTTCTGCCACCAGTCACTAAACAAACTGTACAACAGTCGAATATACAGGGTGGGCCAAACAGTGACACCTTTTTGGTACTCTCTTGTTAAATGCATTATATTTGTAATTTTTGTTTAGACTATCATTATCGTTAAATAACGTCATTATCACGTAGTTCTTCGTCTGCCGATGTAAACAAGTTCCGTTTTTTAATGCGAATAAATTGTAATTTCGTCACGATGTTTGGATTAACTAACGATGAGCGCTGTTTGACTCACAATCTGCGGGTGCAGAAACACTGGGTTCCGAAAGAATTATGAGCATATCTAAACTGTGAATAATTAATAGCAAAAAGCGTTCAGACAGTAGCCTATAAATAAATATCTGGTGTTTTGCATTATATTGGCTTAGTTTTGCTGGTTTGCGGCGCCAGATATTGACCGATTCACAAAAGTCTTTCAACGACAGACTCGGCAGACAATTTGCAGCAAAATGGTCAGTAAAGTTCCCATCAGAACTAGTGGAGTCTTGCCAGGGAAATAATTTTGAAAAATGGAGCAATATCTGCTAAAGATATGGACAAGCGTTTAATGTCAATGTGTGTCGTGTTTGTTTGACTCGCAGAGTTTATTGATACGTTCCCGGGCCGTTCTATGCGGTGAGTACCATTGTCCACTGCTAGTAGTAGTTCGTAGTTGGTTTCTGGCTGAGTTATGCTGATGTGTTCGGTGTAGAAATCTCGTCTGGCGCAGATCCGAATCACGCAGCAGCTGACGTCGAGCGCGTACTTGGAACGCAAGCGCAAGAACCAGCAGCGACAGGCCGCACTCGAGGCAGGTCTTCAGTGGGTACCCGGGTCCCCAGACTCCACCGTACAGGACGACATGTTCCAGCTGCAGCATCAGCATCTCTTGTCATGCCTCGAGAGAACAACGGTCGGTTCTTTTCCTCCTTTACGGTTCTGTTGCTGTAGCTGGTAACTACAGAAGGCTGCAGTGAAGACTAGCAATGATGCAACGACATGGTTGATTAATTTATGCCCGTGCAGTGCTCTGGAGGTTCGGTTAGTGTGCTCCAGGTTGTAAAACAGCAGCCCTGCTATTGCGCTGAATTGATATAGCGCAACAGTCAACGCTGATGCTATGCGTCTGTGAATCAGATCATGTGGGTGTACATCCGGCGCAAAAATCACTAAAAAATTTGTGCTAGCTGGAGACGTGCCGTCAACGAATGTTCCGCACGGAACGGCAGAAACTAAGTCTAAGTCTAGGTAATTCCGTGCGAACATTCTTGCGTCTGCTGCTGTGGTGTCACGGGCATCTCCCCTGCAGCTCTCTGCGCCATAACGTAGCACCGATGGAAAAAATAATAAACAATAATTACTGAGCTCCTTATCTCTCGAACGTCAGGCGCCTTCAGGGTGGCCCCAAAGACCTCCGGAACGTGTCGACAAGCGTGTCGGTACTCGGTAGTTCGAGCTGTGGAACTGGCAATCGCACGTGCGGGAGCTAGACGGCTAGCCGGCCCGGATATGGACGAGATAGGCTGCCTGGTCGAGGATTGATGACGTCACGGCGCAATTAAGCGACTGCGGCACCACAGGACCGGGCGCGCGGCGTCCAGTGATAAATTGAATTATCACGCTGGCTGCGCGTTAATTAATTTAGCCCGCAGTGTACGTACGTACGGCCACGGACGGCCGTGTGACTATCACGTGCTATAGTCAAACGGCAGACTCTGACCGACCACTGGTTTGCATACATCATAGCAGACACACGCGCTACCATATGAGAAGTTTATTATATGGTGACAGTTTGACTTAGTTGGCAACGTCGTTGGTCGCATCAACGAACTAATCAACGCCGGACCCGGTTAGTACTTGGATGGGTATAACAGTCGATCGGCATGCGGGTAAACCATCTCGGGGTATACTTAGGTCAACTCAGCCTGGCCATCCCTCTGTGGGTGCATAGGCACGAGCGAATGCTTGGACGTCAACAGGTACACCGCGCGATGCACTAGCCCCGTATCCGTGATCTCGCAGTGTAAACTGGTGTCTGGCTGTGGGCTAAGGAAACGGGGATAAGCGCTGCCTTATGGGCCATATGGCTCGGGAAGGACTTTACTTTAACTTCTGCTATGCCGGAATTCGGATAACTTCTAAGTAAGTAAGCGTCCGGTCCCACAGCCTGGAATTCGCTACTAACAGCCGTTCGTGACTCATCGTCATCATCCTGCTTCTGTCGCCATCCAAAAACTGAACTGTTTAGAGAGGGAGGACATGGCGTGAACTAGCACGTTCGTGATAGCTTTGTTATTAGAATTGGGCAAACACAAAGTATCCTACTGAACTGAACTGAAGTAAGTAAATTTTTACACCGCACAATGTCGACGGGAATCTCGCCGAATCTGAGGCACAGGGGTAGGATGGGGGCTTAAGAAGTTAAGATGGCCTAAAAGCTAGGCTGTAGAAGAAAGTTTTAAGTCGGCGACGAAAACAGCATGTAGAAAGGGAATTGCGAATGTCCTACAAAAGATGGGATGGGAGGAGCGGCTACAGTAAAACTGCGAGAACCGAAACATGACTGTGCGGACACGAGCGACAGACAGCAAATTAGAGTCCGATGAACGAAAAGTATTCCTACTCTTCCGACTTAGGCGCAATGACAGATGTGAAGAACACAAAGGCGTTAAAAGAACCCAATCTCCACGTACTTTTATTTGTTGTGAATTTGTAGTCAGCTCCTAGCCCCCGACCTCACTTTAACCACTTTAACAAGTTGTGCAACAAATACACAACACTTTGGCATAATAGTCAACATTTTACAGCTTGTTGTACGACTTTTTGTCCACAACAAATCGTAGTAGTGGAGGTCGAGCTTCTCTGTGGTGCGCTCCACGATAAACGGTGCGATGAATCGAATGCGATCGAAATCAAACGATTTGCATGTTCGGTGAAAAAAGCATCGAACAGTTTATCCAGTCATGAAGAAATGCGTGTTTTGGCAGGAGTAGAAGTTTTTTGCTACACGGACGACAACTGAACTCATGGCGTGCCTGTTTGTTGTGTATACTGCTGAGTGCTTAATCAACGATGAGCGTGTAACAGTTAGTTCTTTAAATAAATAAAGTTAAATAAAGTTAGGTTATATTATAGTGCGCTCTAAAGCTTAGCTTACAGCTTAGCTTAATCTAGCGCACTTAATAACCATAACCACTTAGGCGCCGAAAACTCCCTTTTGTGCCCCAGTTTCTTGGAGCTGAGAAACTAGGCAGGCAATGTGTGTAAACAACTTGCCTAAGGTTGCTACCCAATGGAATAGTGGCGCGACCCGGGATTCGAACCCGGGTCCCCGAGCTCGAATTCCATGTGCGCTAACCACTAGACCATTGAGCCAAACTCTTGTTTGTATATTATGCAAGTGTCCATCGTTGTCGCCATTTGAAAGATAAAAGGTAACGTGTGAAGACGCGGTCCCCGCATAACGCATCAATCAAACGAATCAGAGCAAGCCACGCACGGATAAGCAGATTATCCGCCAAGGACCAATATGTCATCGATTCATGCGAAGTCTAATTCTCTTCCGAAAATGTTTCGGTTATTGTCATGTGACATGATGGAGGTGACGAAAGTTTGGGTGTAGCGCATTAGACTAAACCCCGGTTATAAGAACGCGACATTTCCGAGTAACGAAGTAAATGTTACGTTACTTTAGTACAATTTTCATTACGTTGTCATGTAGCGAAGCACTCACAGCAGAGGATACTTTTTACCTGTAACGAAGTCACGTTTTAGAGTCAAGTGACTTTTGCTTCGTTACTTTTGCCATCGAACTCTTCATCAGAAGTAACTTGGTGGCTGAATGCCGATATTTAAAGGAGTCAAGCGTTCAACTTTGGCATAAATGACGTTAGGTGAGGCGGGAACGTGAAAGATCGTTTGATGAACAGCTGAGTCAGGAATATTTGTACCAAATAATTAAAATCCGTTAATCGTTCTTTAAGTTACGATCGATAATGTTGGGGATCCGTTTTTGAGACATAGCGTATAACCTATAACCGTACCTAACAGACTTGATTCGCCTCTGATTCGTTCGCGACATATGGCGCTGTATAAATGTGTTTTGATTCGATTGATTGAGGGCTGAAGAACGTGTGGATACTGGATTGTGTTGTACACCGTAGGGCTGTGAGTTGGTAGAACCAGACCGGCCGAGTCAGCGGTCGATGTCGACGGGACAGAGATCACCTCTACTTACACCACGCCTGTCGTTCAGCAGCCGGCGAGCTAACAGCTTCACTCTGCCTCTACCACCACCACCTCTACCATCTCTACCATGACTGCCACCTCTACCACCTGTACCACCTGTACCATTTCCACCACCACGTGTACCATCTCTAACACCTGTACCACTACGTGTACTATCTCTACCACGTCTACCACCGGCGAGCCAACAGCTTCACTCTGCCTCTACCACCATGTCTACTCTACCATCTTTGCCATCTTTACCACCTGTACTGTACCACCGGTACCACCTCTACTACGTCTACAACCGGCGAGCCAACAACTTTACTCTGCCTCTACCACCTGCACCAGGTCTACCATTTCTACCACTTCTACCATCTCTACCACCTGTATCACCTGTACAACCTCTGCCTCTACCAACGCCCAAGTCACCGTCCGTCGGCCAGTTACATCGCTCCGAGTCGACGACCACACAACGACTCTGCGACTGCTGCCGACATCTGCTGCGAATACCCCAGGCAAGTGCCGACGTCACGATAATACGACATTAACAGTGCCCAGTGCCAGACCCAGTGTCGACATGTTATGCGGCCGTCCTCCAAGCTATACGCTGCGCAACCCTAACCCTGACCATATGCTTGACCTTTACTGTGCTTGCAGTGTGGATGTGTGAAGCAGTGGCGTGGCCTCCACAGCGCTGACTGACAACTTCCACACTTTTGCGTGACGAAACATCAAAATGTGCGTATCAGCTTACAAAACGGTTTCAGCTTCTGAGGGAACAAAGTCGCCCAGTCCCCCTAAACCCCGTTCTTTGGATCGGCAGGTACTGCTGGGAGCGCGTATTAGCTATGGGAATTCTGTCCGTCTGTCCGTCCGTCCGTCCGTCCTGGTGTCACGAACCGGTACCGAATCAAGCCCAGGTCAGATAGAGACTCCGGGTTTTCACCGCATGATAGCCTAGAGTTTCTAGTTTCTTATGAGGTAATTTGGTGCCGATGGGTTAGGAGATGATTCCCCTCGAACGAGGCACCAAAGTGGGGTACCCCCTAATAAATCCTAATTTTACCACTATTGGCTCGTCTAGCGTGAGAACGGTTGCAGATAGACACAGACTTGCTGCCTATCATAACAAGCACTGCTGACGAGCTTTACGGTGGTACCAACATCGATGACTTGGAACGACCTTGAACCCCCAAAATAGGGGTTTTTAGTGAGTTTTTAGCGATTTCAGGTTGCAGTACATATTTAAGACTGAATTGCGCCGAAACCATTCAAGATAGACCAGGACAACCTGCATATGAAATGTTCGGCATTAAACGTAAATTTTTACAGTGCAAGCTTCGACCCTCTATAGGTTCAAGGAGTCCTCCGTATGAGGGCATCAAATTTGGGTACCTCCTTGAAACGTGCGATTTCTGCTACTGTCGACTAATCTAGCACGACAACGGTTGCAGATAGACACAGACTTGCTGCATATCATAACAGGCACTGCCGACGAGCTTTCCGGGGTACCAAACATCGATGACCTTTAACGACCTTGAACTCCAAAATAGGGGTTTTTAGTGAATTTTTTTTCGCCATTTGAGGCTGTTGCACACATTTCAAGACTGAACTTCGCGGAAATCACTGGAGATAGACCAGGACAACCTGCAAACGAAATGTTCAGCATTAAACGTAGATTTTAACAGTGCAAGTTTCGACCCCCTAGGTTCAAGGAGTCCTCCGTACGAGTGCATCAAATTTGGGTACCCCCTTGAAAACGTTCGATTTCTGCTACTGTCGACTATTCTAGCACGAGAACGATTGCAGATAGACACAGACTTGCTGCTTATCATAACAAGCACTGCTGGCGAGCTTTCCGGGGTTACCAACTTCGTTGACCTTGAACGACCTTGAAGCCCAAAAATATGGGTTTCAAGTGACTTTTTCGCTATTTTAGGCTGCGATGCATACTTAGAGTGAATGTTCGCTGAAATATACTGGAGATAGATCAAGACAACCTGCGTACGAAATTAAACTAATGCTGTCGCGCGTCTCATGAGCATTAGCTCAGATTTCTTGTAAATAGGCTACGCCGCTAGTGAAAACGTATCGTGCGTAAGTGATGATCAGCCATGCTGCGTGGGTAATTCAGCTGTAGTCGGCCACGTGAGTGAGTGAGTAGTTTCTCAAAATCTCACCAGCACATAAAAAGGCCATTTAGTGCGAAAATAATGCTAATAATAACTGATATAAAAGTAACAAAATATTTTAGCTAGTCACTAACATACTGTCTTTGTGCATTGCGAATTATCCACCGATAACAAAACTCGCAACGAGAACCTAACAGCGCCATTCGATTCGCCGACCCCGAAACCTCTGCCCCAGAACAAAACATAAAGTAAATTGTATAACGGATTTCTGAGATATGGCCGTTTGAACTTTTCCACGAAATGAGGTCGGTCGTTGGTCGGTCGTCAATATTCGCTATACTGATGTCATATACTCCACTTCGCTGCGCTATAGGAACGTAGCGCACGAAGAGTAAAAACTGTGTAAAGTCAACGCCAGCTAACTGCAATGAAACAGAGAGAAAAGTACGAATGTAACAAAGGTCAAGCAATGCGTGATTGTCTGCCGAGACCCATCAGAGTTTGCGGTTGCGTTATTGTGCTTTTTAGCGGAACCGGCGAACATCTCGAAGTGAGTTGAATGATGTCCAGCATACAGCTCGTAACCCGCTCATCGTCGTCAGCACGGTCCCTGACCCTGCGGACGCTAACACGTACGACGCCGGACTGGTCAACATGCAAGACGTTGGGCCAGGCGACGACCACCACGCGACGTCCTGGACACTTACGTCACCGCCAGCGGCACTGGGCGTCCATAGGACAAGCAGCGCGTCAGCTTCCACCGACGAGTCTGACGTCCGCGTCGACGTGAGTCCACAGGCTACGTCATCTCGCTGCGACGACGACGACGCCGACAAAGACGACAACCACGACGACAACAACGACAACGACGACAGCGACAACAACAACGACGACGACAACCACGACAACGACGACGACCACTACGACATCGACGACAGCGACAACAACAACGACGACGACGACGACAACCGCGACGACGACGACCACTAATCGACGACAACGACAACGACAACGACGACAGCGACGACGACGACAACAACGACAACGACGACCACAACAACGACGACAGCGACAACGACAACGACGACGACGTCGCGCGATTTCAATGCAAATTCTCGCGCTGCGGTTCATGTCGCCGACTAGAGAACGAGTTAACGTACGCTGCGACGATGGCGTCGGCACGGCAGCGTTCGTTAGGGACCCGCGTGCTTAGCGGCGGGCGAGCCTCCAGCCGGGCGCCTCAACTCGACCGCACGGCGGCCGGCGGTCTAGCGAGCGGCCGACGGTCTGCCGCGGTCGTAACGAAGTTTTCCGAGCGGTAATTGTGCGTGGCGACGCGCCGAGCAATCTCGCCGGCGCGGAATCGAATCACGTGGTCGACGCAGAAGCAATCATTGGTCGGCAAATTGGCCGTTTTATGCCGATAATCCGCGCGAGCGGCGCCACGGCGGGCGCGTGCGGCGATTCGTCGCCGGCGGCGGCCGGCCGCCGCGAGCGAGCGAGGCAGCGAGCGACTGACGGACGACGCAGTAGTAGGCGGGGAGCCGCCGTCACCACCGTCGTCCAACTTCCGCCGTCCTCGCGCGCGCACGCCGCTGAAATGTCGCCCTTTCAACAAACACTGTTCTCGTCGTGACGCCAGCGCTACTCTACGCTCTGTAACTAACAGCCATCTGCTAGTCAGACGGACACGATCGACGCATGCAGCGCCGAGATTCAGCGTTTTATTCGCAAGTTGTGTTGCCGAATCGGTTAATTATCATATCGAAGTAAATCACTAATCAAAGGTTATTATGTTGTAAGATTTTACTGAGCTATAAAATATACCGTGTGAATTCTGTGTTAGGCCTACACACTGATTAACGTCTAACAGTAGCACGTTTTAATTGGGTAAATATTGCATGATTTCTGGCAGCTGGGGCTACTTTTTACCGCTCCATGCTATTTTGGCGGTGCGCGCTGGAAATCGTTGTGTTTTAGTTTTATCGCAGATATAGGAACGGTACTAGAGTGCTGTCGCACAATATTGTGCTCATGATATTGCGCTAACGTCAAATAATATTCGCGGCACTCAGAAAAATAGCTAACTTAAAATCGATCACACAGAAAAACCTGCTTATCTATATCGTATGAAACGATTATCGCATCTTGTATACCGCGCAAATTATCCTGGCTGACGTAAAAGATACGACGGTTAAACATTCAAGCTTTGCAAGGCAATACGGCAACAAGTCCGAGGCTTTAGTTTTTTCGTACCGGTAACTTATCATAGAACGCAATAGTGAAAACAAATTATGAAAATGGGTTCAACTATACAAAATATATCTGAAAAATACTGTGTTAGTGTTTTTGATTCACTGCATCGTCACCGCTGCCGTCGTCATCGTCACAGTATGCTTATCTTCATCATCATCAATTCAATGGTGTTAAATTATCATGGGTTGCTGAACTGCGATACCTTGGCATCTTCCTTGTAAAATCGAGAAGCTTGAAATGTTCGCTGGATGCTGCTAAGCGTGGGTTCTACCGTGCGGCCAATAGTATTTTTGGCAAAGTTGGGCGCATCGCCTCAGAGGAAGTTGTA
>Ga0056124_1000382_pt1 | contig 13941 bp, 10 predicted proteins | sample WorMetHEROISLAND_2_FD_70069 | JGI IMG/M metagenome (GOLD analysis project Ga0056124, IMG submission 70069) | Marine gutless worms symbiont microbial communities from Max Planck institute for Marine Microbiology, Germany - Olavius sp. 4 HERON ISLAND | ecosystem: Host-associated > Annelida >... | reverse complement strand
AGATGGGTAAATCTAGTAAATGAAAGTGCTTTACATCTCCCAAGTAGATGAAGTGTTGTCTCTTCCTCCTCTTGACAGAGGGGACACATTGGATCTGACCTGACTCTTATCAGTCATATGTCGATTAAGGTCTGCATGACCTGTTAGTAAGCCTATAAGGATACGAAGATCCTTTCTAGGTAATCGTAAGGCATATGCAGAGAGGCTAAGATCAACCCCTTTGGTCACAGATTTAGCCTGTCAACTGCGTTAATCATTTGTGCAAGACTTGGAGACAGTATAAGTGAGAGTCAGTTAGTGGTCGTGCATGTGCATTTACTATTTCTGATCAAACTGCTTAAAGAATCTTTTCTTCTGTATGATACGGGGAAGCTATGTTCCAAATTTAGTGAAGATCAGTCCATAAATAATGTCACAATCTTGTCTACAGATGTTGGACGGATGGACGGACATTTACGTGATTTTATATTCTGTTCAATGCAAAGCATTACATTGGACAGACAAAAATGGAATTTAGGATGGAACATATGTTCGTATATTATATAGTTATAAATTGCATTGCAGTGTTTTGTCATATTTAAACAGGCGTTGTTATCTTTGACACCATGACATTCAGACCAAAGAGCATGATGGACATTGACATTGACAGTAGTAGTGCGTGCAGCTTGCTGCCACTGAAGCGCTACAACAGTGCACCATTCATCAACACTACCGTCGTTGACATTAGTACCACCAACAGCGGCAGTATGACACGTACCATTGATACAGTGGCCAGGTGAACATTCATTGCATGAAGTTAGACTAGTTTAACATTATTGTTGTATATAAACCTTTATTTCGTCAACAAGTGACAGTACAAGAATAAAGATTCAATACAGTGAACAAACACTGTAGAGTTTATACTGGACAATGTTTTGTTTTCTTTTTCTTTTTTTCCTCTTCTCGTGTGTTTTGTCATTGTATTGTTTTCTGTCTATCTTTGTCTGTCTGTCTGTTTGCTACCCATGTGGTGAATAAAGATTTATATAATAAATATGAAAACACTCACAATGAGTGACAATAAAATGGACCTGAGCCAGTGCAGTTCTTTTTTTCCAAACTGCTGATATATTTTGAACAGGACTATACGTGTTGACTGTGTTGTTTAGTGAGGTGCTCAAAAAATTTTATCTGGCAGATAATGTGCCTATCTAAAGGCATACTATCAGTAACTGCACATATGAAATTACATTATTACCCAAAACATTAAAAACATGGGAGACAGCACATTGCCAAGTGTTACGTAAATTGTGCATACGAGTGACAAATAAGCCAGCACATTCTGTAGCATTACCCGGTATATTAAATATGGTCTACAGTAGGAGGTGACCAGATGAAGTGTGACTAAAGTCATCTCTTATCTTAGCAGCTTTGTGGAAACAGTGTTAATGGATCTCTAGAATTTTTGATCAATGTGATGAATATCCACAGAATATGTCTTGTTTGCCTTTAGCATAACACCTAGATATTTCTGTACATAGTTAATTGGTGCACCATGTAGACATATCTGAACACAGGGTTTTGAGTATCTGAAGCCAAACATGTATATATTACATTTTTAGCATTAAATTGCATGTTAATCTTAGCAGCTACATGTGCACAAGTAGTGGTCATTCTCTGCAACCTGCATGTCCTAGAAGAGATTAACACCAAGTCATCAGCATATGGATTATGATTGTGATTAAATGATGATTATCATTATTATTATTGTTAATTTTATCGTCATTATCATCACAGTCATTTTCATTATCAGTGTATTTTCATTCACTGCACATCTTATAAAGTGTGCTATACTGTCTTCTGTCTGTATATGACTGTCTTGTTGCTTTATGGTGAATAAAGATTACTGCTAATGTTGAAGTGAAATACTTGGAACTGAAATGTTATGTGCTTGCATTATTCTGCGTACAGTCATAATGCTTCTGTGTTCCAATCAGCTGATTGTAAAGAAAACTGTGGTTGAATTTTCGTGCAATGATCATTTGTATATAGGTCCACAGGGAGTATTGCACCAGTGTCTGTCTCAATACCGGACAAAGTAACACGTCGTTTCAGCACCAGTAGTGTTGCGCTGCTTCACTCTCCATCGGTATGCACACTGCACTGCACAACTTCTGTTGTGATGTGTTTGCCCACCATGGCAGTCGATGACCCAAACATGACAAATGACCTCCACGCAAGGACTCCCAGCCAGAATTCCAGGACGTGTTTATGCATGAGTTTGTTATGGGTCCTCGGTTGCAGGCATAGCCAAACAAGGGTGTGTGTATAATTGCATAAACCCCATGGCCTGTGGGTAAAATTGCATATCATATTTTAACATTTTGAACTCACTGATCAACTCAGACAGTCCTTATGGATTGATTTGGCCCAGTCATATTTTAGCCTGACCCCTATTAGTCAATTTTGAAGCAAGTCATGGCCATTGTGTCACCAGCCCATACACAATACATGTGTGTAACACAGTACTCTATGATGTGCCCAGTTGCTACTGGACTGGGTGGCTGTCTGCAACACATAAACCAGCTTGGCATTTAAGCAACCATGTTGGTAGACTCAGCCTTCTATTTTCAGTGGGACAGTAAAGTGAATATCATCTTTTAAGCTGTGTATTAATAGCGATGGTGCATGTAGACAATAGCTGCTATAGATCTGTGGCTTAAGCCAGTTGGCTGCCTAGTGCTATTCTGCTGTTGGTGGAATTGAAAAGATTGATTTTAACGTGTATTTCTGTGCTCCATTGATTTTACATATACGTGAAAATGTGATATTTTACCAGATCACATAGTTATTGTTTGAGGCCACAATCATAATCCACTGTACACCACTGGTTCAGTAGGTGTACTAGCAATACAAATATATATGGGCCGAGGCCTACAGTATTTGTTTAATAATATGTGGTCACACTGCCGAGCACTCACATCAATAGTAAAATCTCATAAAGTACAGTGAATTTGAATCAAATCTAATAAGTATTCATAAGATGCAGTAATGTACAAACTGCGAGTGCAGTATTAGCCATACGTAGTTATCAGCATGCCAGATATTGAGCTGTACATATGGCTGCTGCTTAACAATGAAACATCTGTTATTATGCTGTAGAGCTTGGGCAAGATGCCATCTCGTCTTGATCAGATACGCCTTGAAGAAACTGTGGCTCAGCGAGATCAAGAAGCAGCACATGAAAGGTACCAAGGTTTCCAGTAAACATGTTTCATTATTATGCAGCTGTCTTGTTAGGAAGCATTACAGGTTTTGCTCATCCGTGCATCTCTCTGGCCGCCAAACTCTAAAGCAAAAAGGCATAGAAAAAAACAAAATTGGCGTGAACGTTCTCCAGGGCGGGAGTAACTAGTATGCCAGTTTTTAGCTCAAAAGGTCAATGATTAAGATCACGGATGTCAAAAGCCACCTGAAAATGATGCATCTCACATCAGTGTTACATAAGCCAGCCTAGACTCACCTGGTACAGCACTTAGCTAGGCAATGCAAAAGTGGACTTTCAGTTGACGTTCAGAACAAGTAAGTGCTGTCTAATAGCGAGGTGGACTGGATGGCCACATAATATGTTGGCCCTGGGCCGAAATAGTTTTTTTTAGTATGCTGTGCATTGTGCATGGCTTGATAATTTTAAGTTCAGATCAGTTGATGGTTGTGTGAAGGTGCATGTTCGTGTGTGTGAATTATGTGGGCTTTCAGTTGTTACAAATACAATTAGGCTACTGTAGTGTATGCCATGGTTGTCATGGTGCATGCAGAGAAATACAGTCAAAGATGATGATTTCTCAGAGCTGGGAAGAATTATCTCTGGTTAGTATTATTTTCAAGTATCTATCTCTCTCGGTTGCAACAGTAATAGTAATGGTGAATGACAATGTCTGTGGTGCGTCATCGTGGCACAGCCACTGTGAGAGTTCACCCAGTTCATGTGATAAATGTAGCACAAGAGCCGGGCAGCTGCCAACTTCTTGACCATGCTGATAAACCTGGCAGCTACAGTACTTTGCTCACCGTCGCCATTTATTACTGCTCAGCCCAAAAGCTGATACTCATTTTTATCATCCGACAGAGGGTCAAAGGCTGAGTCAACCTGGGTGGCTGGTTACTTGCCAAGAAGATTTATCTGCCCGCAAACAATCAAGTATCCGAGTAACGCTACTAATCAGGCCCGGCATAGAGTTCATAGCTCCGACACAACTCATGAACTCTATGCCACACCACCAACTATCTCTGATGATTAAGCATTCGTCTTATTGTATAGTAGTGTAGTGCACTGTTGTTGTTTTCGTTTAGTTAGCTGTATTCCATATTATTTACAGATCTGGCTATTTTTGACATCTTAATGTGTCATAGGATACATTAACAACAACATTTATTATTGTTTTCTGTTAATTGACAGATGCTTGACAAATGACTGTTATTTGCTGTTGTTTATAGAACATAATGAAAAAAATAATTTGGATGGGAAAGTGGGTTCCGTCTATAGTTTTGAAGCATTGCGTTACCGCTACAGTGCTACTGTATTGCTAAAAGTAAAAGTAAAGTTAGGTTATATTACAGTGCACTCTGAAGCTTAGCTTAGAGCTTAGCTTAATCTATCGCACTTAGTAGTGCTACTACTGCTGTCAGTTCGTGTTTTACTGGCCAATTGTTGGCAAGTTGTGGCAGGTTAGGCTGGGTCTCCATAAGTGACTGTTGGTCGAACTGGAGTTAAGTGTATTTCATTGTACCCAACGTTCTGACAAATCGCTGAGGTAGGCTGTGCTGGCTCTCAGTATGAACCATGTAGTTGTATTGTCATTCGTGAGCTGCTGTATACAGTGTATGTTTGTATGATGTGCTAGCTATTTTGCAGTCTGCTAACATGAATCTGTAAGTTGTACTGTCTTGTATGAAGGATGACGAGGAGCGAATGCTGACTGATGCCAAGCGGCCAAAGTGTTTTGCGGAGCCACTTCATGTGTTTACAACGAGCTGTCAGGGCAATGGGTCACTGTCTCCAACACGAGTTGGCAAACAGTGCTTTTCACCGTCTCTACAGCAGCCAATCAGAAACAGCGCTTTTTCCCCAAGTCCCAGCCCTAGTCCTACACGAAAGACTGTCTGTGCTAGGTGATCGCTCTGTTGTCGTGACTTAATATATATACTTGCTATGAAATTGTACATAAATACAGATTAAAGGAAAGGTGGAAAACTTGACAGTTGCTACTGAGTACACAGTGACTCCTCACTCCAGTGTAAAATCCAGCTTAGCAAGTGTCAAGCACTTGCTGAGACACAAATCTGAATTTGACACAACAATAATTTTCTACTAACATAGATCATGTCTGATTCAACTTACGATAGAACAAAGACCACACAAGTTATTTTACAGTTAATGTAGAAATTGTGCTAGTTCAGTGGTTTGCTTTAGTGTTCCATTTTTTCTGTAATTAAATCGGGTTAGTGTAGTGCAAGTACTTGCTTACTTACTTCATCTGCACCATAGCTCACTTCTACACTGTGTTCAGAAAAAAAACAACTTACGTTTTCTTGTTTCTTTTTAGTGTTTGGATTTATACAGTGAGTAAGTGAGTAAGGTTCAGTGTCCTGCTCGACATATTATAGGTTATTTCGCAGATGGTATAACCAAATTTTCAGTATTAAGTATCAGAATTAAGTATTCCGTCGATGTCATAGTTAAATATTCATTGTTGTCAGTTACATAATTATGACGTCAAATTTACGCATTTGCAAATAGCAGCTTTTGCAGTTGAACGTAGAGAGCTTGTTTGTGCCAGTGAGTGATTTCGCTTTAGATTTCTTTAGGCACGTCAGTTGCAGACCATTCTTGGTGATTGTGTTGACCGAACCCAAAGATGTGTCAATCCAGTGCACAATAATTGCACTCAACCAAGAAGCTAAGTCACAGTCACACAATAACTGTGTGTGAAGATACATCACAGGCACACAGCTATTGGCTGAGTGCGAGTCTTTCAACGTTGTTGATTTTTGCAGGCATACACGCACTGTGCATGACCGCTCCCGCTGTCGGTGAATACTGTTGGTCATATCAGTTTTCTTAATTAAAGTTTTCACTCCATCATCGTTTCATTTTCTCCCCTGGAAACTTCTTGCACTAACGTGTGGCTTCATAACTTGCTGACTCGCAAGCATTCTATCAAATCTTTATCTTGTAAAACTTGTTATTTACAAACGTGTAAATATGACGTTAGAATTACGTCACCAGTAGCAGTGAATATTTAAATTTGACAACCATGGAATACTTAATTCATCACGAAGATTCATGCAAGTATTTGTATAGGTCTAAACGTTTTTCAGGGAGATGTAGAAGAAATCACGAGTGGGTGTTTTTTTCTGAACACAGTGTAGTTGTTTACGTTGAAATGAAATTATTTTGTTTTCAGTGCATTTACATTTACTCGTTTGGATCTGTTTTGTCTAGTTTAGTAGTGCGTGGGCTTTTGTATCTAAAGGCCACCGATTTCAGCGTGGTTGCGTTTTACCAAACTTACCAAACTATGCAGTGAGCCTGTTGATGGGTGGTCTGTTGGATTGTGTGCTTTGAACAGTTGTGTGTATGTGGAGTGTGTGCAGAAGAAGCTTGAGTCCAATTGTTCTACGGCCAAGTCCTCTCAGTGGCATTAAACGTCGAGGTATTTGTGGCTCACTTTGTTTTCTTTTGTTGTCTTATTGTTCATGCCAAAGTACTATGAGTGGTTTGATCCTCTTAGTTTTAATATGTTTTGTACACTACACATATAGTTGATTACTATATATTTTATACACATTTTTATGCATGTATTTTACAACTGATTTTATGAATTTTTGCTTTCTGTACTTTAATGCTGTTGATTGGGCGACAGTAAACTTGGGCTTCTGATGCATGGAAAGTACTGCTGCTAGTGTGTTCGTGGCTGCCCATGACAGTATGGTGACAGCATGCTGTCAGGAACACTGTCATTGTCACATGAGTGATGCTGCCTTGATGCTGAAGACCAAGTGTTACCAGGGTTCAAAAAACCCCGTTTTTTAAAAAAGCCCAACCCACTGGGTTTTATTGGGTTTTTGGGTTTTTTGGACAAGCATGAAAAAATAGGTAAAATAATACAAAAACTCATTAACTTAAAGCCTTAAAAGCTATAAAACAAAAAATATTGGATTATTAGTGGCATATAAAGTATAAACTAAAAATGGGTAAAAGCTTTAAAAACAATAAAATATTGCATTATTAGTGGCATATGAAGTATAAACTAAAATTAGGTTAAAATAGAAGTGTGGGTTTTTTTGGGGGTGGGTTTTTTAGGTGGGTGTACACAAAAAACCCACCAGGTTTTTTTGGGTACGTACCCGGGTGTCTGAACCCTGAGTGTTACTGACTGTCAGTGGTCCATCAGTGGTTCAGGATGGTAGCAGCATGCTGGGCCTAGAATGGAACACTGTTATCCTTCAGCGCTTCGACACCTTTGCTTGGATGATAGGAAACCACTCGGTCCGTATAAGCACTGCTACCGCAAGTCACAAAAGTTAGTCTTGGAGACGGCTGAACCTGCATTAACTCTGCAAAAATGGACTATTCAAGGCAAAACTAGGTGCATTTCTGTATGTGTGTTTGGTGTTATGTAGCTGATTCGGAGAGTGTGGATATTCCGGTCTCAGAGAACTATTTCAGCACTCCAAAACGTTTCCGGTCCACTGAATCTCCAAATGCCGGTCTTAGCTTCAACCCAGAAGTACGATATCAACGACTGGAACTTCGGCAAGTGCACAGCTTAGTCATTACACCTGTTTTATTACTTACTATATTAGCAATGCTGTCTGAGGTCATTTATGTAATTATAGTGCACTCACTGCAGTGTTAAATTGAGCTAATTTGCTGGTTGGTTGACTGTCTGACTAAGTAATGCTTATTTGTCAAACAGTATAAGGGGAACTATAATGGATATGAAGTTGAAAATTTGCTTATACGTAGACTGTAGTGGGAGGTTGATGCTCATTTGCAGTTGTTTGTGTGGCCAAAGCTGCACTGACGACTCCAGTGACAAAGGAACTTTGCATGTGGTAGGAATGTTTTTCGAGTCGTTTCATCGTTTTTTTCGTTGGTATATCAGATGCGCTGAAACTGTGTTTATTTAGTTGTTGTTAGTTTATCATTGCAGTCTGCAGTTGTGACACGGCCGTCTATGCTGCCCTGAGACTTAGGCTGCAACGTGGGCCCATTCACCATCCCCAGAAACGTCCCATCAAATACTGCGTACAAAATAATCACAGCTGGAATAGCATTCGGCACAATTATTGCTGTTAGTAGATTTTTAAAATGCTGTTAGATTTAACTATATTTGGTCATTGTATTTACGTTGTAGGTTTTGTATGTACATGTCAGTTACTCCACTAATAGATAGAAGTTGTGCAGTAGACTTGACAGAAATATGTAATTTTTTTTTGTCTGTAGCTGTTTCTAGTTATCAAAACTTAAAAGAATATTAATGTTATACTTTTTTATATGCTCAAGCCCAGCATGCCAAACTTTGAGACCAGCCCAATGCTTTTGTTTAACCAAGTTGGGGGTCCTGCCATGTCTGCAGGTTGCCCAGGCCATGCAGGAGTAATCAACAGTCAGTGAATAAGTCTTCTTAATGCTCAGCTGCTATGTGTCTGCTATGAACAAGCGAACGTTTATTATACAAGGTGGCGCATAAAGAAGTGGAACATAAATGCTTTTTGTAGATCAAGCAGTCGGACAGTTTTGGAAACATTAGCCTTGATCGTATCTGCTTGTGACTATTTGTGTAGTCCTGCTAACAAACCAACATACAGACAGATGAATAAACAAGAATGTCAACCCTTGCTCAAGGCTAAGTACTGCATGCAGGCCATGCCTGTGCAACATTTTGTGAGTCCAGGCCAACTGATTCAAGCAGTATCATGCACACAAAAAATGCATGTGACCTTGACCTTAGAACTATGTCTAGGCTCCAAAGCATTTCGTTTTTGACAAAAAACTGACGAAATGACGAAAACTGGGAGTCGTGGCAAAAATATTAATTTTTGACGAAATTGGCGAAATTTGGGATTTGTGGTAACATTTTTGACAAAAGTTGCACTTTTTGACGAATGTTCACAGAGAAAAAATGCTTCTAAAGCGACAATGCTGAAAGTGATACTGCCATCGCTTCCGCGGGTAGTAAAAAACGGCGGGTATCGTGTTGTTAATGCGGGTGTCTCTGTGTACTCGTAGGATATCGACATCAAGTGCATCTGGCAGCAGTGCCGATGATGTGGGAAGCTGTGAGGACCGAGATCCAAACGGACTTGACTTCGCTGTGTCGGGTTTTACGTCTCGCTTTCATCACAGTCCTTGTGCAGCGGCTTCTGTTGCCAGCAGTTGTTCGCCGTCGCCATCGTTTGCATTCCGTTGTATTGCATCCAGTGACTCTGTGGAGTCTCGTTCTGCGTCCGAGTGCAGCGGTGGTGCCACTGCTGCAACTGGTCACGATGACGCCCGGTCCGTCGTTGAACTATCTTCTACTGCATGTGATCACTCGTCACTCTTGTGACCTTCCCTCGGTCGCTTGTTGTCGGTTTTTGTTCTGGTCTATTTGTATTTGCCTTTTCTTACTTTGTTGTTTAGCTGAACATTATTTATGTTAGTGAGTTTATTGTTTTGCAAATTCAGTTTACGAATTTACTCAGAAGGATCAGACGGATTAATTTACGAGTAACTTCCTTAATGAGTATGTCATGATTATGTTCAAATTATCGTTTTGCTGTGAATTTTTTCATTTTACTTTGTTAGGTCTGTTCACTTCTCTAATAAAAATTTGCATCAGTTCATTGTTATTGTGCTGGTTCTGGTTAAATGCTACAAAGTGCCAGAACGAAAGTAGCACAGAACTTTGCAGACTTTTCTGAATGGTGTCGATTTATATATCACGATTCTCAGCAGTATTCTTGACATTTTGTTTAACGTCTTTCGTTGGTATAAAATTTGTTCGTGAACGTGGTAAGAGCTGAATGTTATTGGTTGTCTTTCAGTGTGATAGACTGGTTTCATGTCTCTTCTATGCAGTTCACAAAAACATCAATACATGCTTACCACAGATGCCTCGGCAAGTTATGCATAGCATGTGTTTGTTAGCATCACAAAGCAATTACTGAATGTATATCTGCTGACTTTCAGTTGTCTGTCACTGATGATGTAATTTTTCTCTAATTAGCACCGACATCAAGGCTTAGCCTAGCGGTAACATCTTTGGGTCGCATCAACAAAGTTACCTGACGTTCAGCCGGGTTAGTGCTTAGATGGGTGACCATTCATGGGTATATCATCTTCGTATTCAACCAAGCCACTTGGGCCAACTCAGCCTGGCCATCCCTTCGACGAAGGGATGGCCAGGCTGAGTGGGTAGGCAGAATGACAACTGGTGATTGTTACAGTTATTAGTAGGGAAGACATGGTGAGTTCTGCATAACAGTAGGCATTGTTACCAGGATTTCTGGCATACTGACCCAGTTGGTTAAAGGCGCTGGCAGCCGGCTGACTTACGCTGTATGCTAGCATAATTGGGTTTAACCCTTGCCGGCTCATAGTGCTGAACAAGGGGATGAGCTCCTACGCAATTGAGCTAGCTGTTTGTGCGAAATCTTCGTCTTCTGTAATGCATTTTGGTCATAATTTTATGCTTTGCTATTGTTGCAACAACAGAGTGTATCTGGTAGAAAGGGCGTGCAGTTTTGTAATTTTCAGTGACCTCTGAATTGACAGAAATTTGAGACATTACTCATAGTGCATGTCTACACTTGGACCATAGCATGAGTGCCAGATTTACATTACCTTTTCCCTATGCAGGCTTCTGCAGTTAGGAATAAACTGCAGAAATAGATGGAAGACTAATCTGTTGCTGCACTAGGAGCATTTAGCTGTACGATTTAACATTTCTGTTAGTCAGAATGATCTGCTTCATGTGAGATGTAAATTTGATCTATGTGAACAACGTGCATTTCGGTTTGATGTAATATCCTTTTTTGGCTTCATTTTTTTCTGTATGCTGCTGAAATTATTCTGATATTATTACAGTATTTTGAACGTGCTACTGTACTTGATTGTAATTGAAATACCCAAAATAACTCGGTAATGTAATATGCTTGGCCCAGCATTGCCTCTCTCCTGCATCTGTTTACCAGCACATGACTGAAGCATTTCTGCATGCTGATGGCAGACATTTCGAATGCATGCTCTAAAAATATTAACGTTTCCGGTGTACATTGGATTTGACTTAACTTACTTGTATAATGATTAAATTGAATAACACTGCCGTTAAGCTGTATGGTTAGACACAACGTATTTCACAAAGTATTGTGATAGCTTTAATGTTAGGTTCCACTGCTGTCTGTTTCTGTGGCAGTTAATAAATTAATAAATTGCAGTCATTTTTCATATGTATTTCGATCTTTCAATCACAGGTTAATAAAAGTGACACTTCCTTATAGTCCTTGGTGTATGTGTTCCATGGCCAGTTTAATACTTGTAATGACTGATAGCACTGATGGATTATTGACTGCTGTGTGTTCTCTGATATTGTGTGACCTATGTACAGTGATGCTGCATTGTTATCTTACTCATGTAAATGTTAATAATTAGTCTTTTTTGTTGAAGTTAAATATTCCTGCGTAGGCCACATTTATAGGACTATTATACACAGGGGTCTCACACATGGCCTTCAAAGACATTATCTTCGCCTGCAGTGACTTACTTGCACCAGCAGAAATATTCCAATTCATATATAAATTGCTTTGTTCCTTTATTTCCTCGTAACTGTGAAAATACAGTAGGTATGGCGTTCTTTCAATAGGCAATAGAACTGCTGTTGTAGTTTATTCAGTTGTTTGCATGTAAATTATTGGAATTTATTGATGCACGTGCATTTTGCCATTTCTAAGTAGAATGTATGCGGCTTGCCGACTGGCTCATTTTGCCTACAAGGCCCACATATTTAGCTCTGTTTGAGACCCCTGCTATACAGACATTTGAGTACTACAGGACTTGCATGTGAATAATGTTTCAGTAGTTTCCGTTCTCTATTGGCTGGCTTCCATTTATTGCAGTTTACAGTGCCAGTAGCTCGTTTATGCATATATGCGACTTGTACTGGTGGTTAATGACTATAATTGAAGAATGTGTTGTGAGAGTTTTAGCAACTGCTGCGATGTGCATATGTGCACACTCTTCTCCATTCGCCTGATAGACACTGGACTGACTAGTAATGAAAACTAATGTACTATATTAGATTATCTGTCTTCATCTTAAACGGTAATTTATGGCATATACTGTGTCCAGTGTCTGCACAGTATTGTGCATGCATTTTTGTTGCTGTAATTCCATTACCGGTAACTAAAAGTAATTTGGTTGGGCGGTGTGAAAGATAAGAGCTTCCTGCCTGCAACAGTTATAAAATCTACCTAGTGTAGTATCTGATTTAATCTGGAAAAAATGCCAAAATTGGCCAGTTTCAAAATGAAATAGAAGTATTAAGTGGTAGTAATGATATAATTTAGTAATGCTGTCATTTAGTCATTGTATTTGGTTGCTGGTGTCCGTAGATTTCTGATGGAAATGTTCCGGTGATTGATGTGATGGTTGACGCTAGCGGAGGTTGTTATGTGGTATTACTGTGTGAATCTGCTGTGCACTATGTTCGATCCAAGTCTGTGTACAAACTGCAGGCTGTGTACTACTTGACCAGTTCTAGTCTGCATTTCTCTCTTCCATTGTTTGCTCTTTCGTAGAGTGCTTTTTTCCACTGTAGGTGATGAGCGTTTGATAAAAAAGTGTAGACTGAAACATACACGTTGAATGTACAGCTCTCATTGTCAAGTATGAAGTACATATTTGGCAGTGAAATCTTGTATCTACAAGAAAACTATGATAGTGCAGTGATAGTGTGATAGTTTGAGGTATGCTGTTGCTCCGAGTTGCAGAATGTATTCCGGCAATTTCTGGTGTCATTAATTTTTTACGTTGTAGTCTCTGTGACTTTTCTGGCTATGTTGCATCATGGCATTGTTGCGTTATGGAGACTGTGCGCAGGGCAGCAAGACAGTATCGCATATATCATAACTTCATGTCTTTGATGTAACCTGGTACAGTTGGTGTTACCTGTCTTTAATTTATTATGAAATTAACCGGGAATATTTGACTCTCAGAAAATTTTCACATGTGATACAATCAACCAAATAAGTGTGTGTGTTATTTACTGAACATTTCTCAGTAAAACGTAATTATATTGTTCAATTCAGTTGCATCACAAACATCTTAAGTTGATTGTGTGGCTTGTTGGTCTCTTGTCAGACATATGCTTATTACACTTGAATGTAAGTTGTTTTTATGCTATTCATCTTTGCTTAGCTTATTTTTTCGATAACTGCCAAAAACAAGCAGGCAGTAAGTCGATTACGGGATGAAACTACAAAAATTCTTTTGTATGCACAAATCAGGGCCATAAACTGCAGCTGTGCAAGTCGTTAGAGTTCACCTAAATAGGCTAAATTTGATTATATTGTAACGTCTGCAAATGTAAAGAATCAGTTAATCCAATTGGTAATGTGATGCATATTAATTTTTGTGATTAACAACATGGAAGATGGAAATTAAAATTCCAAGTTTTTATAATGTAATGTTGGTACGAGATTCAACCTTTAATGTTCCTTTGACTTTTTGGAAGTCTCTTAAATCGATTTTAGCTGGTAAATGGCCTCATCAAAGGGCGAAAAGTCGTCTCGACAGCGATTTATCATCTATTAATATAACTGTAATGTTTATATAAAGCAGACAAGTTAACACACAGAGAGAGAGAGAGAGAGAGAGAGAGAGAGAGAGAACATTATTTGCCACAAAAAAAACAA
>Ga0056124_1000380_pt1 | contig 13964 bp, 5 predicted proteins | sample WorMetHEROISLAND_2_FD_70069 | JGI IMG/M metagenome (GOLD analysis project Ga0056124, IMG submission 70069) | Marine gutless worms symbiont microbial communities from Max Planck institute for Marine Microbiology, Germany - Olavius sp. 4 HERON ISLAND | ecosystem: Host-associated > Annelida >... | reverse complement strand
TTATTGTAAATAATAATTTTAATGCAGTGACGAAATGCCGGCAATGTAGGCATTGATTAAGAACTCATACCAGCTTAAAGAATACGGTTCGCGGAGGATACTACTGGGGGAATTTTCTAAGATAAACTGCAAAAGGAAAGGACTGGACACTTTACTGAAAAAAAGATTCGGGAAGCAGGAAGCACCGACCAAACGCACGAAAGCGGCAAACCAAAGCACGCGGGTACTGAAGAGATTGGGCATTTACTGCAGTGCGCAAAGAAGCACGATTCTCTCTAACATCATCAAGAAGTAGGCTAAGCAGTAAGCAACTAAGATAACCTAAAAGGTGCGGTTTTAATAGTCGCTATATGCGCCCCGATCTGAACACCCCAGGAGAAGTGTCTGTGGCATGCGCTTGAACTGTTCAAAGTCAATGTCGGTGTGTCTCAGATGAACTGGATGGCTGTTCCACAGTTTTAGGCATGCAGACGCAAAAAGCCTGTCTCCAAGTAGGTCTATCTGACGACATATTGTTCTCGAGTTGGTAGAACGTAGTTAGTTGACGACGAGCTTCGTCAGAGACAGGTCATGTAAATTATTCGCCAGGTGGCAGCTCTAGTCTCAGCTGAGGCTTGTGCTGTCCGAGCACTTCTATAGTTACCTCGCAAGCCGTCTTCTATGTGTTCGGTAGCCTACGAGTCTATAGCTGTCAGCGTTTCGAGTGACCTCGCCGTTGGTTTATCGCTGAGTAGGTTTTCATCGTCGGGCCTATCCGGTAATTACACTGACCGTCGTCGCCGGTCACGATCGTCGGGCAGGTGCCAGGATGTAGTCTCGCTCTCGTAAACATATCGCGACAGTGACGTCACGCCGCCCGGCCCGCGCATGCGCATTTGATGGATTACTGCGTTTCCTGTTTGACGCCGAGCGATATTAGCAGAAGTTGATACGGTCTGGTGATATTAGCGGGGCCAGCGTTGATTCTGTGCATATGACGATAAGGACACTAGTTTCTAGGACAAGTTGAACCGCTACATACGACGTATCTGCAGCCATCGACCGTCGATTTACGATAATACGTAGGACAGCTCATCAGGGCTTCGGAAGACAGAGTACTCTGGCATCGCATGGTCGCCAACTTTGTCAACGATGGCACGGCACCATAACAACAACAGCTATATGTAACTCCCTTACCAGCTACGCAATCTGTAGAAATTTTGTGGAGGCAACATTTTCTCTAAATTTCGAGTTTTCACAGCAAGCCGTTCATTCTTTATAGTGCGTTTTGTCCCTTGGTTTTGGACTTCTATGCATTGAAGTGGTAAGACAGTATTTGAGATGCATTTCTGTTTTAGACTTTTGCACAAAACTAAAAGTTCATGCATGTTTAGTTCTAATTCAAAAGCTCATCACAAGTAAGAAACAAAATGCAATGAGTAGCGCCTGCTAATAATTTTAATAACTGCACAAATCTGTAAACTGTAAAAAAATGAAGAGGTAAATGATAAAACACCAAATTGACTTAACTGAGTTGCACTGGCGACACTTTGTCAGTGCGCCACAGTGAGACCAATGTTTAATATGACTCCTACGTCGTCACAATCAAAGAAACGTGCTGAATCCCACTTCGTCACACGCCATTCATCTCAGTCGACGACAGGCCGTCCTGACGCACGTCAAGTTCGGATAGCGCGATTAAATTTCCATTAACTTTGTCCATTTTATGTCGACTTATCTTGCTTGTCTGCTGGTGCAAATAATAAAGACGTCGCCGCCTATAGAGTAAGAGAATAATTGTGCCGCACAACGAAAACGAACTTCACGAGTCATCATCGCTATACAGACTGTAGTGAGTAGCGGAGACACGCAATTTGCACACGTAAGAGAATATGTTCGGCTTTCTGTAAAAACACCTAATCAGGTGACGACCCAACACTGCTGGTCGTTTTTTTTTCAGTTCTTTTCGTTACTTTCGTTTTATTTGTAATTCTGCGCGGTAGACATTTAGTCAACTGAAGATATGCGCATTATTGAAAAAAAAGAAAAAAAGAAGAACCGCCAGCTTTAAGCGTGTAGGCTATATACTTTATGCGCTTCGTATTGTATGGCGTCGAAAATTGCGAATTTCTTTGCACCCTGCATGTGTATATGCATCGTTTCGAACCATGTCGAAATACTGCCATGAAGGATGTTGATGAAAATGTGGCAGCTTCGAGACGGAAGGCAAAGTTGTGATGATGTGTTTGGCAGTCGTGATAGGCCCCTGTACGACAGACAGACAGAGAAACAGAATAATCGTCGCAAGAACTTTTGTTTTTATCGCATTAGAACTTACCGTTTATAATTCATGTCACGATTTTTGCGTTTTGACAAGTTACGTTAATAAATGAATATGATGATGATGGTGGTGGTGATGGTGACGAGACATAGAGAGCGACCCGTAGTAAAAATCGACAGTCTTTGATCTTATGTGCAATTACAATAAATATTATTGCTAATTTTACACATGTGTCTCGTATCTATTTATTACGCGGCCGCGGCCGTTATAACAGGCCGCATTGCGGGCCTTGTCCGTCCGTCCGTTTGTCTGTCTGTTCCGTACGATCTCCTAACCGGAAAACAAAAGAGCGTGGGGAAAAAAAACAAAAATGGAGTAACCGGTGTGCAAATTTTCAGCTCAAAAGATCAAAGATCAGGGTCTGTGTTGCGTGGAGCAGTGGGTGAGTACGTGTATCTAAACGGATGGCCGCATATTGCATTATTTGCTTGTTTTACTGCAGTGCTGGCGAGTGTTTGTACTCACGGCGACGGCGACCAGCAATCAGGTTACTGCTCATTCCCGCGCTATCTCCAGGACGTGGATAGGACGGCGGCAGATCCAGGAGGACCAGGACAACGTAAGACAACGTCCTGGATCAGCCGGACTCTGTACAGCGGCGTGACGGACTCATGGACTCGCCGGACTGTGGTGACAATCAACGGTGGACTGATGCGAATTGAGCATCTGCTGCACGCCTCATGCAGGTACAAGCCTATACTACATCGCGAGCCTGTGTCAATGAGCCATAGACACGTGCCGTCAAACGTCTGTCTGTCCATATCTTTGCCAAATATTGACATTTTTTTCAGATTCTTTTATTGATACACTCTCTGGAAAATCTGCAATAGCGTGGTTATTAACTATCTCACCACACCTTAGCTGTATCGGTCAATACTTGGCGAAGATATGTGCTGGCACGTGTTTTATGGCTCACCGTATAGTGATGATAAGTCTCTCGCCTAATTTATGTCACCGTGAACGTTTCATCACTGTCCCTCGTCGTCAGCATTTAACTTGACAGAGAAATCGTGCAAAAGTACGAAATGCTATACGATGCAGCGAAGCAGCAAAACGGCAAGAACAAGGCACAAATGCCGTATTGCTCTCGTAGCAGTAACGGTCACAGACTATAGATAACGCCGTCGAACCCTCTCGCCTGTCCGAGAAATTAATCACAAAGCCTCCACGGTGAAGATCTTAAAACAATAATTTTTATTCAGCCCACCTGGAAGTTGAACCCAGGCCGGAGAGACAGACAGTCAGAGAGTCAAGCCTATTTTTATGGTTGATTTAATTCGAGGGATACTTCAAAGACAATGGAACGCAGTCAGCGTGTTTGCTCGAGCATAACCGGGTGGGCCAAAAAAGTGACACCTTTTTCAACTACGCCCGTATAAACTGCAAAACGCCGGATACTTAATACACTGTTTGAACGATCTTAGCATTTGCTATTAATTATTTATTTTGTGAATATGTTCATTTGAAATCATTTTCCTAATTCTTTCGGAATTCCGGTATTTCCCCACAGGCAGATTATTAATCTTAATTAGTTAATCCTATTGTGACGAAATTACAATTTATTCGCACAGAACACAACTTATTTACACCGACAGACGAAGAACAACGTCATTTATGAAAATGACACGCGAGTAAACAAAGACTGCAAATATGACGTATCTGAAGGGGAGGGAGGAACCTCAAATAGCAAAAGGAGTGTCAATTTTTTTGCCCACCCTGTGTTGCTTAAAGTTTACTGTGACGTTGCAAAACGTTCTGTGAAAAGTTTCGCGAAACTTGCTGCGAAACTTTTCGAACTCGAAACTACACTCGCTGTATGTACATACATGTACTTGCAGTGATGCTGCTGCTGCTGCTGATGCTGATGATGATGATGATGACGGAGTCTTGACGTCACGGCCGTGCTACCGGCAGACAGTCACCTACGACGTTATTTGTCTGTCTGAAGAACCGAACGGCAAATACCGCACCGTTCAGAACGTCACAGGGTCGGTATTTCAGTTCTCAAATTAATTACTGCCCGCGGAAGCGACGGCAGTGTTGTTATCGGCATTGTCGCTAAGTTTTTTCTTCTTTCCTTTTTTCTGTTTTTCTGTTAACACGATAACCCATGAACCGCTGCAATTAGCTATACGAAAATTTACATGAACATGTACCTTGACAACCTCTTGAAGCCCATTGAATATCAATGTCATGAATCAAAAGTCAAAAGTCAATGTCATGTGGTTTTCGTGGGTTTTTGTGTGCATGATACTGCGGCTACCCGCGGGCAGTACTCAGCTCTGAGCAAGGCTTGACAGTCTTGTTTAACCTTTTGTTTTTATACAGTTCACTGGATGCTACGATTTGTTTTCGTTTTTTTTCCGTAGGTAATGTTCGATTTAGTTCGTTCTGCTTGCCGTAATTTTTATTTTACTTAGTTTGCGTTTTTCTTCAACCTAAATATTCTAGCTCACCTTCTCGTAGAACGAAGACCAATAAGTTCGTTTTTGTTCTAGTTTAGTTACTAAAATAAATCTGAGGGTCTGTCAGTTAATCCATCCATCTCTCTGTCTCTGGTGTCTTCATCATTCTATACATTATTCATGCCACTGCTGGACTGGGTCCTGTCCCGTCGGATCAGATGGCGAACACGAAAAACAATCGAACCAATGTAAGCTTAGTTCTGCAACGGGTTACATAACGGTCATTAGAGATGCGCGGTTTCTAAATTTTATCAGAATTTGCGTTAGCAATCAGCACGGTGTTGTACGTTCGACTGAAAGTCGCTATAATAGCGCAGTTGACTATTATATTTATTGCACTTTATCGTTTTAGCCGTTATCCTTTTCTTGGTTGTGTTTTTTTAATATAACCAAAAATATAAGCTGTACCTTTGACCTTTGACCGACTACTTCTACCCAAAGGAAAGTTTACTCCAAGTTTTGTTTATTTTGAGTCAGTAGCCCGTGCGAGACAGACGGACGGACGGACGGACGGACGGACGGGCAAGACCCGAAATGCGGCCTGTCACCCAGGACGGCCGCAGAATAATATTCAAATTTTTATAGCTCCGTAAGTCGTAATTTTTTGAGACAGATATCTTAATTCTGGATTTATCATTTCGTGGGTAATTGGAAGTAACGTAGCCGCCGATGAAACGCTTCAGTGCGTGGCTCTATACTCGCAGCTTTGTGGCTGTGAAAAACAGCGTTGAACGTTAATAAGCTGCATTAGTTCTTTGCCGTAAATAACATTGTCCGCCAGCATGCGCGCTGAGTTTGCATTAAACTACTGCAGCCCTAACCTAACCTACCTCGCGTACGATATTGCGGACGCTATAAGTGATCTCCGCAGAATCTGCAACGTCATCACTAGTATACATACGTCATCTTCACACCGCAGAAACGATGACGTCACTAATCCATGCGGTCTCCACGCGAATAGCCTGGCTACGTATAATTAATTATGCAAATAATTTATTATGCGGCAGTCTTATATGCTGTATTACTTTTCTTCACGTCCGTCCGTCTGTTTTTTTTGTTCGTACGGACTCCCAGCTCGAAAACTGGAAAGCATAAAAGACTGAAATTGATGTGAACGTTTTCCCAGGGCAAGAGTAGGCTATGCGATGTGCCTATTTTTAGCTCGAAAAGTCAAAGGTTAATTTTACCGGAGTCCGGACGTCAAAATAAACTCCGAGTTAACTGACGCACATCTCGCATAAGCACGGCTACGGTGACCTAATTTACTTTCAACGCCTGGGACGCTCGGCAACAGGACGGACGGCCGCGTATCATGTCGGCTCGACGTTGGTCGCATCAACGAAAGTAATCTACGCCGGACCCGGTTAGTACTTGGATGGGTGACCGTTAGCAGACGGGTAAACCATCTCGGTGTGTAACCAGCCGTCCAGGTCAACTCAGCCTGGCCATCCGTTCGTAGGAGGTGCAATGAGTACCAGTGAAAGCACTGGGCGTAAACAGGCACACCGCGCGATGCAATATATAGCCTCATATCCGTGATCTGGCAGTGAAAGCCGGTGTCTGGCTGAGAGCTAAAGAAGAGGATATCAGCGACGCTGTATGAGATTCATTGCTCGGAAAGAACTATTTTACTTTACTTTACATTGTTGTTGTTACGTTCAGTTTCTTTAGGCTAATTCAGCGGAAGATATTAAGCCTTTGCGAGTCTACACAGATAATGGTAGTAACGTGTGCAATAGGCCTTAAAGTACAAGAGCAAATTGACTAATAGAGAGAGAGAGAGAGAGAGAGAGAGAGAGAGAGAGAGAGAGAGAGAAGTTTATTTGCCATATAATCAACATATAACATAACAAATACAATTAACGGCAGGCTGCCAGAAAGGAAAAATTCTATCTTAGCTGGCCACCTATGATAATTACAAACAGAAACAGCTAACAATGTAATGCAGATAAAAAATAGTGACTTAAGTTTTCGATGCAGCTTCTGTTATGCGTATCTGTCGTTTTCTTTTTCTATTTTCTGGATAAATGTTTTCAAATATCAAGTTAGCACAAAGCGTGTCCATGTGCCAATAGGAGTGAGTGAGTATGGTTTAACGTCCCGCTCGACACATTATAGGTCATTTCAGAGTGAAAGCGTATAGTACGGTACGCAAATGAACCACTATTGTTGTCTCATAAAACTGCCATATCTATCATAATTTGTGGGACAGCTAGCACAATGAAGATCAGATAACAGACGCCATTAGCTGCCCATGATGGAATGTTACGCTTGCATTATTGTCGAACTATCGGCTCGTTAGTTCTGCTTCAAGTTTTTTTTGTTTCTTTCTGTTATATGATATCATAATAATATTAGTCTTTAGATGATCAGACGTCTACACTGTTAAATTTACTGTAGCAATTTTCAATTATGTTTTTTTTCAATATTTTGCAGAAATATATTCCTGTGTTAATTTGCAATTTACAAAATTGCCCGTCGTACATCCTGTAAGCGGTTAACCTTATCACAAATGCAGCTTGAGTTTTTGTTGTTGGAATTGAACCGATACATTTCATAAATGTCTTAATAATACCCTTTTATGTCGGTACGCTACGTGTATAGCAATGGCGTAATTTGAGCAACTGGGTTTTAATACTACTAAAAGTAAAGGTACTTTCTTACGGCTGTCACTAGTACTATCATTTTTTTGACTGAGGAAAGAAGAAATTAATGAAAAGTTACAAGGTTATAACTCTAATGGCCATCAATTTCGGCGATTCTCCTCCGTAAACTCTCGTACAACAGAATAGCGTTGTAGCGCTAAATAAGAACAAAAAGCTGCCCCCATGGTCGTCACCGGAAGTCTCTGAGATTATATCATTATTACTATTATTATTATTATTTATTATTATTATTATTATTATTATTATTATTATTATTATTATTATTATTATTATTTAACAAATTAAGGGAAATGGTAGTTCAGTTTAATAAGATGGAATGTGTTTTTTTGTTTTACACAGGAAACTGACCTTTTCTTGTTACCGTTTCATTCAGCATTCGGCCAATAGCGTTCAGGTCTTTCAAGGTATGTAGTTCTGATTTATTCACGGCGGGTTGGCCAGGCTGAGTTGGCCCGCGGGATTTATGAGCAATAAACGTGGGACGTCAAAGCTGTTGAGCTGGACAAGCGTCCGCTTTAAAATTTCTAGAAAACGCTACAAAACAACGTTTACCCATGCAGGCATTTGCCACGTGCAAACAGGGCCTATATTTACAGTAGATTTATGATAATATCTTTTCTCCGTACTCGTGAGGTAGAGTATAAGAACCGCCGAAATACCCAGTAGAGTTGAGGGCATACGGTAAAAAGTAGGCCCAGGCTATACGATGCTAAATTGCAAACACAAATGTGGCCTCAATAATATTAATACCGGAGGGAGGGAGCAAACGTGAATTAGATGGCAAGAACGTAAAACTAACGAGACGACGATGATGCCTCTATAGGGGGAGAGTTTTCTGCTTGGCAAAGGGTATTAACCTAGGCTTGCTTGATGATTGAGGGCAATGTCGTTAGTCGGCTTGCGCGTAGTGCAGAGATCGTGAGAACGCGCTTCTGTGAGCAGATTTGCCGGTTTAATGCACGTCAGTACATTGACACTTACCGTTATAAAAACGTCTTTGTACTTTTTAGGGTGACGATATTTGCTCGCCTGTACAGGGGCGCGGAACCGTGGGGTCAGGGGGGTCAAATGACCCTCCAGAAATTTTCCTGAAGAGTCAAACATGGTATTTTGACCCCCACATTTTTGGAAAAAACATTTCTGGTACACACCCGCACGTTGTTATTGAGGCTTCATCATATATTCTGCACCTATATTCTGAAACTAGGTCTACGACTGTGTTTTTTGTTGTCATTTGTAACAGTTTTGTGGACTCCTCAAAATGTGGCCCTTATGATTTTGACCCGCCCCCCCAGTCAAAAATATTTTCCGCACGCCTGAGCCTATATAGCTACTGCAAATATGCCACAGATAGTATATACATTGAATATATTAGAAAAAAAACAATTTCATTCCTAGCTATGTGAAATTTGCGGGATCGCTAAAGAAGGGTCTGGGGAGGAGTCAGTGAGGCAACCGCTTTGAACGGCGTCGCTATGGTAACGTGCTGGCAAGAACTGTGACGTCACGGATTCGGTGTCAAGGAGATGATGATGATGATGACGATGATGTAAATGATAATAATGATGCGTCGAAGGCGGCCACAGCGGCCTGCCGTTGTTGATACAATAACAGATCATGTTTTCGTGTTTCGTAAATTGTAGCAGTATGTACGATAGAAATGAGAGACTGCCGTTACATTGGTGTATATTTGATCCGCGCAGTAAAGTGGTCTATATCAAGCAAGTTTTCTCATGAGAATCTTGAATAGGTCCTATGCCATTTTGGGACGCGTTGACTGCCGGAGTCACGAATGCCTGACACCGGCCGCATTGTCCGGTTTTATCCTTAGACTCGTAGCCTATCGTTGGTGTTCAAAACGTTTGACTATACTGACGATTAACCCACGCCTGTCATCAGTTGAAAGTTGCGCTGCGTAATTGGTGAGGCGACGTTTCAGTATTTTCGGTTTTGCTCCATTAGCGTCGTAATTAGCTGCGCGCGTTTTGGACCTGACAAAGTTCGCAAAAGGTCGTCGAAGTTTGGAGCCAGTTTGTCGCATGAACATCGACCGAACGTTCGACTGGACTGGTGGGTGTACGTCGTCGCTATGAGCGAAGCGGTGAAGGTGGTTGTAAAATGCCGGCCGATGAACCGACGCGAGAAGGACCTGGAGTGTAAGCACATACTGGCCGTCGAGCCGAGTACGGGTCAATGCTCCATCACAAACGCCAAGGACAGCGACGCACCGGCCAAGACATTCACGTTCGACGGCGCTTACGGCGGAGACGCCAGCAACGAACAGCTGTACGCCGACATCACGTTCCCGCTGGTCGAAGGCGTCACCGAGGGCTACAACGGGACTGTGTTTGCGTACGGTCAGACGGGAGGCGGAAAGACCTACACCATGCAGGGCGTTACCGACCCGACCACTCAGCGCGGCCTCATCCCGAGAGCTTTCGACCACATCTTCGACACGGTGGCGGTCGCCGAGCACACGCGGTACCTGATCCATGCCTCGTTTCTCGAGATCTACAACGAGGAGGTGCGCGACCTGCTGGCGGACGACACCAAGGCCCGTCTGGAACTGCGCGAGCGCCCGGACGGACAAGTCTTCGTCAAAGACCTGTCACTGCATCCGGTCGCCAGCGTACGCGCCTGCGAGGTCGTCATGAACCGCGGCTGGAAGAACCGTGCTACCGGATCAACCCTGATGAACGCCGTCTCGTCGCGCAGTCACTCCATCTTCACGATTCACCTCGAGCGCTGCGACGATCCCACCAACGGATCAAAGATCCGCGCCTCCAAACTGAACCTGGTCGACCTGGCGGGCAGCGAGCGTCAGAGCAAGACAGGTGCGATGGGCGACCGGCTCAAAGAAGCGACTAAGATCAACCTGTCGTTGTCGGCGCTCGGCAACGTCATCTCGGCCCTGGTCGACGGCCGGTCCGTTCACATTCCGTACCGCGACTCGAAGCTGACTCGCCTCCTGCAGGACTCGCTAGGGGGCAACACCAAGACGCTGATGATCGCCTGCCTGTCACCGGCCGACAACAACTACGAGGAGACGCTGAGCACGCTGCGCTACGCCAACCGCGCCAAGAACATCAAGAACAAGCCGCGAATCAACGAGGACCCCAAAGACGCTCTGATCCGCCAGTATCTGGACGAGATCAGTCGACTAAAGTCAATTATCAGCAGAGCTCAGACGAGCGAGGAGTTGGAGCTGATTGTGCGTCCTCCTACGCCGGAACCACAGATCATCGAGAAGATTATTCACGTAAGCATTTCTCATTTTGAAAATCTTTATTCACCACAAATGGCAGAAAGAACACAAACAAACAAAAATAATAATTTAAAAAAAACATGAAAAAATGCACAAGTGTTAATTCTAAAACAGTCTCAACTTAACTAAGTATAAACCAAAATTTACGGTGCAGTGATTACAGCATGTACTACTTGTAAGTATTTCAATGTCTGCTACTCTAGTTATGGAGGTTACGTGATACCCGGCGTGGCGTCTATCTGTCTGGTGGTTGGTTTTCTAGCAAGATTACACACAAAGTTACAGGCTGATTTGGCTGAAATTGTCAGGGAAGGTTAGACTTGGCTCATCCTAGTGGTGATTAGATTTTGTTGGCAAATACGAAAGTATGATTGTAGTATTTTTTGTATTCGCCAGGTGGCAGCGCCGTTTTTGTCGGAGGTTTGCGGCCTCTGACTGCAGTTCTAATTTTCATATTGTTTTTATTTTCTAGTGCTTTTATTGTTGCTATGCTGTAATTAAATGGACAGTTTGTGTGTATTACGGCGCCCATGTGCTGCGGATGAGAGGCGCCCTATCTACTAGCGAGTATTTCGATATGACATGATCATATAATCTGATACTTCACTTTGTACTGTACGGCACTCTTTAGTTATCCTACTTGTAGCACGTAAGTGTCAGCATATGCAGAGATAAGTCTACATATCTGGGAGCTTGATGAGCATGTTCTTCTGTTTTTCCTTTACTTATTTTCCGAAACACTTTAAAATATTTGCGTGCTTGCCACTATCACTGACGCCCAAATGGACTTGTACAACAATCTGTGCAACTTTATGTTCGTTGTACAACTTGCGGTATGGGATTTTTGCTGTAGATGAACTGCAAAACAAATACACAACAAATCGAAGCAAATGGAGTTAGGGCTTGAAAGCGCGTGCGAATGTAAGCAGGTGCTAGCCAGTGATCTATATCGGTTCCATTAACGCGAGTTAGCAGCCAGACCATGCTTCGAGCTCGTAAAAACTGACTGACAGCTGACACGGCAGCTTGATAAATATTAATTGATGCTGGTACTAGTATTGTCTTTCTGTCCATTATTTGTTACACTATGATTACGCCGTGTTTGTTTAACTGAATACAATCAGAATAATGTTTATCGACGCGTAAGCTTAACGCAAATCAGGGAATCTAAACGCGCGGGATTTTCATAAACACGGGTTTGGCGGTCACGAATTCCGGTTACCAGTTGAATTAAAATGGCAGGTAGAGTACCATTTCATTAGCCCGCTATCAAATAAATGACAGCGAAAGCTCGCTTAACGAACCGGACTATTTAATGAGCTGAAGCTATTAGCAGCCCCAAATACTGCAGCTGCAATGTAGCGGTCTATTTGACTTCGCTAAATTTTGTGTTTGCGCGACAGATAAGAGTTGTTATCCGGGAATTATTGTGCGTTAAATTCGGACCATTGGAGACTACCATTATTTGACATTACTCAGCTGGATTTTATATCAGAGTCACTGTACACTCAGCAGCGATTATGAAATTTGTCTTTTCCTCTTTTATCTGCACTTTCGCACGATTTTATAGTAAACATCAGTCAATCAATCAGTCAGTTTATTTTTGTATAGCGCCTCCTACACAGTCCTGAATGGGATCGCCTAACAATTAAAAACACTAGGCCTAAACAGTATAATAAATCCGTAGTAAAATCTTAAAACACTATAGAATATAAATTTTTACATTTTAAAGTCCACAAGCTACATTAGATAAAAACGTGTTAAACCTTTTAAGACTAATGTTTAGAAGTTGAGTATGTGGCAGTGTGGCGAATGTCAGCAGGTAGTTGATTCAATATTTAACACTAAAAAGCATAATCCAGATAATAAGTGTTGTATGTGGAGCGGGTGTTTGATCGTCGCCAGGTGCCGGACGAGGCGGAGATTCGCGCCAAAACTGAGCAGATATCGGTGGAGTATGAGAAGAAGATGCAGAAGATGGCGGCTGAGTTGGCGGAGGCACGCGCCAGCAGCGAGTGGACGGCTGCGGAGATGGACAGACTCAAGACAGAAGCCGAGCAGAAGCAGCGTCAACTCTACGCCGAGTTCAACGTCCTGGCACAGTCTGAGCACGCCAGGCTGAGACAGCAATACGACGCCGAGGTGGAGCGCGTTCAGCGGGAGCTGGAGACTGCTCGCCGCGGCAAGGACCTGGTCCAGGCTGAGATGGAGTCGCTGAGACGACAGTACGAGACGGCGATGTTCTCCGTGGAGAGTTCGGTCCCACCGCAGGAACTGGCGGCCGAGCGGGACCGACTCAAGGCCGAGTACGAGGCCAACATGAGAGTGATGCGAGACGAGCTGGAAGCGGTGAAGTCGAGTCGAGATGACGTCGAGGTGGAGATGGAGACTCTGCGGGCTGAGTACGAGAGTCGGTTGAGTGCCGGACGGTCGGCGTTGACCGTTGCCAGTGTGTCGACATCCACGGCAGCGGTTTCACTCGCCAGCGACCGCGAGCTGCGGCTGCAGAACCTCACCGACGAGATGAAGATAGTCCAGGAGGCCGACGACCGAGCCACCACCAGCGAGACCGGCGGCGCCAGGAACCTTTTGACGGAACAGATTGGATCACCGCCAGACAGTGTCCAGTCGAAGCTGGTGAAGGACTCGCTCAACAAGTACTCGACGCCAGACCGGAAACTCGTCGACGACGAGCATGCGCAGCCGGCGATCGACGTCGAACAGTTGGAGAAAGACGTGACATCGGACCACGAGTCCGCCGTGTCCAGGTTGACCGCGGAGCTGCAGGATTTTAAGCGATCGCGCGACGATATAGCCAAGGTGATCCAGGGCATCAAGACCGAGTACCAGGAGGCCGTCTGGCGCGCCCACGACTCGGTCCCGACGCATGAGTTCGACTTAGCGCAGGCGGACATCCGAGCCAAGTACGAGCTACACATGGAACCAGTCAAGGAGGATCTGGAAGCGTTGAAGTCGCACCGGGACATCGTCACGTCCCAGCTGACGGAGCAGAAGTCCGTCTGGAAGAGATTCGACGAGGAGCGGCGGAAGGTGGCGGAGGACGTGGACGCGGGGAAGGTGGAGAGAAGCGCTGCTCCGGAGCTGATCAGAGCAGCCTGCCAGCGATACTTCGACGAGGCTCGGCGTCTGGGCCACAGGGCGGCGTCGGAGAGGCAGAAGATACAGACGCGAGTCATCAACGAGAGATTCGAGCGCGAGAAACGACGCGTCGAGGATGACGTCGAGAC
>Ga0056124_1000378_pt1 | contig 13969 bp, 12 predicted proteins | sample WorMetHEROISLAND_2_FD_70069 | JGI IMG/M metagenome (GOLD analysis project Ga0056124, IMG submission 70069) | Marine gutless worms symbiont microbial communities from Max Planck institute for Marine Microbiology, Germany - Olavius sp. 4 HERON ISLAND | ecosystem: Host-associated > Annelida >... | reverse complement strand
GAAGTAGCTGCACGTGAGGGCTGGGTTCGCCCTGAGTTGACCGAAGGGCTTGATTTTGAAATCTCCAAGGGGCGCCACCCGGTAGTTGAAGCAGCGCTGAAGAAGGATCGTGAGCCTTTTATCGCCAATGACTGTGACCTTGGCTCAAGCCAATCCGCATGGCTTCTCACTGGACCGAATATGGCAGGAAAAAGCACGTTTTTGCGCCAAAACACGCTGATTGCGATTCTGGCACAGGCGGGATCCTGGGTTCCGGCGCAAAGTGCAAAAATCGGGATCGTCGATAAGATTTTCTCCCGCGTTGGAGCAAGCGACAATCTGGCCAGAGGACAATCAACCTTCATGGTCGAAATGATAGAAACCGCTGCGATTTTGAATAATGCGACGACGCGATCGCTTATTATTTTAGATGAAGTCGGGCGCGGGACTGCAACCTGGGATGGACTATCCATCGCCTGGGCGGTGCTAGAGGACATTCATAACCGTGTACAAGCCAGATGTCTTTTCGCGACGCATTATCACGAATTGACACAGTTGGCACAACACCTGTCCCGTCTCCATCTGGCTACAGTATTGGTCAAGGAATGGAACAATCGCCTGGTTTTTTTACATCAGATCGCGCCCGGGATTGCCGATCGTTCTTATGGTTTGTCCGTTGCCCAACTTGCTGGGCTGCCCAGAAAAGTTATCGCGCGGGCCCGGAGCATCCTGGGACAGTTAGAAGAGCGTGCGGAAAGCTGGCGGACTCTGGAAGCGCTGCCCTTGTTTGAGAATATTGTACACGAAGAACAGGAAGATGACCCAGGCCTGCATCCAGTGCTAGAAATGCTGGAGGATGTTAGTCCCGATGATCTCAGCCCCAAAGAGGCCCATGCATTGCTCTATCGTTTGCGGGATGCTCTAGACCGGCATACAACAATTTCTTGATTTTTAGCGTTCCACTCCTCTATAGCAGGGGGGCTTTTACGGGAAGGATGGGGTATGGATACATCATTACCCAATATAAAAGACGATACGGCTACGTCAAAAATCGGCGCAAAGCTTAATGAAAAGAGAAGTCAGCGCGAACTGCAAGACTTGAGGCCCAGTCGTTCCGAAGCGGAAGAAGCTGTCAGGACTTTGCTACGCTGGATCGGCGAGGATATCACAAGAGAAGGTCTTATCGACACACCCAAGCGGGTGATCCATTCTTATGAAGAAATGTTTGAAGGCTATTGCAAGGACCCGCGCTCTGAGTTGCGAGCGTGTTTTAAGGAAGTCGCGGGCTATGATGATATGGTTCTAGTCCGCGATATCGCCCTGAATTCGGTCTGCGAACATCACATGCTGCCAGTGATCGGCAAGGTCCATATCGCCTATTATCCAAGCGATAGCGTGGTAGGTCTGTCGAAACTTGGGCGGATTGTCGATCTTTACGGAAAGCGTCTCCAAACCCAGGAGCGTGTCACAGCACAGATCGCCCGGGCAATCGATGATGCGCTGAAGCCCCGGGGGGTTGCCATCATGATCGATGCAACCCACTTGTGTATGACCTTGCGTGGCGTACAAAAACCGAACTCCTCTACCATGACCAGCAAGTTCACCGGCATCTTTCAGGAAAACGAAAAAAAAGACTATTTCTTCCGCCTGTTGCAAACCAGCCGTGGATAAGAGCGAACTGGAAGAGGGTGTGACCCTTGCACCGCGCTACGATTCCAACGGTCTGATCTGCGCCGTTGTTACGGATGCGTGCGATGGATCGCTTCTGATGGTTGCCTGGATGAACGCCGAAGCGCTACGTCTCACGCTTGAGACCAGGCAGGTCCATTTTTTCTCACGCAGCCGCAAGAAGATCTGGCGCAAGGGAGAGCAATCAGGCCATATCCAGAAACTTGTTGAAGCCCGGATCGATTGCGATCAGGATACGCTTTGGCTTAAGGTCGATACAGGCGGCAAGGGCCAATGCCATGTTGGCTATCCTGGATGTTTTTACCGCAAAATCGATCTGGACAGCCGGCAGTTGAAAACCGTTGAATCTCGATCCTACGACCCACAGTCTGTTTACCGGTCGACCTAGTCCTCTTCCACCAATGGAAAGGCACCGGTAGCGTCATGGACTTCGGTTCCGGTCACAGGTGGATTGAATATGCAGACCAAACGAAGGGTTTCTTCTGCGTTTACACTATGCTTATCGTTTTGGTCCAGCGCATAAACAACACCAGGGACGATCCTGTGTGTCTCACCGGTTTGTGGATCCATAAGCAGCCCCCTGCCTTCAATACAATAGACTGCCTCCAGATGGTTCTTATAATGCATGTGTAACGTTTCGCTGACAGGCACAATGGTCTCATGTACGGAGAAGCCCATGCCATCCTTTTTCAGAAGCAGGCGGATACTCGTCCAGCCCTCACCGCGAACCTCGCGTTCGACCCCACAAATATTGATAGTGACACTACAGCTAGTATTGATTGTGAAGTTCCTCCTGGGCTACCTGTCTCTCCTGAATCATTGCGATCCATGGGTGGAACCTTTACTAATTCAATAACTAAACAAGTATTTCCTACTAGTTCAGTTGTAATTACAGACCCTCAGGGCTACACGAGCTTTCAGATTGTAGCAGATTCTTTACCAGAAGGGCATTATACCATAACAATTTTATTGGGGCCTACGGGAGCAGTTGGTGATATTTACAGGCTTACTTCTGAACATGATTTATATGTTAAACCAGCTAGACCAGCAAAAATATCAAGGATTGTCCCCAATTCTGTTACCGTGGCTGAGTTGAAAAATAAAAATTTTAGAATCACTGGTGATAGTTTAGATAAAATTCAAACATCTGCTGGTTTCTATTTACAAACGCCAGCATATAAGTTTCAAAGTACAGGAGCCTCAGAGTCGACAGTAGTTTTGGTAAGATACAGTCCCTCATCAAGTATTCCAGAGCCGGGCGTTTACAGAGTTCTAGCCAGAGATAGTGAGGGTAGCCCTTATCCTTCCACGGCAACGTTAACTATTCAAGCATGATATTAACTTAACCGCCTTGCGATAGATAACTAGTCTTATGCTCATCCCCACCCACGGTGGATTTATGATGCTGTAAGGTGGCTTGTAAGCATAAGCGCAAGCCGCATTTGACTTAGCGCAAGCTGAATGATGGCGGAGAGGGGGGGATTCGAACCCCCGATACGGTTGCCCGTATGCCGCATTTCGAGTGCGGTGCATTCGACCACTCTGCCACCTCTCCACAATTTCAATTTCGGTGGTCACGCATTTGCAAAAACGCAAGCACTCTAATCCAGGCACAAGGGCAAGAACAAGCCTTTTCAATCATAGACCGTTTGTTTAAAATACAGCAGTGATCGACTCAGCACGAAGAGCTTCAAACAGGCGCATAGCCTGGACGCTTTCGTGGACGTCGTGAACCCGGAAGACTTGCACCCCTTGCTCCAGGCCCTTGATAAGCGCGGCCATAGACCCACCAAGGCGGTCTTCGACATTGGCCTTGCCGCAAGCATTACTGATAAAGCTCTTACGTGATGCGCCCAGAAGAAGGGGACAGCCCAGGCTGTGAAACAGCGCAAGCCCATTAAGGAGACGCAGATTGTGACGCACTGTCTTACCAAAACCGATCCCGGGATCTAGGATGATGCGCCGCGGATCTATGCCCTGCTTAGTGATATTGCGCATACGCTGTTCCAGCCAGTCATAGATGTCAAGCAGCACATCCTGATAGTGGGGCGTTTTTTGCATTACTTCTGGATCGCCCTGAGCGTGCATCAATACCAGGGGAAGCGATTCGCGCACCACCACTTCCAGGCTTTCCGGTTCGTATGTGAGGCCGGAAACATCATTGACCAGCCGGGCACCGTTTTTAATCGCAAAGTCCATGACCGCTGCCTTGCGGCTGTCTATCGATAAGGGCAGGTCATTTCCCTGCAGTGCAGCAAACAGAGGGCGCAAGCGATCGATTTCCTCCCCTTCCCAGATGGCTTTTGCTCCCGGGCGAGTCGATTCGGCGCCGATGTCAACCAGGGCTGCTCCGGATCTGAGCATCGTCATCACCGCCTGAGCAGCAGACTGGGAATCCTTGAAATAGCGACCACCATCGGAGAAACTGTCCGGCGTTATATTCATAATCCCCATGACATGGGGTCTATCGAACCGTAGTATCTGTTCACCAACCGCAATCGGACTACGCTTATTTGTCAGCATTTCCAATTGTCGCCCGGCCATATCCTTCAAAAGCGGCGGCAGGCGATCCAAGGTCACTTGTACTTCGTCGACTGACAAGCGCAGTGAGATCAAAATCTTGCCGTCAAGGCGAGCCATCAAATGAATTTTGCTGAAATACTGCCAGCCGCCTGCAAGCTGCATCAATCCCCTCGGATCATCCGGCGGGCCGTCAACAAAGGCCTGAGGCCGAAGATAGATCCTGGCTTCTTCGGATAGCGTGAATAAATCTTCCGGATTATGGCTGACCGAGAAGTCATCATCTGGGTCTATGTGATCCATAACGAAAACTCCTCAGTAGATACCACCGATATTTTCAGCGCGACGAGTCGTTCGAGCAAATCCGTAATCTCCGGAAGAGGTCTTGCCCTCGACAACCTGAATTCTTCTTCTTGGCTCTGTCCCCGATTTGAAAGCTTCCCATAAAATATGTCGAGACTTGGCCCGGGCAAGGGCTCCACTTTTATAATCTACGCTGACAAGCCTGATCCCTTTGGGGATTTTAAAGGGGAAAGATGGGACATCTTTCAATGCTTCCCTGGCAAAGTCTTTCCAGGCGGGAACGGCCAGGGTTGCGCTTTGTACATATCTGCCCAATGGTTTTGGACGATCATAACCGAAATAGAGCCCTGCAACCATATTAGGAGTCATCCCCACGAACCAGACATCGGTGGCGCGATTGGTCGTTCCTGTCTTTCCGGCGATCGGCCTCCCGAGGTTTCGTAATTTCTTGGCTGTTCCGCGTTTGACCACGCCTTCGAGCATATGTGTGACCTGGTAAGCGGTCCGTGGATCGATCACGAGCGGGCGTGGATCCAATAAGGTCGGTGTAGAATCGCCTTTCCGGCTTTGCGTGTTGCAATCGGGGTTACAGATCGACGCACTGGACCGGTAGACGATCTTCCCGTGTGAATCCTGAATGCGGTCGATCAATGTCGGGGTAACTTTTCGCCCCCCATTTGCCAGGGATGCATAGGCAGCCGTCAGGCGTACGACCGTTGTCTCGCCAGCACCCAGGGCCATAGATAGAACATGCTTCATATTGTCGTATATGTTCAATCTTCTGGCAAGTTCAGCGATTCGGTCCATACCAACCTTGTTCGCGATACGTACCGTTATAAGGTTGCGTGAAAACTCAAGACCGTTCCGCAAGGTCTGAGGCCCATAAGAGACGCGGGAAGAATTGCGGAAACATTTCCGACCCAGTGATCCCTGGTGAACGCAAAACGCCCCATCGGACACAACCGAAGAAGGCGTGTAGCCATGATCTAAAGCTGCTGCATAGACGAATGGCTTAAAGGCTGATCCAGGCTGACGCATTGCCTGGGTCGCCCTGTTGAAAGATGTGCGCCCATCAAAACCGCCGACCATGGCAAGAACCTGGCCAGTATCTGGAACCATAGCGACCATCCCCCCGGAAAGGCCCGGAATTTGCCGCAAGCCATAACCTTTGTTCATTTTTTCAACCAAGACAACATCTCCGCGTTTCAGACTGTGCCATGCCGCTCGACCCGCTTGCGTCTTTCGCTTTGCCTGATTGAATGGCAGGGTATTGCTTTCCCCGTCGATCAGTCCGATCAGGAAATGATTTTCTTTTTTCTGTAAGATCACGGCCAGGGGCCAGACCTTGCCTTTCGTTATATGGCCTTCCAAGCGTAGCAACTGTTCTTTCCAGCTTTGTTCTTTGTCGAGGTCGATTCGGGCATAAGGGCCACGCCAAGGCTTCGCGGCATCATATTTCAGCATAGCTTTGCGCATTGCACGGTCCGCAGCAGCCTGAACTTTCGGGTCCATCGTCACCGTGACCCAATAGCCGCCTTTGTACAACCCGTCCTCTCCAAACATTCTGATTAACGTCCTGCGCACTTCTTCAAAGAATGCATTAGTGACGCGGTTGGCGACCCCGTGCGATCTTTGTGCAAAAACCAACGGCTTTGCAATAGCCGCAGTCATAACCGTTGTCGGAATAAAGCCGCTGTCACGCATCCGCAGCAGAACATAATTCCTACGTGTCAAAGCCCTATCGAATGATCGTTCCGGCTGATAATTTGACGGCCCTTTGGGAAGCGCCGCCAGATAGGCCACTTCCTCGATTTCAAGCTGTTTTAAGGGCTTGTTGAAATAACTGATTGCCGCTGCCCCAAATCCGTAAGAATTCCGCCCCAGATAGATCTGGTTCATATAGATTTCCAAAATGCGGTGTTTCGACAGGTTGCGTTCGATCCGCCAGGCGAGAATAACTTCCCTGATTTTGCGCGTGTAGCTGATCTCTCTGTTGCGTAGAAGCGCTTTTGCAATCTGCTGTGTAATCGTTGATGCGCCGTGTGGACGCTTGCCGGATTCGCGCAGGATATTGGACCATGTGGCACGCATAATTCCAAGCAAGTCAATGCCGCCATGGGTGAAAAAATCCTCATCCTCGGTTGCGATCACAGCGTTCAGCATCATTTCGGGGATCTTGTCGTAAGACAAATAATTACGACGTTCGCGTTCGAAAACCGTCAGTATCTGTCCATCGCGGTTGATGACACGGGTCGGGACTGGCGGACGATAGGTCACCAATGTCTCAATCGGCGGCAACCCGCGGGAAAAATAGTAATACCCCCCACCAAGAAGTAGAAACACGCTGCACAAAGCGAGCAAAAGCTGCCTTTTTTTGACAAGGTTTGAGCACATTTCATAGCCTGCAAGGCCAAGCCAGCGCAGGGTCACGATGCTATCGTTGATGATATTCCTAAATCGGCTCATGTGCTTTTAGCGACTTTTCCGATTGATCGAGATTGTCTCCATCGGTTTATACTTGGAGAAAAATATATCGACAGCCCCCTTGATCCGCTTGGCAAAAATTTGTCGTCCCTTCGAAGACAGCAGGAATTTTGAATCTTCCTTATTCGATACATAGCCCGTTTCAAGAAGGACCGACGGAATATCATGGGCCTTCAGGACGACGAAGCCAGCCGAGCGGTGCTTCTTTCCGGTAAAACGCACGTAGGGGCTTAGGCTCTTGCTTAGGATTCTGGAAAAGTCGGCCGCAAAATTCATCGTCTCTCGCTGCATCAAGTCAATTAGGATCGTGTTTACTTCCGGGATATCGGAAATTATCGTTTCTCCGCTTAAAAGATCGGCAGCATTCTCCTTTTCTGCAAGCCTCGCAGCCTCACGGTCCGATGCTTTTTCCGATAAAACATAGACAGTCGCACCGCGTACGGAAGAATCTGAGATCGAATCGGCATGCACGGAAATAAACAGGTCTGCTTTCACTCGCTGAGCAAAGGTAACGCGCTGCTTCAGCTTGATATATGCATCTATCTGCCGTGTCAGGTAAACCCGATATGCACCACCTTTTCTTAATTCAGATGCGATGCTCTTTGCAAGCGCCAATGTTATTTCCTTTTCATGACGGTCCTTCAAGACCGAGGGCGCCCCATAATCATTGCCGCCGTGACCAGGATCGATCACGACGACAGGCGTTTTTGGGATTCGAACATACTTCTCTTCTTCACGGTCATCGTCTTCACGGCCATCGCCTTCACGATCATCCCCGGATGCGACGGCCTTCGACTGGTCTGATTTGACAAGAAGCGGGATTTTCTTCTTCTTGCGCTTCATGGCTATTGGAGACCCGGGAGATTGCAATAACTGGGAACGCTCCCGATACTCCTTAGCGCCGGATCCTTGCACATTGAACAGGTAGAGTTTGTCGGACAGGGTCCCGGTCCATCTCCGAGCCTCGCCCGGCGAGACCTTCTTGGACAGATCCAGAACGACACGAAGCACGTCCGGCTTAAACTGGGCATAACGGAGTGCTTTAATTCGGCCCTTATGGCGTGCCTTGACCTTGCCATATTGTGTCCCGGTCACGTCTTTAAAGTCCAAGGCAACCCTGTTTGGGCTTCTATAATAAGAGATCCGGGGCTTTTTGGCTTGATTCAAAAAGGTCAGCGTAACCCTGTCCCCTTCTTCCAGACGAATGTTTTGCAATACATTCTTTGCAGCATGGGCGCTAACGTTAACGAACAATAGGCTATAGATTCCAAAAGCAATGATCACAGATTTTAGGGTGATAAGGCTTTTGAAATGTAATATAAGAGGGGTCCCATCCACATGACGAGATGAAGATTGATTTCTGAAAACTGTGGATCTATTTCTAATCACCTGGACTCCAGCCGATATAAAGGTCTTGTCGTGGATATCATGCGCATATTTAACCATTTGTTAATACCAAAATTTTGGGTCATGCGAAAGATCAGCCCTGCTTTCTTACGCAAGCTGGAAGAGGAAATCCATCGATCCGAGACGAAGCACAGGGGACAGCTTCGCTTTATTTTTGAAGGCCCCATGGAGACGAATGACCCGCTAAATCCGCTGACACCCCGTGCTAGAGCGCTGGAGTTGTTCGCAAAGCACGGAATCTGGGACACCGAGGAAAACTGCGGTATTTTGGTTTATGTCCAGATTCTGGATCACCAGATAGAAATCATTGCCGATCGTGGTATTTTGGCGCAAGTGCGTCCTGAAATATGGAGCGAATGCTGCCGAAATCTAAGCGAGCATTTTCGCAACGCCGATTGGGAAGGGGGCAGTTTCCATGTTCTGGAGATTCTGACCGACCTTTTGATTAACCACTATCCGAGGGGAATAGAGGCCAAACAATCCGATAACGAACTGCTCAACGCGCCGGTTACGCTTTAATGGCCTAAATTTCTTTTAAAGGACCTCGGAATGGACATCATCGCAAAATATCTAAACGGAATTTCCGACCTGGTCTGGGGACCAGCAATGCTCGTACTGCTCTTGTGTACGGGGATCTACTTAACCATCCTGTTGCGCTTTCTGCCCGTAAGAAAGCTCTGGACCGCCATAGGGCTTCTTATTAAAGGGCGCGAGGCCGGTCCCGGGGCAGATGGGGAAGTCACCCCCTTTCAATCGCTGATGACTGCACTTTCAGCGACGATTGGCACCGGCAATATTGTCGGTGTTGCGACGGCAATTACTCTGGGTGGTCCGGGAGCGGTCTTCTGGATGTGGCTGACCGCTATTTTTGGAATGGCGACCAAATATGCCGAAGCGGTGCTGGCAGTCCACTATCGCGAACAGCAGCCTGACGGGCGCATGGTTGGGGGACCAATGTATTATATCAAAAACGGCCTTGGTAGGAACTGGTCGTGGCTTGGGGTCGCTTTCGCAATTTTCGCAGCTATCGCTGGGTTGGGTATTGGAAATATGATTCAGGCGAATTCTGTCGCCGAAATATCCGATGCAAGTTTGAATATTGCTCCGTGGGTCACAGGCCTGCTATTGGCGACAATGACATTTCTTGTCATTGTCGGTGGAGTGAAACGTATAGGGAGAGTGGCGGAATTACTCGTGCCCTTTATGGCAATTGCTTACCTCCTGGCCGGAGTCAGCATCATCGTAACCCACTATGACGCTGTCCCCGAAGCGCTTCATCTGATCGTAACGAGCGCTTTTACGGGCACGGCTGCAAGCGGCGGTTTTGCCGGAGCAGCGACTTGGGCTGCAATTCGTTTTGGAGTCGCACGTGGTGTCTTCTCAAACGAGGCAGGGCTTGGATCGGCGGCCATCGCCCATGCCGCAGCCAAGACAAACAATGAAGTCAATCAAGGTTTGATCGCCATGCTAGGGACATTCCTGGATACGCTCATCGTTTGCTCAATCACTGCGCTGGTCGTCATTTTGGCCCAGATTCCAACAGTTGGCGGCCAGGAAACGACGATTGCTGCATGGACATCGGGCGAGACCGGTGCAAAACTGGCTGCTATGGCCTTCAATGCTGAACTGCCGAATATCGGGCAGTGGGTCGTGACCATTGGCCTGATTATTTTCGCATTCACGACGATTTTGGGATGGAGCTATTACGGTGAGCGCTCTGCGGAGTTTCTGTTCGGTGCCAAAGTCATCCTGCCCTACAGATTGCTGTGGGTGGGCTGTGTGTTTATAGGCGCTGTCTCCGAATTACAAGTCGTCTGGACCATCTCCGATATCATGAACGCGTTAATGGCAATTCCCAACCTTATCGCCCTGCTCCTTTTGTCGGGGACGATCGGTGCAATCACCTTTCGCATCAATCCAGCCACCGACTCCAAATCCATTGATGGGAAATGACACCACTTCACGGGGAAGGTCGCGGACCAAAAAATTTGCACAAAAACCGTAAGGTAGCGTTTCCACGATGAGAAAAGATCATCTAAAAGAGGCGGCGATTCATGGTGCTGCCGGAGAGATTTGAACTCTCGACCTCTCCCTTACCAAGGGAGTGCTCTACCCCTGAGCTACGGCAGCTTATATTGATCGCAACGCATCAGGTTTCACTCCAGGCTATTCTCTTGTTGGCCTCTGATCAGGATTTGGATCCTCATCGGGAGTTTGGTGAGCCCAGGTGGGCTCGAACCACCGACCTACTGATTAAAAGTCAGTTGCTCTACCAACTGAGCTATGGGCCCACAGTCCTAGTCACACGGCCTGTCGTATGATCGCGGTTTCTTTCACATGTTCCCCGCAGAGGCAAGCAAAAAATTAATTCTCACCCGCTTTCATGATTGATCCCATGCGTTTTTGCAGATCCTGACTTGGAACATAACCAAGCTTAACCTTTGGCTTATGGTCGATTCCGATCATCTCGTGCACGAAATAAAGGGGACGACCCTTGCCCTGTTCATAAAGCCTGCCCAGATATTCTCCAATCATCCCAAGGACAATAAACTGGGCAGCGCTGAGCAGAACCACCAGGCTTATTATGCCCGTCAGCCCCGGAAACTCGGAACCAACAAACCAGTGGTACAAGGCATAAAACAGAAAAAGAACGCCCACAAATAACATCAAAAATCCGCAATAGATGGAAAGCTTCAATGGCCGAATTGAAAAAGCTGTAAACGCATCAATGCTCAGGCTGATCATTTTCCACAAGGGGTATTTCGACTGACCCGCCACACGCATGTCACGGTTGAATGGAAAAGCAACCTGTTTCATTCCGATCCATGTGGATAACCCCCTGAAAAAACGGTGGGTCTCCGGCATCGCCAGATAGGCGTCCAGAGCACGGCGATTCATCAAACGATAGTCCCCTGTATCATAGGGAATGGGCACATTGGTGTATTTGCGAAAACTTTTGTAAAAGGCACGCGAGGAAAACTTCTTAAACCATGTCTCCCCTTCCCGGGTTACACGCTGGCCATAGATGATATCCGCACCTTCCTTTTTCATAATTTCAAACATGGGACCCAAATTTTCCGGCGGATCCTGAAGATCGGCATCCAGAATAAAGATCACGTCCCCATCGGCTGCTACCAACCCTGCTGTCAGCGCGTTTTGCTGACCATGATTGCGTGACAGGTTGACCCCGGCAACGTGCGGGTCCTGAGCATTTAGATCCTGGATCATCGCCCAGCTATCGTCCGTCGAACCGTCGTTGATCAAAATAATCTTATAATTTGTCCCGAAGACGGATTGACATACAGCGCTTAATCGATCGTAGAGGAGCTGAATGCAAGCACTTTCGTTGTAACAAGGGACGACAACGCTAAGTCTTACGGGGACTGACGAATTGTCGGTTTGATCTTGCATTACTTTCCTCAAAATAAACAGTGAAGATTAGATGCGTAAAGATGGTTAACATCTCATTAAGACCCCGAATCACTCCAGCCTAATGCATATGAAATAATATCAAATATAAGATTTTGCTCTATCACGCCACTGACGATCGATGCCCGTGGCCCCGACGCGAAAAGCACGACATCCTCTCCACTGTGGGTTTCGCTTTTCATGGGAATACCAGCTTGCTGACGTGCTCTAGGACTGGTGTCAGGTTCAGAGCGTGGTGCCTCCTTCATTGCCAAGGCGCCCGGACCATTGCCGTATCCCAGCGTTGTGTAAGGCAAACCGTCTCCTGCTTTTGATGGATCGGACAAGGGCTCGCCCCGGGCGTCGTTACCAACGACCAGGCCCAGAATGGGATTGCCCCTGATCGGATAGCCTGCGAAGGTAAAGACATGGCTGTGATCGGCTGTCACCAGGATCATTGTCTCCTTCGGATTCGTCATCTCTATTGCTGTGCGGATGGCTGCAAAAAATTCCACCGTTTCCAACAAGGCATATCCGGCACGGCCAAGGTGATGGCCATGGTCGATCTTCCCACCTTCTACCATCAGATAATAGCCCCCTGGGCGAGATTCCAGGTGCGCAATCGCGGCCTTGGTCATCGCCCGCAGCGTCGGCTCCCGGCTATTGGCCTTGCGTTCGATCATATAGCGCAAATCAATGTCCGCGAACAAACCCAGGACCGGCCCAGGCTTTCCGACCACTCGCAGCAGCGCATCTTTGGTGGTTACATAATGTCCCTTGCGGCGTTTTTCCCAGGGTGTAATAAGATCTTCCGTCTTTCCACGACGAAGACCGCCCAGCTTCTTGCCATAAAAAGCAGCCCTGCCACCCCCTAAAGCAATATCGAAAGGAAACCGCATAAGCTGCGTTGCGATATCAAGACAACTCTGCTGGCGGGCCTTGCCCGGCACTGTAATTTGCCAGTCGCGGCTAGGGCTTTGGGCATAAACCGTTGCCGGAGTCGCATCCGTCAGAGAAACCGTTGAGACAACCCCCACTGCCTTACCCCTTTTTTTGGCGATCATGCCCAGGCTGGACAGCCGGTGCTTCTTTGATCCCAGGCAATCCCCAACTTTAACATTGGGACCAATGTTGATAACCCGAGCCCTGGTTTTAACCCCGGTTTGCATAGCGCTCATTGAGCCTGCCGAATCAGAAACCTGCTGGTTGCTGTTATAGGTTTTCACTAAAGCAACGCCTGGGAAATCATCAAACGGCAGGACATGTTCCTCTCCAGATTTGCCCTGCATCTGTCCTTCCAAGATTCGTCCAGCTGTAATCGTTCCGACCCCCATTCCGTCTCCAATAAAAAGAATAACATTTTTCGCAGGATGGTTATGACGGATCATCTCCAGTCGCTTCTGAATAGCGACCGGAGGGACAGCGTGAGCCTGGGCAATGCTGAAGGCCACCAAACTCAAAACAGAAAGTTTCTTCATACATCTCCATTAGCTGACGATCCGTACCGGATAGAATCTATATCAGGTCACGATGGTGCTTGCTCGAAAAAACTACAGCAGATATATCTGATCTCTATGTCCAGCGAAGCTCTGCGCCCCGACCCTGATAAATTGCTCGACCTGGTCAGCCAGGATCGCAGCCTGTCGCCGCATGGGCGATTGAAAATATTTTTCGGGGCCTCCGCCGGGGTCGGCAAGACCTACGCCATGCTCCAAGAAGCACAAAGATATCTGCAAGAAGGACTGGATGTCGTCACTGGTATTATCGAAACTCATGGCCGCAAGGAAACTGCAGCCTTGGCAGCAGACATCCCGACAATCGCCCCTCATATGATTCCATATCGTGGCTCTGAAATTCCTGAATTCGACCTGGAAGCCGCACTGGAACGCAAACCGTCCCTAATTTTGATGGATGAGCTTGCGCACAGCAACATTCCCGGATCACGCCATTCCAAACGCTGGCAGGATGTTGAAGAGCTGCTGGCGATGGGGATTGATGTTTACACTACGTTGAATGTCCAGCATTTGGAGAGCATCAACGATATGGTTACCAAGCTGACAGGGGTTATCGTCCGCGAAACGGTTCCCGATCACCTGCTAGACAAAGCCGATGAAGTCGCTCTGATCGATATCCCTTCCGAAGAATTGCTGAAACGACTGGCGGAAGGTAAGGTCTATAT
>Ga0056124_1000377_pt1 | contig 13983 bp, 12 predicted proteins | sample WorMetHEROISLAND_2_FD_70069 | JGI IMG/M metagenome (GOLD analysis project Ga0056124, IMG submission 70069) | Marine gutless worms symbiont microbial communities from Max Planck institute for Marine Microbiology, Germany - Olavius sp. 4 HERON ISLAND | ecosystem: Host-associated > Annelida >... | reverse complement strand
GGCATACAACTTTCACTCGACCCCTTGTCCAAAAATTGTTGTTGCCACTAACTGCACTCAACTCTTTAAGCTTCTTCAACTCTTGCTTCAATGACTTTGTAGCCAAAAGTGTCGATCGAGCAGTGAAGACGCGGTGTCTGTAGATACAACGGGTCAATAAACTAAAAAGAAATGTTATTTGCAAAGCTGTATAAAATAGAAACTTAAGTGCACGTAATTGCTGAGACTTCGTACTACTAGCATGTGCTTTTTAGTTTTTTCGTAGCTCTAAACTTGTTGGAGAAAACAGGGCTTGAATTTGGGTCATTTTTGACCCCATGTGCACAGTGCAATCGACTAAAATAATTTCGATATGCATACGGAGTGTTAACAAGTACCTGATCAATGCCTTATGAACCAAGTTTACTTATCACTATATTGTGGGGAACTTTGTCGAAGGACTTCTTAAAGTCTGTATAAATCACTGATAATTCGTGTTGGGGAGCGAAAGTTCCACGTCATTTTCGCTCTTGGGAGCGAAAGTTCCAGGGAACGAAAGTTCCATGGAGCGAAAGTTCCACCTGTGGAACCTTCGCTCCCGGGAGCGAAAGTACGTGGGAACGAAAGTTCCATAATTCCTGCTGCTACGCTACCATTGCTGTTACTACTCTGGCTTTGGTTTAACTGCCCATTTTCATCGAGTCAGTTTTGCAGCCCAGTCACAATGTGCACTGTGTTTTTGGCTCAGCCCGGCTTATTTTGCTGACTGTACATTACCATTTTTTATCAAAATCAAGAATTGCACAGCTGACCAGTTGATGTACAGAACGAACTTGTGTCATATGAAAACAATTAGGCATCCACCTGTTCAGCTAAAATGTGGCTTTCAGGCAAACTTGAGTTACTCATCTGAAAATTTAGATCTTTGTAGTCTTGGATCACTTTGGTGGAGCCCAGCATGGCCCATTTTGACCCAGTCAGTTATTGGGCCCTATCCGGCCCACATGCAGTTGGTCCTGTGCTTATGTATGCAGTGGAGTATGTGAGATCTGAAGTGTGTATGTGGGTAGTCAACAACAATAGCCCTCAGTGCACTGTGTGCAGTGGTACTGACACTGAAAACAATTGTGCTTTTAGTAAACGTCGCATGGTGTGGACAGGATTCTGTGAATGTCTTTGCAGTGAGTTTTACGTAACAAAAGAGAATTTCGTGAAACGAGGATTTTGAATATCATTTCCTGATGATGAGGTTGTCTCTGTGTTGGATCATGTGAAAAAGTGTTTCCAGGCAGACCTTTTTATAAACATATGACCGTAAATTAGTGCCATGAATTCACCATGAATTTAGCGATTTTTCTCTGTGATTTTCATGTAGCTTAACCGTGTGCATGAACGGTGAATGGATATCTTTGAATAGACTCAACAGTAACTAATTAAGGGTTGCCCCACGTCCTTGAAAGTCCTTAAAAGTGCTTAAGTTTAACACTTCCAAATTCAGGGCCCTTAAAAGTCCTTAAAACTGATAATGGTGCTTGAAAGTGCTTAAACGTACTTGAAAGGTGCTTAAATTTAGTTCTAGGATTTTTGGCTACGTCACATGTAAATATGTAAAGACTGTCTTTAGTGAGAAGGTGCCTATGTATCTACTGGTAACTACTATGGTTCTGTGGTATTTGGGTAATATAATGACATTAGCTGTATGCATATGCTGTACAGCAATTAAATGGTATTTTATTATTAATGCTTGTGGACTTGCAGTCGAGGTGTGTGCGGCCGGTCTCCGAACCAGTAAACATTTGTCTTGGAAAGGTGCTTAAAAAGTCCTGAAATTGGTGAACGACAAAATAGGGGGGACCCTGCTAATAAGTTGTCTGAATTCATCAAATTACAAGTTGATGAACCAAGACAAGGGTAACTGCCAACTTCATCATATCTGTGACAACTCGCTGTTCGCTGCAGTGACACCTGGTGGACAGTCGTTGTGACGAAGGCAGCAGCGTCAATGACAAACGCAGTAAAGGTTGTAAGCGGATGAATTTATACAACTCGTTTGTGAATGGATGTGTTCAGCATCCGGACCGGACTGTGATCCAGCTGAGCAAGAAGGACTCCAAGTTCCGTGGCTACTATCTGATAGCTCGGCACTACCGGTGGGCTCTGAACCAAGTCTTTCACCACCTCAACTACTCAGCCGCTATCATCGTTGAAGGCAAGCTGACATTCACCCAGTACATCTCCCAGCAGATAAGAAAGATATTATTTTTGTCCGTATTGAAATGTTTAATAAAGTACTCAACATGTGAGCTCCGTGTGGGTCCCAGGAATTGTAGAATAGGCCGCATGTGTGTCCTGGCTGGATGGCATAAAATACGTTTTTTAGTTGTGTATTGATGTATTGTTAGTTTGTATGTATGAATATTTTATTTTTTGATATTGTTCTTGCTCGATTTTTTGGCACTGCTCTTTGGGCAACTAGAATACATCTGGAATGGCAACTAAAAGGGCAGTCAGTGACCGCAAACCTCCACGAAGAATGGTGCTGCCACCTGGTGAATACAAGAACAACATAATACAACGATTTTTTTCATATCCACCAGGTTGCAGCACAGTTTACCACCAAAAACTAATCAACTGGGCCCATATGCATGATGCGGGCTTAGTTTATGCCGAGACTAGCGGCTACGTCGGGGCTAGCTAGTCTGAGAGTAGTCAATGCAGTTAGCCGGTATGCACGACCATAGCGTAGCGGTCGGACTAGCAAGTTACCCAAATTACCCAACATCAACGTAGTTCATGTTGGGTAATTTCACTCTGGAATTTCCTGGCATGAACTCGCTCATTCTTGCAGAGTTGTTGTCTGCTGGCTCTGCTGCAGCCGCGGGCCGGACATTAATATTCATGATGTCTGCGGCCAGTATGATAGGCTAATTACAGCTACCTCGGCAGTAAAAATGTGCGACACAAAAATACGTGAACAGTGTTGGGTTATAAATGTTATATTCATTGACTTTTAATACTAGAATCTGTCATTACCGTACTATATTTTGGCTTGTTGAAAGTGATGTATGATGCACACTGTAACAGCAACTGCCGTAATTCTGTCCTTAACAATTTTTTACGCCGTACTAGACCACTTGTGCCTGGTCGCGAGGGAGACTAACTTTAGTCCATCATTTACGCCAGAACTAGCGATGAGTCCACGTCGTGCATACCAATTTAACCCATTAGTCTGTCGTAACTCGGATTTAGACCGAGACTAGCAGTTAAGACCACGTCATACATACGGGCCATGTAAGTTTGGCCAGGTCTAACATTCCCTGAAAATTTAAGCCAAATCTGCATGTAACTTTTTCTGGAATCCAGCAGACAATCAGACAGATAAATAAATAAATAAATAAAATAATTAAACACAGGGTATCACGTAACCTCTTTGGTGGAGGTAAAAATTACAACAAGTTACCTTTTCGATGACTGGAGTAACTCGGAGAGAAGTTTGCAGATTAAACAATTTGGTCATAAATAGTTGCAGTTATCATCTTATAAGGATTCTGCTTTTGTTGTCAGATGATCTCGACATATCTCCTGATTTCTTCGACTATTTCCTCGCCACATATCCAGTTCTTCACGCTGATCCGTCGTTGTGGTGCGTGTCTGCTTGGAATGATAATGGGAAAGCAGAGTTGGTATCAGATGAACCAGGTATGTCCTTCTAACAGATCGCTGCCTGTTCCATGTTCCTAGATTCTGTTTTCTTCAAATATTACACGTTTGCTGTTGGTGTTGGTTTTAGTTCAGTTTTTGCAACTTATTTTAGTTCTTGTTTTGTCCAGAAGTAATCTTTGTTATTTTTTATTCAGTTCTCATCCAGCTGAGAAGTATTCATTTTAGTTTTTATTTAGTGTTCATTCTTGAAGCGTGTATTTTTTTGATTCATGTTTTGTTCTAGATCTTGAGATTTTTAGATGCACTTAATTGCAGTTATCTTGCAACTGTATATGATATCTAAGTAGTATGAATGAGTGCATGTTACATACTATAAGTCTTTGCTATGTTCTCATTAATATTACATTATGATATCCTTTATGTGCTGTGTTGTAGAACTGCTGTATCGGACAGATTTCTTCCCTGGCCTTGGCTGGATGTTGGAAAAATTTCTTTGGCTTGAGCTGGAACCAAAATGGCCAATTACGTATGCTTATACATCATCTTCATTGTCATCATTTGTTAGGTGGCTTGGTGGCTCAGTTAGGGCATGAGATTTGTGACCTAAAGGCCATGAGTTCGACTCCCGGCCGGTCCTCTACCAAGTAACAACTCTGGGCAAGTTGTTCACATCTTCATGCCTGTGTAGGAGCATGCAGTTTAGTGGTAGCGTATTTGACTCTTTAACCTTCAGGTTACTGTTTGAATCTAACCGTGGGTCATTTGCAAGCAAATGCAAGCAAGTTGCTAACCTACTGCATGCTCAGGTCAACATAGCCTCCTACCCTCAACGGGATGGGAAGTGATTAGTAACTTACTGGCTATGGGTGAAGGCCTAGTGTGGCTGATTGGGGCGTGGTATGTCTGCTGGCTGCACCACGGGTCCAGTTGTTTGCTATCATCAGTTCGTGCCAGTCGGGTGCCGCTTCTGAGTTTGTGAAGCACTTCTGAGTCATGTAAGCAGTGCTGTAGTAAGTACCAGACTTTGCCTTTTACGTTTTGTTGACATTTTACATGTTTGTTTGAGCTGATCAGGTGAATGGGTGCATCTCTGTATAGCTGGGTGATTAGTTGCTTTCATTAACTGGTAATTCATTAGGTAATTCTGTGGAAATCAGTAGTTCAGAATCTGGCCTTAACTGGAGTAACACCAGAAGTAATTTGTCATTTGAACGAAAAATTTTAGGACTAGTTGTAGCAGTGATAGAAGTAGTGGTTTTGTGGTAGTGGTTGTTGTTGTTGTTGTTGTTGTTATGGTTATTGTTTTTGGTTTGCTTCTGGGATTCTTTTCAGTGACCTCATGCACTCATCTTTACCAATTTTACTTGTCAGTTTTTTCAGAGTTCCGTTTAAATTGCTTCAAAAGTGAACATTTATCAGTGCAGTACTTTTCACGTGATGGATTTCCTATCCTGTTGTCCAGCAGAACATCGAAGGACTCAGAGATGAATGGTTTTGTGTCGCTGTTGGTGAAATGTGAGTCTTGCTGCAGCAGTTCTGTTACTACTACTGCTACTGCTACTGCTACTACTGCTACTACTGCTGCTACTGCTGCTACTGTTACTACTACTGCTACTACTACTACTACTGCTACTGCTACTGCTACTACTACTGTTACTGCTACTGCTACTGCTACTGCTACTGCTACTGCTACTACTACTACTACTACTACTAGTTCTGTTACTGTTGCTGATAGCTTCTGGGATGACTGGATGAGGCAGCCTGCACAGCGGCTGGACCGGGCCTGCATTCGACCTGAAATTCCACGTACAAGCACCTTCGGGAAAATTGGAGTTAGCAAGTAGGTGATGTTATCTGTATCTGTAGTCATTCAGTCAGACGATTTTGCCCTGTGTTGAATTGTATGATAAGATAAAAGAAGATTTAGTGAAATGTGGTTGAAACGGTACTTTTTTCTTTGTTTCAGTTTTTTCTTAGTTTTCAGTTATCGTTTTTCCTTCCATTTTAGGTTTTCTGTCTTAGGTCTCTTATCTCTCCCATAACCGTCTGTTTCTTGATTTTTATTTTTTTTCACTTTTTTTAGTTCCATTTAAAACATTGTTAGTTTTCTTTTAGGTCATGTGCTAGATAAAACTGGCAGCTTGCCTGTCAGTTTTCCAGTGCAAATCATCTATCGTATCGTATCGTACTGTGTAACTCCAGCACATCTGCAGCAGTATCATTATGATTACTATGTCTGTTATTTTTATAATGAGCACCATCATCGTCGTCATCGTTTATGGTCATTTATCATGCCAACATCGCAACAGATAACAACGCACTTGCATACATGGACAATCGCGCAAAGATAAAATACGACGTAAAGATAAAATACACACAATACAGTAAGATATGGAATATAAAATCGCAGTGAAACAGTACATGCAAACTGGTCCCAAATCATATCTTTCATTTTCATCGGTGTCATGAGATCAACATCGTGGCTGTATTTACTACACACTGCTATGAACTCATTGAGGTCCAGCACTTGCATTGTTCGCAATATCACATTGTCGGAGTCTGTAGCTACAGGAGCAGTTTTCGTTGGTCTATTAGTAATGATGGTGGCATTGGAGTTGAGGGCATATAAGATGTGGTCAGTTAAAATGGTGTTGTGCTGAGTGGTGGTGATGAGCCTGTTCTGTGGTTAGTTGTGTCTGTGGTTTCTGTGTCTCAGGGACCAGTACTTAGAGAACAACATTGTTAGTTAGTTGTGTCTGTCGGTGCTCCCATTACCTAGAGTATGAGGACCTTGCTTTATTGCATTGGGACCTCTCTTGAGGCTTGCAAAGGCCTCTAAGAGATTTTGAATATCCGGGTTGCGCATTGGGCCAATCATGTAGGGCTTCAGCGCTGGGCTAATAACCCACCCGGCGAAGAAGAAAGTTAGTTAGTTGTGTCTGTCGTTGTTTCTGTGTCTCAGGGGCCAGTACTTCGAGAAACATCTCAAGTTTATTCATCACAACGTAAAACCTGTCTCGTTCACAAAACTCGATCTTTCTTATCTTCTCAAGGTTTGTCGGCCATTTAACGACTGATAAGTTTAGCTAATGTCCATTTCGGTAATGTTGAGGTACTGGTACAGTAAAGGTCTGCAGTATATGTAACTCCAGTAAGTCAGGCCTGTTGAACAAAAGCTCTGAATAATATTATTGCTAGTAATTGGTATAAAAATTTGCATAATAACAGATGGTAAAGGTTGAAAAAAGTACTTTTACTACAGTTGGTAAGATTTTTCTTTAGGGAACCAGCCAAACGTGGACTAACTGGAAAATGGGCCGGCTAAGCAAAACCGGTGTCTCTGTGTGTGGTTAAAAGTTATTTGTGAATACAGACAGATGAGAAGTTAAGTTTACATTCAGGGCTTGTTAAGCTGCAGCAGAGTTGCGAACTTTTACAGCATAATGTAATTTGCTATAGGCAGTTTGCTGGTAATGTTTTAAGTTCCTCAAACTGTTATGTTTGATTTAACTGTAACAACTGGTACATTTAAAAATAGGCTTAAATCTGCTCTGTACGGTTGCGCTTTCCTGCAGTGACTCGTGACTTGTCCACACTTGCAATTCTTCACTATTGTGAATGATTTAACGCGTGTATAAACCATATAATAAATAAATAAATAAAATAAGTTTGTGTTTCTCCTTAGTAAAGCAATAAAAAAATGCGTTTAAATTTACGATGTTGTGTTTGGATGAAAACACTAGAAATACGTTTTAAAATGCTAGAAATCCCCACGTCTAGTGCCACTGAAGTACAGATGTTAATGTTTGTCATGCAGGATAACTATGACAGTGCATTCGAGCAGAAGGTTTACAGCTCAGCTCCGTTGTCGGCGTCTGAAGTGATGTCTGGCTTGAGGCCGTCGAGAGACAGCACAATACGCGTCCAGTACAATGATCTCGCGAGCTTCAAGGCGGCTGCTAAACTGCTGGGAATCATGGATGACGTAAAGGTCTGTCCTCTGCACACAGATGTGCATTGCAAACAAGGCTTGAAACACCGGAGACATACCAAAAAACCCACTGGATTTTATTGTGTAAACCCACCCCAAACTTGTTTATTGTTCTAATGATAGCAAAATATTTTATTACAGTTAAGTTTTTAAAACTTTTAAACCTACGAATTGACAAAGTTTTGGATACTGATTTGATGTGCATAATATCTAGCAGTGCTCAGTGTAGTAACTGACAACACATGAAAACCCAGAACGCATCAAATGTCTTTGAATATACTCATAGGTTGATACTGTAATTAATAAATTATAAATTCATCAAATTACAACCTTTTATTAGATTTGTTGACGTTTCGGCAACAACTGCTGCCTTCATCAGAATGGCTGTCCACCACCAGGTTGTAATTTGTAATAAAAGGTTGTAATTTGATGAATTTATAATTTATTAATTTACCAGAATGCATCAAGTTGGGCCTTTTAAGAAAACTGGGTTTAACCCAGAAAAACCCAAAACCACGTAAACACACTGGATTGTACTTTAAAAAACCGCTTATTTCAACCCTGCTTGCAATAAACTCAGCTTTGAACAGTCGCCAGTAAACTACATTATAAATTCATCTGATATAACAGTTCTTGTTTTATAAGTTGTTGACGTTTTAGCAACCGTTGTTGCCTCGTTTGGAAGGATTTCTGTTCACGTCTAGAAGTTGGCAAACAAATTAGGATATTTTTGTCTGCTTCTTGGCTTTTGTGAACAAATTACGATGCAGTAGTGTAGCATGGAATGTATCAGAATCGTAAAATACAACAAAGAAGAAAAACCAAAAATGCTAACTGTATATCGAATAACAACAAATACGGTACTTAAGAAAATGTGAGAATGATTGTGTGGGAACACTGCCTTTTTCATTGAACTGTACTTTTTCATTTTGTTGCTGCCAAGTTTGGTTGGTTGATTAATACTCTTTCATTTGCCGTGATTTAGATAGATAATTGGTATGAACTTCTTTCATAGTATCTATGCATCTGTGTATTCTCCATATCACCATCGACACACAGTCCATAAATAGTAACAGTAGTTCCCTTTTCTTTTTTCGCTACTTGCTACTGATCGAATAAATTTACGTACCAAACGGTATAGAAAATGCCTACTGGTTCCGGTTTATGACATTTTCTATGCCGTTTGGTACGTAAATTTATCCGATTCGGTAGTAAGTAGCGAAAAAGACATGGCAACTAAGACACATTATTATGATGCATTTCGGGAATGGTGATAAACTGAATTGATACTTCTGCTGAAGATGAAGGTTGTGTTTTTGGCAGTTTTTATATCTGTTCATTTATGTCGAAGATAACTAAAAGTTATGAATGAATATTGGTAAAAAGAAATTTACGGGTTGGACCTGTCTCAAAAGCAAATATGTAGATTTTAGGTGCCAGTCCAGATTCATCTGTGGACATCTAGTATTCTTCATGATCAGGATATAGAGCTTGGATGTGAACCGGCACTTTGCAGTGTGTCTTGACAAGCTATGAACGACTTGATGAGACCACAGAGGGTTGTCTAGTGGTCTAGGTAACACCCAGTCAGATTTTGGTTGCGATCCATTTCAGGATCTAGACTCAGGGCTCCTCTCTGTCTCTCTCATTCCCGGTCGGGGGGCGGGTCACCACCCCAATCCGTTCCAGATAGCTCCAGAGGCGTCCTAGAGGGCTCCTGAATCCTGATCTTATACACACAGCTGCTGTATTGAGTCCATTGTATTCGCCAAGTGGCAGGCAGCAGAGTATCAATCAGTCAATCAATCCGGGATTTCTAAAGTGGCCTAAGTAATACAAACTACTGCTAAGTCCACTAGAGAGAGGTTAGGTGAAGTCCAGTCCAGGGAATAATCAGAAAAATGATTTGGTAAACAGGTGCGTATTAAGTCGCTGATGGAAGGTGGATAACGATGCGGCTGAAGTCACGTCGTCTGGCAGATTGTTCCATGAGTATGTTGTGTATGTGGTGGTTGCAGTCCGGTGTTCCACGCTGTGGTTATCGCGGCATCGTCAGCATCATGGTCTCCGGCCGGCGGGTTTACCTCTCACCTCCACCCAACTGGAAAGGTTACGACACGACGTGGAAATAATAGTTAATTTCACAATTTCTACTTAGAATAATTCCATTTTGACTGCGGCCGTGTGCCTTCTGACTGCCAAAAATCAAGGGCTGTTACGTTTGTCGTGAATGTATTTAAATTGTTTCCACAAATTCTTCCCGTAGATCTCTACTGCATACTGGAAACTATCGCAGTTTTTTTGGACTTTTTAAAAGGTTTTTTTCGTGGTAAACAGTTTCATTATTTTTCAAGTTACTGAGCCAGTTAGCTGCTGTGTGATATTAAATTAATATTGTTTGCCAAAATTGGGTACTTTTGAGGTTTGATTGGAGAATGATCTGAGGCTTACCCAGCTGCTTACCTTGACTGAATTGGTTATTGGTTCAGTCGACAGCTAGTCATGTTGAGATTTGCAGTGTTTCAAAGCTCTCTGAAATATTTTCGGCAGTTTCTGGAAAATTTGATTCCCTGTCAAATTTTCAGAACATTACAACCCTTGTTGTGATGTGCTGCGCTGTAATTGTGAACTGCTTTACTGCATTGAGTTTTTTCTGCAAATATTCTTCTCTGTATAAATGAAGATTTCACAATATTCACAGAGTGATTTTCGAGACAGATGCTGAAAATTGCAGAAACCTTGATTCAAACCACTGCAAATATTGACCCGTGCACAAACCAAAACTGAACATCGTAACAGCCCTGTATTATTGTTTGGTTGTTGACAGTGCTGTTGGTTCGTTAGGTTTTTTTGCAGTACAATTCGCAGATCTTTCTACCTGTTGGCTTTTTATTATGGATGTTCAATCATGATTATGCTGAACAGTGCTGCTTTAAATTTCAGTTTGTTTGTCTTCCCTAAAGGTCGAGTTTTTGTGCCTCCACCACTGAGGGCTATCGGCAGATGCATTGTGTTCTTGGTCCGTCCATGAGTGTATATGTTTATTAGCACGATGTCTCGGAAGCAGAGTTTGGTTGATGATGTAGTTTATGTGAAGAACAACCCGATCAGGTTTTGAAGGTCAACGGTGAAGGTCATTGTGATTGATGATTTAGTGCAGGCAAAGGACAGAGCGTTTAAGATTTCAAGGTCAGCGGTCAAAGGTCAACGATGAAGGTCATTGTGGTTGATGATTTAGTAGAGGCAAAGGACAGAGCGTTTAAGATTTGAAGGTCAGCGGTCCAGTTTATTGCTGGTACAAGGTCAGATGTGGAAAAACTTTGGGACTCTTATTTTCCGAATGGCTTGAAGTATCTCAGTCACATGTTAGAACATGGTGCGAAGATGGCATATGTTCATCATGAAGGTCACAAGATTAAGGGCAGAGCATTAGATAAACGTGATTTTTGTCAAAAATTGGCTAAAATGTGCTCTGTACGGTCGTGCCTTCCTGCAGTGACACGTGACTTTCTACACTTGCGATTCTTCGCTGTTACAGTGAATGACTTAACGTGTGTATAAACCGTATAATATGTGTATAAATAAGTAAATAAGCAATGTGATGTAGGTCCATGTAAGCAGTGACATGAGCCGGTATTCTTTTACAGGCTTTGGTTCAGCCCTCTTGCATTTGAAATTAGCCCCGCGGTGGAGGTGCTTATGTAAACTTTTAACTGTATTGATTGAATTGGTTGATGATATCAGTACTACATGTACGCCGACTTACTTCCGTTGATGTTTTTATTTCGTTGGTGTAGCGTTGCTCCAGCTAGTCCACTGTGCATATGTGTGAACGGATGATTGAGTGGATTTCTATTTAAAATTGAAAAGGAAAGGTTCTATAAGAATTAATGGAACACCGGGGTGTGGGTATAAGCCCTTGAACATAACTTTTATCTGTGTTCCATTGGTATCTGACAAGTGTTGCATGGGCAGGAAATTAGGCCTAGTTGACTTTTTCGTGCTTTTTGTATGATAGTTGATAACTGTGCAGAAGTTGTTGATCCGTACGTGTGTTCTGCAGTGTTTTGAATTCACAGGCATCAGTCAGCTGCCACAATAATTGGACATGTCCGGCTGCGTAGGGTGAATGTCCCAATCATTTCACTAAAAGTCATATCTGCAAGAAAACAGAAGAGGGCCGAACATTTTCTCGCTTGCTTGCTACACATTCACCAGAAGTGTTCGGCACGGCTAAAAATGGACCAAATTTATTTTCGGCCAGGGCTGACCCCCCGACCCTGCCGGGGAGCTTACAGTGCTCCCTGCACCTGCTAGTCGTCTGTATAGGGGCATGTAGCGTTTCGTTTTCGACGCCTGGGGCGCCTCGATATTTGTGCCCCACCAATATTGACGCCACTGGTTTTGGTACTGTTGATTGCGTGACAGGCAGAGCATACGTCTCTATCTTAGAGTATCTCCAGAAAGATTGGCTGCTATAGGTGGTTAATGGTTATAGTTTTGGCTTAAGCCAGAATTCGGCGAGCTCAGTGTCTGGCCCACTGTCGTAACCTGAGCTGTCCAACAGTTAGTGTATTAAGTCACGTTAATCACGCAATTCCCACCTCAGTCGCAATGTCATTGCATGTCTCGTTTATGCAATGCGATATTCGTTTATTATCGATGTGTCAGAATGCAGGGCAGAACAGTTTTGTAAGGTACAATGAAACACAAAGAAAAACTATAGTTTGTATGGTGGGTAGAGACAGAAGACCGTCTTGCTGATGAACATCAGCCTACAATTTATTAGCAGTAAAATGTCGAAAATTAGACTAATGCATGGAACCTAAACATAACAAACAGCATGAAATAGCGTAGGTGGCTCACAACACAAGTTTGAGTTCGGGAGTTTCATTTTGACGGATAAATCTGTGTCTGGTTCCTGTTGCCTTCACTTCCCCACTTGCCATTTGTCGGTACTTTCAGAGATAACTGTATAAATAATGTTGACAGTGCTTTAAAATTTTTAAACGGCATTGGATTATTTAATCATGATTAATTGACTGTGTTAGTTTGACAGCTGTAGTAATCTTGAGATTGATGCACACCGTATTTGTGAATAATTGGTTAATATATTGTGTGTGAATGAGTGGCGTAATCGCGTTGATCTAGTCATTTGCATTTCCTGTCATTAGTCGCTAAAATAAATCATATATAGTTGGAGTGTATGAACCGCCAGCACAGTTACTTACCAGGAGCCAAGTTATGGTAACTGTTGGGAACCAGCTTAACCTACGCTGCAGTAATTCTCGACCACTTTAACAGAATCCGTTAGTGCTGATAGTAGGCCTACATCTACTGTGTACTACAGGGTTCAGACACCCGGGTACGTACCCCCAAAAAACCCGGTGGGTTTTTTTGGGTATACCCACCTAAAAAACCCACCCCAAAAAACCCACACTTATACTTTAAGCTAATTTTAGTTTATACTTTATATAATAATGCAATATTTTATTGTTTTTAAAGTTTTTACCTAATTTTAGTTTATACTTTATATGCACCTAATAATGCAATATTTTATTGTTTTAAATCTTTTAAGGCTTTAAGTTGCTGAGTTTTTGTATTATTTTACCTATTGTTTCCTGCTTGTCCAAAAAAAAACCAATAAAACCCCCAAAAACCCACTGGGTTGGACTTCAAAAAAACCCGGGTTTTTTTGAACCCTGGTGTATTATGGTAGCGTTTGATACACGTGTACATGTAGGCGCCATAATCGACTTTCCCTGTCAGCTTTTTAGCAACTGCTGGCTGAGTTGTCACTCAGTATGCGGTGCGTACGTAATTCTATACGTATTGCTTTCGTTTGGTGCTTTACGTTGTGCTAGTAACAGTGGCTTGGCATTGTACCGTTACTGTCAAGTCTCGATACCGATCAGTTGGTTCTCGGGCCTCATTCGTACAAACTATGTCAGCTGGCTTCTCGTACCACTATTTGTTCAGTGTGTGGTCACTTGTGTGGATAGTGGAAAATCTGCAGATGTCACGGATGACCAATTGTCATGGAACTGTAAGCGAAAACTGTTCACTGTTAAGTTCGCCTTTGAGCCTGGCAGCGCTACGTTTGGAAGCATAGTGCTTTGCAGGGTTCCCCCTGGTCCTTATAAGTCCTTAAAAGTGCTTAAATTTCACACATTCAAATATAAGGCCCTTATAAGTCATTAAATACGATAATAGTGCTTAAAAGTCCGTAGAAAGTGCTTAATTTTTACTACAGAATTTTTGAATATTTTGATGCTCTACTACTATCAATCAACGAACAATAATAGGTCTGTATCTGCTGGTTACTAGTACAATTCTGTGGCATTTGGAGA
>Ga0056124_1000376_pt1 | contig 13997 bp, 12 predicted proteins | sample WorMetHEROISLAND_2_FD_70069 | JGI IMG/M metagenome (GOLD analysis project Ga0056124, IMG submission 70069) | Marine gutless worms symbiont microbial communities from Max Planck institute for Marine Microbiology, Germany - Olavius sp. 4 HERON ISLAND | ecosystem: Host-associated > Annelida >... | reverse complement strand
GAGCGGGATTTTATGGACGAAGTGGCAGCGCGCACCGGCGGGTCAGCAGACCGGCGGTCAGCAGATTAGATTAAGCATATGGATTGGAGATCCGAAGCGCGTGCAAAATTTTGATCTCCACAGACTCCATCTCTTCTGCTTGTCGGGTATCTTGATGGTCATAGCCTAAAAGATGCAGCAGTCCATGCAAAAAGAGATGGCAAACATGGTCGATCATGCTCTTGCCCTGATCAAGGCTCTCGCGTTGCACTGCTCCGTGGGCCAAAATAATGTCTCCTAAAAAATGCGAAGTAACCGGCCCGGATGCTGGGAATGCCAAAACATTGGTTACTTGATTGCGGCCGCGCCATTTGGCGTTTTGTGCCCGAACGTCCTCGTCATTGCTGAGGCAGATTGCTACGGTCAGATCTTGCTGCAGTCGCGGTAGCTCCCGTGCGGCCTGTTTTAAAATACGTTCAAAATGATCTCGCCATATGTCATCGTCCTTCCAGGCAGATTCGGTAACCACAAGATCAAGCGCGATCATAGGAATCTATGATCTTTCCGACCAGCGGGTGGCGCATAACGTCGCCAGCGACCAAGGTGGCGAAACCGATCTCCTCAATTTTCCGTAATCGCTTTGTCGCGTCGGCAAGACCCGAAGGGACGGCAGGCGGCAGGTCAACCTGGCTTGGATCGCCGCAAATGGTCATACGGCTGTTCAAACCGAACCGTGTCAGAAACATCTTCATTTGCAGTAAGGTGACATTCTGGGCTTCGTCTAAAATGACATGGGCGTTGGATAATGTCCGCCCCCGCATAAAAGCCAATGGTGCAATTTCAATCTCGCCCGAAGACAGGCGCCGTTCTACCATGTCATATGGGACAAAGTCGTGCAGAGCGTCATAGATCGGACGCAGATATGGGTCGATTTTTTCACGCATATCGCCTGGAAGAAACCCCAGATGCTCTCCGGCCTCTACAACCGGTCGTGTCAGGATGATGTGATCGACTTGACCAGTCATTAGACCGGCTACGGCATGGGCGACTGCGATATAGGTCTTCCCTGTTCCAGCCGGTCCAAGTGCAAACACAATATCGCGTTCGTCAAGGAGCTGCATATAGCGGTTTTGGTTTTTTGTCTTCGGGTGTACCGTCTTTTTCCAAGTGCGGATCGACCGATTGTCATCCTTTTTCGCAGATATAGGGGCAAGGCCGTGATCGACCTGGGTGATTACACTCTCCAGGTCTTCCGGAGTAAGCTTCTCACCTTGTTGCAGTCGTTCGTAGAGCGATATCAAAGTCGCTTTGGCGTATTGTGCAGGTTCCGGGTCGCCGGTGATCGTAATTTTGTTTCCCCGGGCTGCAATCGATAGATCGAATCGGTTCTCCAACGTAATGAGATTTTGGTCATAAACGCCAAATAGCTGACCGAGTAATGCGGTGTCATTAAAGGTAATGGTCAGATGTTGATCGTTTGGCTGTTCTATTCTGTTGTCATTGACCATAAGTTTATTCTGTTCCTGTGACGATGATTTGTTGAGCGGATTTAATAAATTTCTCCTTGTGGTCTTCCCTTTCTTCGTCAGTTAGGCGGGTCATGACATCTTCGGGTATTGCGCAGCCACGTTTCACCGCATCGCGGGATTCGATTGCAGACAACCAGCGTTTTAGATGATTGAGACCGTCGATGGCAACACCGGACCAGCTATGGGTACGGACCCAGCAGAAGTTGGCGATGTCGGCAATGGAATAGTCCCCGGCCAAATATTCTACGGTGCTCAGCCGTCCGTCGAGCACTTCGAACAGGCGCCGTGTTTCGGCTTGGTACCGATCGATTGCCGGCTGAATCTTATTTGGGAAATAACGGTAGAAGACATTTGCCTGCCCCATCATGGGCCCTATGCCCCCCATCTGGAACATCAACCACTGAATGGCAAGCGACCGGCCCTTTGGACCTTGAGGGAGTAGTTTTCCACTTTTTTCAGCCAGGTAAATCATGATGGCCCCCGATTCGAAAACCGGGAAATCATCAGCATCATGATCCACGATCACCGGGATTCGTCCGTTGGGATTGATTTCCAGAAACCAGGGTTGTTTCTGTTCTTGAGACGACAGATCTATTGCATAAACGGTATAGGGCAGGCCCGTTTCCTCCAACGTCACGGTCGTTTTATAACCATTTGGTGTTGCGCTGGTGTAGAGCGTTAACATCGATTTGCCGGTCTCCTCCTTATGCTTTTGCATTTTTTGCAACTCTATGATGTGTAATCAGCGATATCACGAGGTAATCTTCATATCAAGGGACGGGCATCTTAATCGGCGCCTGGCCCCGCATTCGCAAAAAATGGTCAGCAAGCACCAAAGACATCATTGCTTCGACTATTGGTGCTGCTCGTATTCCCACGCATGGGTCATGGCGACCCTTGGTTGCGATATCGATCTCCTGTCTATTGTGATCCAGGCTTTGCAGAGGTCGTGATATAGAAGGCGTAGGTTTAAGGGCAACTCTGACGATGATCGGTTGTCCGGTCGATATTCCACCTAAAATCCCTCCGGCATGGTTGCTCAAAAAGCTAATATTGTCCTGGTCATCCAAACGCATCGGGTCCGCATTGTCGTGTCCTTTCAGTCTCGCCGCTTCAAAACCGGCCCCGATTTCAACCCCTTTGACCGCATTTATTCCCATCATCGCTGCTGCGATATCCTGATCAAGCTTGCCGTAAACCGGAGCGCCAAGTCCTGGTGGCACATTGGGCACGACGCATTCAATGATTGCTCCAAGGCTCGTCTGATCGCTTCTGGCTTGGTCGATCGCTTGCTCCCATCGCTCTAAAATCTCCGGATCGGGACAGAAGAAGGGTGCATGACGTGCAGATTGTGGATCAATCCGATCAGGATTAGCCGCGATATCACCAATAGCCGTTACATAAGCCATAATATGGAAGCTTGTTCCCCAGGCCGTTTCCAGAAGCTTTCTAGCCACTGCTCCTGCTGCCACCCGCATCGCTGTCTCCCGTGCCGAGGCGCGACCTCCGCCGCGATAATCCCGATGGCCGTATTTGACGTCATAGGTATAATCTGCATGACCCGGGCGCCAGCTTTTTGCGATTTCGCCATAATCCTTCGATCGTTGATCTTTATTATCAATAATCAGGGAAATCGGGCTTCCTGTCGTTTGATCTTCAAATACACCCGATAGGATCCTGACCAAATCAGGCTCACGGCGTTGGGTTTCGAACCGGCTCTTGCCCGGACGGCGGGCATCGAGATAGGGCTGGATGTCCGATGTTGATAGTGCGATACCCGCCGGACAACCGTCAACAATACAGCCGATGGCCGGGCCGTGGCTCTCCCCCCAGGTAGAGACTCTAAACAGATGGCCAAAACTGTTATGCGACATGGTTACTGACCTCTCAAGAAGGAAGGTTTTAAAACTAACGCTTGATTTTGCCATGATTTTTGGCTTTACGCAAAGCGAAACAGGAAAGAATAACAAGATTGGGATGATCTTTATCCGGGCAACGATGCGCAGGGTGGGTCGCAGGTTACAATGTTTTTTTCAAGAATCTTAAGCTATTTAGTGCATGTATAGTTGTATGTCGCAAAACGTCCTTGATGCCTGGAACGAAAAGTTGCAATCGGGTGACCTCACAAGCGACCCGATTCAAGAAGCTGCAGCAGGAGCTCTGGACCGGCTTCGCGATAGAATTTTGACGTTGCCTAAGAATCCTAAGAGAACTAGGATTTGGCATCGATTGTTCAGACGCAGAACGCAAAAGCCAAGAATATCTCCCCAGGGGATCTATTTGTGGGGAAGTGTTGGTCGTGGCAAATCGATGCTGATGGACATGTTTTTTGACACGATCCCCGATGGCGATAAACAACGGATTCATTTTCACAGTTTCATGCAAGAGGTCCATCGGCGCATTCATTTGTGGAGGAGCCAGGATGCATCGGGTCGTCGCGCAGATTTTCCAAATCAAGAAAACTATCACGCCGATGACCCCATCATTCCCACGGCGAAATGGATCACGCAGCAGGGTCTGCTGATATGTCTTGATGAACTCCAGGTTACCGAAGTCGTTGACGCGCTATTGATAGGGCGTCTGTTTCAGGCGCTTTTGGACAACCATGCTGTTGTCGTTATTACATCGAACCGGGCGCCGCCGGATCTTTACAAGCATGGCCGCAATCGGGAGTTGTTCTTACCATTTATTGCTCTGATCGAGAAGCATTTGTATGTGGTGCACCTTGACGGGCCCACAGATTATCGTCTGATTAGGCTCCAGGGCTATAAGACCTGGTATAGCCCCAGCGGTTTTGAAGCGACTAAAAGGCTTCGTGAGATCTTCTTTCGATTGACGGGGATCGATCCCAGAATGCGCGACGTGCCATCGGAGGACCTTCAGCTCGGTGGGCGAAGCCTCCATGTTCCGAAGTCTGCGGAAGGGGTGGCTGTCTTCTCATTCAAACGCTTGTGCCTCTCCCCTCTTGGCGCTGCGGATTATCTTGCTCTGGCGAGACGCTATCATACCCTGATCCTGGTCGCGATTCCCAAATTGTCTCAGGAAAATTACGACGGAGCAAAGCGATTCATCACCCTTGTTGATATTCTTTATGACCATCGGATCAAGCTCTTCTGTTCCGCTGAAACGACTCCTGAGGATTTATACACCGAAGGATTGAATGCTTTCGAATTTGAACGCTGCGTATCTCGCCTGATCGAGATGCAGTCCGATGCCTGGTTACAATCCTGTGATCTGTCCGCCCTATGATCTATCCGAACAGCAATATCGGGCAAGGTTGCGCCTTTTATCCAGCTGGGCTATTTATTCAGCCAGGCAATAATTTGCCGTTCTGGCAGATGATGCAAAAATGACGGGCAAAAAATAATGGTGCGGTCAATGTACGTTTTTTGGAATATATTGCTTCTGGCAGCTTTCTCTGTTTTGTCCGTCAGCCCTGCGACGGCAGAAAATCCTGACGATGCTTCTCCCGCAAGCCAGGTCGCCGATTCCACCGATTCCAAGGCGGTATTTGAAAAGTCAATGCAGAAAGCCCGACAGGGTGATGTAAAGGCTCAACATACCGTGGCTCAGATGTATGACAATGGTATCGGTGTTCCCCAAGATGACATGGAAGCGGTGAAATGGTTCCGTAAAGCAGCCAGGGGGGGCTATGCCCCGGCGCAAAACAATTTGGCCCAGATGTACCTCAACGGTGATGGTGTTCGTCAAAGCAGTAAGAAGGCTGTGCAGTGGTTTCGCCGGGCGGCTAAACAAGGCTATGCTCCGGCGCAAAACAATCTGGGCTGGCTTTATGGAAGAGGCGATGGAGTCCGCCTTGATGATGACAAAGCCATGAACTTGCATCGCAGGGCCGCGGAACAGGGTTATGCACCGGCGCAATTTATGTTGGGCCTGTTGTATTACAATGGCGATGGTGTTGGTCAGAGCTACAAAAAAGCCATAAAATGGTTCCGTAGTGCTGCGGACCAGGGTGACGCATCAGCACAGTTTGTTCTGGCGGTCATGTATGCCAACGGTGAAGGCGTCGATAAAGACTATAAGGAAGCGGTGAAATGGTTCCGCCTTGTTACTGAGCATGGGCTTGCATGGGTTCAGTTTAATCTGGCGGTTTTATATCGTAACGGCTATGGCGTCGTTCGGGATCAGGTTAGGGCCTATATGTGGTATAGTATTGCTGCGACGAATGGGGTGGAAAAAGCTACGCAAGAGCTAAGCGTGCTGTCAAAGACGCTGGGCGATTTTGAAATTTCCAAGGCAAGGGCCATGGCTAAAGACTGTATGGAAAGCAGCTATCGGCAATGTGGCTGGGATTGATATATAATGATCTGGTCATATTCCTATGTTTGCAAAAACGCCCAATCCCTTTTGCTACTTACGTCTTGTTAATGTTCTTCGTTGAAATAAGGTCTAATCCAAATAATAGGGGACAATAATGAACGATTCCAAGTCAGTTCCATTGATCGAATTATCGGTCATCGTTCCATGCTTCAACGAACGTGATAATATCGCTCCGCTTCTTGACCTTCTGGATCAGGCGCTTCGCGGGATTCGTTGGGAGGCCATTTTCGTCGATGATGATTCGCTGGATGGTACTGGCGAGATCCTGATGGAGAAGAGTCAGAACGATGCACGCATTCGTGTAATTGAGCGTGTTGGCAGACGCGGGCTGGCAAGTGCGGTTGTTGAGGGGATGCTCGCGACTTCTGCTCCCTATCTTGCTGTGATTGACGCGGATATGCAGCATGATGAACGGCAGTTGGTTCCCATGCTGGAAGCGCTACGGGCGGATAAGGCCGATATTGCTATCGGTTCTCGTTATACCGAGGGGGGTGGAACGGGGAACTGGACTGCTGGAAGGTTATGGATTAGCCGATTTGCTACCCATCTGTCGCGCCTGATTTCCAGGCAGCACTTGACAGATCCGATGAGTGGTTTTTTCATGATCACCAGGAATGCGTTCCGAAGCGCTATGCGCAATCTTTCAGCCGAAGGGTACAAGATCCTCCTCGATATCATCGCATCCAGCCCGAAACCTCTTCGTATCGCTGAGATCCCCTATACGTTCAAAATGCGACAATTCGGTGAAAGCAAGCTAGATACCGCAATATTGATCGAATATATTCTCCTGATCCTCGACAAGCTTGTACACGGTCTAATACCACCACGATTCATTTTGTTTAGCATGATCGGGCTATTGGGTGTCGGGGTCCAGATTGGATCAATGTATCTGTTACACAGGATTCTTGGAAGCGATTTTTCCACGGCGCAGACTGCAAGCACCATAATTGCTATGGTCAGCAATTACAGTTTGAACAACGCCCTGACCTATCGTGATCGTCGTTTGAAGGGGCTAAACTGGATCAGGGGATTGCTGATCTTCTGTCTGATTTGCTCTGCAGGGATTGTTGGCAATGTCAGCATTGCGACCTTCATGTTCGAAGAGGCATTTACCTGGTGGTTTGCTTCTTTGTGTGGTGCGTTTATTAGTGCTGTATGGAATTATGCAGTGACTTCGATCTATACCTGGAAACGTAGCAGGTGACTTTGGAAGGGTTGTTTAGTATAAAAATGCCCACTTGAAAGAGGGTGCTGTAAATTAAAATAATAAGTAGTAAATTAAAGTAATAAGTAGTAAATTAAAATAATACGTTGCAAAAAATAATAGAGTGTTGTAAAGCTGACGCCTTGACAGATGTTACAACGGTCAAATATATGGTTGCCATATCATGAAAGACGGAAGCCTATTAGCATGCATTGATCTTGGCTCTAACAGCTTTAGGCTGGAAATTGGTCGCCTGGATCATAATCAGATTATTCGCACTGAGTATCTAAAGGAGACGGTTCGTCTTGGGAATGGTTTGGATGGTGATCTGAACCTGACCGAAGAAGCACAAAATATTGGTTTTGATTGCCTTGCACGTTTCGCTGAACGCCTGCAAAGCTTCTCGCCGTCGTCCGTCCGTGTCGTCGCAACCCAGACCCTGCGCGAGGCACGAAACAGAAAGGCTTTTATAGAGCGTGCCCAGGAGATTCTCGGCTTCAACGTTGAGGTCATTTCCGGTCGGGAGGAGGCAAGGCTGATTTATTCCGGGGTCAGCCATTTCTTACCTCAGACATATGACAAACGCTTAGTAATCGATATCGGTGGCCGATCGACGGAAATCATTACCGGGAAGGGGCATAAGCCCAATATTGCCGATAGTTTTAAAGTTGGAAGCGTGGATCTGTCGATGCAGTATTTTTCCCAAAAACAATGGACCGCAAAGACTTTTGACAAAGCGCGCATTGCAGCAATTGCAATCCTGGAAGAAGCTTTAAGCTTCGTCAAACCGGGTTATTGGAATGTCGCTTACGGATCTGCTGGAACGATCTGGGCATTACTGGATATTGTCCAGGCAAAATTTCCAAAGCAAAAAGGACTTAAGCCGGCCCATCTAAGCTGGCTGGAAGAGATGCTGTGTAAGGGGCATATTGAGACACTTAAGGTCCCGGGTCTGAAGGATGACCGCAGGCCGATAATCGGGGGCGGGCTTGTTATCGTTCAGGCGCTTTTTGAGCTATTTGGCCTTGAGCGACTATATGGCGTTAGAGGCTCCTTAAGGCACGGGGTACTCTATGATATGCTTTCGCGCGAAAGCAAAGAGACGGATACGCGGCGGATGACGATGCGGCGGTTGCAAAAGCGATATGGTGTCGACCTAGAACAAGCCAGGCGTGTTCATGTGGCGGCTAAAGTGTTTTTGAAGTTACTTCTGCGGAAGGTTGATCTGGAACAAGCCATGGTCATCTCCTGGGCATCCGAACTGCACGAAATCGGGATGTCCATCTCCCATGCCAATTATCACCGTCATGGAGCATATATCCTCAAGCATGCAGACGCACCCGGATTCTCCGACCAGGAGTTAAATCTTCTATCTATTCTGGTTTTGTCCCAGCGTGGAGGTTTGAAAAAGGTCCGAAACAACCTGTCAAATCAGAAGATCATGGCTCAGGTCCTTGCCTTGCGGCTTGCGGTGATTTTCTGCCATGCACGCTGTAGCCCGCTATGGAACGGGATATCTGCTTCCAATGCTTTTGGTGGTTATGCCATCACCTTGAGCCAAGAGTGGGTAAGTGAATACCCACAGACCTTGTTTTTATTAGAGGAGGAGAGTAGAAACTGGGAGAAGATTAAAAGGAGGCTGACCATCACTGTTGAGTAGTCGGTCATACTATTCCAGGAAGGGTGAGCCCTATTCGTGCTTTTTTTTAGGAAAAAACCCCTGACGAGCAACCGCCTGGTCATTTCAACACAGAGGCTGGATGATCGCATAACGGTTAGTTTTAGCGGGGCGATGGTCCTGTCTACCATGGCATATGCCGACCAGGAACTTAGAAATATTACCGGTGACCCGGGGGGGCGTATTTCTTTTGATGTAGGTGGGGTCAATAGCTTCGATAGTGCCGGAGCCTGGCTTATATACCGTAGCCTAGAAGAACACCGACATCGTGGCATGGGCTCAGAGCTGGTCAACGCAAGCGATTCGTTTCAGACCATGATAGATCAGTTGACAAAAAATAGCCCGAAGCCCGAACGACCGCAAGCAAGGCAACCTGTAATTCTCGCCTTTTTTGCTGAAATCGGCATCAAGGTAGAAGAAGTCGCTAAAGCTATTATGTACAACCTGGCCTTTCTGGGCAATGTCATGATTCATCTGGCCAAGGCGATAATCCGACCCGGAACGATTCGCTGGAATGCTTTGTCGGCTCAGATCGAACACGGCGGAATCCGGGCCTTGACGATTATCGGGCTGATGTCTTTGACGATTGGTTTCGTCATCGTTCAGCAAGGCGCCTATCAGTTGTCCCGATTCGGAGCCCAGAGCCTTGTGATCAATATGGTTGCCTTTATGACGCTTCGGGAATTGGGGTCTTTGATGACTGCAATCATGATGGCAGGTCGGTCAGGCTCCGCTTTTACGGCGGAAATCGGTACCATGAAACAAACCGAAGAGATCGATGCCCTGCGCACCACAGGGCTAGACCCGATTGATGTTCTGGTTCTGCCGCGGCTGATTGCTATGATTGTGGTCATGCCTTTGCTCAATTTCTTTTCTTGCACCGTCGCAATTATTGGGGCGATGTTGTATCTTTGGTTAAACATGGACGTGACACCGCAAGCCTTCTTGCAGCAGTTCCATGATGTGGTTGTACTTAACGATTTTCTGGTCGGAATGATCAAGGCGCCGATTTTTGGCCTCATCATTGCAGTCATAAGCTGCTTTGAAGGAATGCGCGTGGAAGGCAATACGGAATCACTACGCATAAGAACGACAATGTCGGTTGTCCGGTCGATCTTTATGGTGATCGTCCTTGATGCGATATTCGCTGTGATCTTTACAGCTTTGGAGATGTGATGGGCGAAGAACTGGTCTTGCAAATTGAGAATCTCCATAATCAGTACGGCGATCACGTGGTTCATGATAAGCTGAAGATGTCCGCGCGCCGGGGGGAAATCACCGGGCTTGTAGGTAGCTCCGGATCCGGGAAGACGGTTTTGCTACGGACGGTCTTGGGGCTGCATCGCCCGACCAGTGGAGTGATTTCCCTGTTTGGCCGTGATACCAGCAAGTTCAGCGAAGCCCAGGAAAGGGCCATGCGAAGGCGTTGGGGCGTTTTATTCCAAAACGGTGCACTGTTCTCGGCGCTGACGGTTGCGGAAAATATTGGCGTACCCTTGCGGGAATATTATAATTTGTCGCCACGCCTTTGTGAAGAAATTGCCCGGTATAAAATCTCCATGGTTGGTTTGTCGCAGCATGCGGCCAGTAAATATCCGTCGGAGCTATCCGGCGGAATGCGCAAGCGGGCCGCCCTTGCACGGGCTTTGGCCCTTGATCCGGAGCTGTTGTTCCTGGACGAGCCGACGGCTGGTCTGGATCCCATCGGAGCCGATGCCTTCGATGACCTGATCTTGTATCTACGGCAGGTGCTTGACCTTAGCGTGATCTTGATCACCCATGACCTGGATACGCTTTATAAAATTTGCGATCGGGTCTCGGTCTTGGCAGAAAAACGCATGATCGTGACCGCACCCCCAGAAGATCTTGCCCGCAATTCTTATCCCTGGATTCAGAATTATTTTAATGGCCCAAGAGGTGGTCTGAGAGCACAAGCGGCGCAAGCAACATGAACGATTGAGGAGATCCTTATGGAAACCAAAAGCTATCATATTGCAGTGGGCGTTTTTATCATGACCCTGGCTGTCCTGGCCGGTGGTTTTATCTTCTGGCTGGTTGGATCGAACGCAGGTCAGAATGCGCTTTACGATATCTATTTCAAGAATTCGGTTGCCGGATTGACAGCAGGCAATGTGGTTCGGTTCAACGGAGTGCCCGTGGGCCAGGTGACATCGATCTCTCTGGTTCCCCAGAAGCCGGAGTTGGTTCGTGTGCGGATCCGCATTGAGCAAGATACGCCGGTCGTAAAGGGGACTTATGCTACGCTTGAGGCTCAGGGGCTGACCGGTGGGGTTTATATATCATTGAGCGGAAGCGTCCAGGGGGCAAAAAAGCTGACTGCTCGGGAGGGTCAGGAAGTCCCGGTGATTCCTACGCAACCTTCATCGCTGCAAAAACTGTTTTCTAACACGCCTAATCTGATCAGGAACGCCAACGTCGCAGTCGATCGCTTTGCCCAAATGCTAAATGAGAAAAACCTGAAATCGATTCAAGAAGTTTTGAAAAGCTTATCAACAATTACCCAGGATCTGGCGAAGCAGTCCCCGGATATGGCGCGATCGGTTGACGCTCTTGATGAGACGATCATTCAGCTTCGTGTGACCGGAGAGGCTCTTGCAACCCTGGCTGATAATACCAATCAACTCCTTAGTCAGGAAGGGCGGGAGATGGCCCGGGATTCAGCCCAGGCCGCGCGACAAGTCAAGGAGTTAACCAGCACTCTGAACAGGATTGCTGCCCAGAGCGAGGGGGGAATCGTCAATATGTCGCAAACGGCAATGCCCGAACTTTCAGCGACATTGCGTGAAATCAGAACAGCTTCGGCTGCTGTGAACCAAATGATTGCGAATATAAACAAGGACGGGATTGCAGCAAACCTGATGCGGGGCGAGAACCTACCAGAATATGATCCCGTTGAATAGAAAGCGAATAGAAAGCGAATTGACAGCCAGAATGGCTCGTGTTAGCTAAAGGCCGCTTAGGGTCTTGGCCTTGCTTAAGTTAACATGGGCTTAAGTTAACATGGGCTTAAGTTAACATGGGCCAAGCTAAGAGGGAATCCGGCGCAATTCCGGAGCTGTCCCCGCAACTGTCAACAGGGAGAAGCCATCACAATTTCTCACGTCGGGTGAGGAATTAGCCACTGTTCGTTTGGATAACCGCTGCTTTGCCGGTTATCGATCAGGATGGGAAGGCCGATCGGCTCTATTTGACCTGTAAGCCAGGAGACCTGCCCTGAGGTGCCGTCTTTCTCCTTGTCGGGTTGAGCTTATGGAGGGCGTCTGTTCGTTATGACGGCTTGAACAATTGCTTAAGTCAGCGAACAGGTAGAACAATGCGATGCCTCGTCATATCTTTTATTCTTGCAATTTCCTTTCATGCTCCGGCGTTGGCGGAGGAGGCTCCACAGCCGGATGAAATTGTCGTCACGGCCCATTATTATGCGGAATACGCGCAGGTTTCGGGTACGGCCCTGACCATTCTCACCCGGGATGAAATTGTCGAATCCCAACGTATCACTCTGCCCGATCTATTGGCGCAGCAAATCGGGGTTCAGGTCGCCAGAAATGGGGGAATCGGACAGCCAACGGGGCTGTTTATCCGTGGGATGCCCTCTGGGCACGCTCTTGTGATGATTGACGGAGTGCGGATCAACGATCCATCTGGCCCTAATGCTGCGGCAAATCTGGCAGGTTTACATGTCGGAGGGATGGATCGGATTGAAATTGCCCGAAGCAGCAATGCGTTGATTTGGGGAAGCAATGCGATCGGTGGCATTGTCAATATTCTACCCCCCCGGATGGGGCTGGAGCAGAAGCGCATCAGCACTGAATATGGAAGCCGTAATACCCAGTCTAGCAGTCTTTTCGCGACTGGACGTATGAACCGCTTGCGCTATGTGGTGAGCGGCGATCTGGTGGCGAGCGATGGGGTTGCAACCCTCGCAGGATCTGAAGGGGAAGATTTGCCACGTTCCGGTTACCAAGGACAGAATTTTCATCTCCGTCTGGACGCTCCCATCACCAGGCGCTTGACGCTGGTGGGGTTCTTATTTCATCGGAGTTGGAATTCCGACTATAACGACTTTCTGGATCCAGTCCGGAAGAACAGATCAAAAAGTCGGCAAACGGTTGCAGCCCTGCAAGCCGGGACGGACAGCCATCGCCTGATCTTGTCGATCAATAGTGGACGCAGACGCTATGATGAAGTTTTTGCAGACTATGCGTTTCACGGGGAGAGCTTGACTGCCCAATATCGCTGTAATCTGGTTAGGAGTGTGGTTAGCCTGTCTTGTGGTGCAGAGATTACCCTGGAGGAAATCAGCCAGGATGGTGATTATGGAGCTTCCAATCATCGCAGAACGCATAAGAGCGGTTATGCTCAGTTTCGGCTGTCACCGTATAACCGGCTAAATATCTCGGCAGGGATACGGGCCGATAGCTATCCAGGGCGCGTCCATCTGTCCTGGCGTAGCGATGCATCCTGGCGTATTGGCTTGCGTACGACCATACGCGCAAGTGCAGCTTCCGGTTTTAGAGCGCCGGCGCTTGCAGATTTATACGGCTATGGCGGCCAAGACGATCTCAGGCCGGAAAAAAGCAGGGCATATGATATCGGATTAAGCCATAAGTTTGTTCACAACCGGGTCCGTCTGACGGTGGGCGTCTTTGCCATGACAGTTCGCGATCAGATCGTCTACGTCAGCTGCACATCAAAGATCGCTAAAGCTGAGATGTGCCAAACCGGCCTCTACGGCTATCTGGACAATTTACGCCGTACCAGATCCCACGGTGTGGAAATTGAGGCCAAGGCACGCTTCTCCTCCTCTGTATCCATGCTCTGGATGTACGGCTATACAAGGGCCCGACTAACGGCAGGTGATTATCAGGACAAGGCCCAAGCGCGCGTTGCTCCTCATCGCGCAAGACTGGAGATAAAGTGGAAGCCGGCCGGGTTTTTGACGGCTTATTGCGATGTGCAATATCGCTCAGGCCATTGGGACGATTATGCCAATCAAGTCAGGATTGAGGAGCAAATGCTGGTCGGACTGCGCGCTCGGCTACGTGTTGCCGAGGGCATCTATATCAGGGGTAGAATTGACAATCTTACCGATAGCCGCAAACCGGAGGTCGCCGGATATAACCGACCGGGTCGAAGCGTTTTTGCTGGATTGCAGGTGGCGTTCTAATGCGAAGCCTTGTCATTTGTACAGCACTGCTTGGGTCGATGTTCGCTCAGGACGCATTGGCGCTTCGAGTCATGGCCC
>Ga0056124_1000375_pt1 | contig 14000 bp, 7 predicted proteins | sample WorMetHEROISLAND_2_FD_70069 | JGI IMG/M metagenome (GOLD analysis project Ga0056124, IMG submission 70069) | Marine gutless worms symbiont microbial communities from Max Planck institute for Marine Microbiology, Germany - Olavius sp. 4 HERON ISLAND | ecosystem: Host-associated > Annelida >... | reverse complement strand
AAAGTTGCCGTTTTTGTCCATAAATAGCTGTACAATTGAACTTTTAACTTTCACAAGGTAGTGCAGCAACAAATTTGAGGTGAGGTGGTAGATTTTAATCTAGCCTTTTTCAGTTCATCTGAGAATGTAACAGTGAAAACATTATTAAAATCGGTCAATATTCACCAAAGTTATTGCAAGAAAAATTTGGCGCAGTTTTTTTTGGCCCACCCTGTAGATGACTTTATCTAGTATGTTTGGTGGAAGTTCATCGCTGCATTGTTTAGCGTCTTCATTTATTGCCGCTTATAATAGCTAGGCCGCAGTTGAATGCAATAGCGTAAGCCTATACTTCGCTAATTAGGCTATACTATCTCACTATTATCACACCATTGTGATGTAGTCATTATTCACTCACTGCTCATCACAAAACCACTCAAGACACACTATTTTAGCATAGCTTTTAACCTATAAATTTTATTCGTTCAACTTAGCTGGTAAATGAAAACGTGTATGTGCTTGTGTGAGTTAATGTATTTTTTTTGTCCCCATAAATGCCCCAACCTGCATTTGACGGCCGGGTTCTGCCTGCGCCCGCTACAGGGGAGATTACAGTATAGCCAACTATAGCCACCTCAACTGAGGAAAGGCCAGCGTGAATGGTAAGAGACTTGCATGTTAAAGCACTGCTTGCAATGCGTGCGTGCGGACCTGAAACCAGGGGCGTCGATCCATATGGGACATGGGGGACGTCGACAGGGGGGACACGTCCCCCCCCCCTCAATATTTGGACTGGGGGCATTATCACGAATGTCCCCCTCAATATTTCTAGAGTAATATGAGCTACTTTTTATCCATACAATATTTTCTTGATAAGTTGAAAGAGTTTTTAGTCTTATTAGTCTTTAGCCGACTAGTGCAAGGAGTCGTTGGGACCCTGTAATCTAATCAAGAAAAATTATAAGGGGGAAAGAATGAAGGTGAATGAGAGGAGGACAGTAGTGGGGGGTTGATTGGCCACTGTGTGTCCCCCCAACCGTGGAGAGAGATCGACGCGCATGCCTGAAACGTTCGTCCGTCGGAGTAGATCATAGTACCGAAGCCTTCACGTCTACCGGCGTAGAACATTCCAACGTAGTGGCTGCCGTCAGGCCACAAATACATTCCACAGCCGTGACGACGATCTCTGTAGAATCGACCATCGTATACCTGCAAATACCGATTTCGCACGTACACTAGAGGACACAATAAAGCACATACAAACGAGAGAAAGAGAAAAACTTACAAAAGAAATACGAAAGTAATTATACAATCAATTGAAAAAGTACACAATACGTCACAAAACTTAACATCGGTGTACGAAATCAGGAAGTCATGTGATAGTGACGTTTCTTGTTAAGATTTATTTCCCAGACGTATTTTTAGTTTACGGATTTTTGGACTCCGGTATAAATTATAGAACCTGTAAGACCATGGGCGTCAAACCATTAGGGACAGAGAGAGAGAGAGACGTTTCCCTCAAAGTTCTGGGCGATGGACAATGATTTTGTCTCCCAAAAGTAGAGCTTGCCCCGTTTTAGCGCCAGAAAAGGCGAAGAATGCACCAAAAGCGTCGGCATTTTTGCTGGGGCTGCGCTCCCGTCGCCGCCCATCGGCCCCAATGTTTGGTATAGATCAACGCCGCTGTGTAAGACACCCCTATAGGATATGTACGGATAATGTAGTCAATAATTTTAATCAATACTAAGTTTAATTATAATCACTAACATTATTATTAATATTAATTGCAAATTCTATTGTAGTTAGGGCTAAGGAAAGTAACAGTTGTTGGAACCTTATACCTCCAAAGGATCTTAGAAGTAGGCCTATTCGCCTATAGCCTATACGGCAATTGTGGCTCACCTCTCCGTTGGCCCAGTAATAACGTCCCTGTCCGTGTCGATAGTTGCGGACAAAATCGCCGCGAAAGTTGTCCTCCTCGGGCCAGCTTTGTGTTCCTGTCGAAACACGGTGACTGTATATCGTGCGATCATCGCCGCAACAGTTGCATCAACTAATGGGCCTAAAAGCACTCGGAGAGCGCAAACCTCCGCCGCGGAGATGTCTGTTTACTTTACTTCACAATCACAGCTGAAACTGCGACGCACTGGCGAATCGAAGCTCATCTCCAGCATGATGCGCTACTGTGAGACACGGGAGGAAGGAAGAAGGATCGGAAGGCTTAGCCCGCGAATTACAGAGAGACTTTAAGACAGAGGACACAGCTGTTAATAAGCAACGTCGGTGATCATCATCATATCCGTCATATCCGTTTTTTAACGTAACTTGTCAAAACGCAAGAACATGCATAACATACAGTGATATACGAGAACTATACGAGCTTAAAAAGTTAATAGACCTATGTACACTGCGTATAGTAAACATGCTAGTTCAACTAACCATAAAACGAGACAAAGTATCAAAAGTTATATATAACGGGTAAAAGTTCTAATGTGATAAAAACTACAGTTAAAAGTGATGGTACGCGCTGAGAATTATTGAAGAAACAGGCTGAAGAGAGAGGCACTTAATTTTGTAAATTAATGTATAAGATGGAAGTCATTAACCTGCTGCTCGCAACAGAATACCAGAAGTAAATGACGGCGATTTGAATTGGCTATATTATGCTGAATAATAGCGGATTTTAGACTTAGATTTGCTTACTTATGTGCGACGAGAGAAGTTTAACGAATATAAAAAACGATAGAATTAGTCCGTGTTAAGTTTTTCATTCAGCGTTCACGATTTCTTTTTTTTAAATTTTTTTCGTCTATTAAACGCATGTTTCAAGTTTTCAAATACTTCCTAACGCTTATTATACATCAATGGAGTCAACTACTGAGTGCTGAAATCAATGTTTGATTGTGTTAAATTTGTACCAGTCTTATATTTTGTATGTATTATTCTGATTTACACTGTTTTTTTGTAGTGGGGCACTTGTTAGTACAGACTTCGTCTGCCTTGGTGTCCTTTTAGCATTGTTGCTATACTTTTACTCTACTTCTACCATCATACACGTTTTTGTATGTTTTAAATTGATTGATTGACTGATTGATTGGTTGATTGGCTGAGTGTTGGACCGACCGAAGCCATGTCGTCCGATGGTGCTGCACATGCCGGAGTAAACTGATCCGTTTGGTCCGACGATCGATCCGCGTCGGACTTTGGTCTTGGAGCAGACGTCGGGTTCGCATGCCGCCGGCCACTGCTGCATGCTCGTCGTGGCGTCGACGCTCACACTGTGCGTTGGGTCACTCGTACTGTAACACTGAGGCTGAACATCGCACTGCGACGTCTTCGCCATCACTGCTATAACAACATTCGTTAATCAACTATCAACAATTGCTAAAATTGCTTAATTATATCGCACCGCCTGATGGAGTCTTCATCATCATCGACATGATATGCGGCCGTCCGTCGAGTTGCCGAGCGTCTCAGGTGTTGGCAGTAAATTGGGTCACCTCAGAAAGGTTAGGCCTAGTTTGCAGTCGACCCCTGAGCCGCCCATCACGTGTTATGTACATGATGTACGCCAGATATGCGGCAGTTGCTGTGGAGGTTCTTCACGTCCGCTGACTTTTTATATTCGAAGCAAAAATTGGCACAGCAGTTACTTCTGCCACGGGCAGCGTTCATACCAAGTTTTGTTTTTCTACGCTTTGTGTATTAGCAGTTAGTACGGGACAGACGTACTGCAGACAGACGGACGGGCAAGATGCGCAATGCGGCCCACAGGACGGCCGCATAATGATGCCACAAACCAGCGGCATAGTCAAACAGTGTCAGCGGCGTATACCTCTAGTCTCTACTGTACGATCTGTACCCCCGACGACGGCACTCTCGCTAGGCCTCCTAATTGGAGGGATCATCAAAGGGAACGACGGCAGAGAAACGGAATGGGAGCGGAAAGAAAGAAAGAAACAGAAACGAGAAAAAAATATGTGGGAGTGGGAGGATGTACTCCCACTGCAAAACATTGTGATGGGCTCCGCTATTCAGTGGATAGTAACGCTGCAGCGATGGAAAATGTTCGGGTGAGGTGGAGTAAATTAAAACGGCGGCCTTATGTATGGAGCAATGGAAATTAGACGCCTTAGACCATGAGATGTGGAAGACTAGGCATAGACTTTCCCTTCCCTAACCGATTTTGTAATTTCCCGGTTTATCGTCTAACCAGTAGAGTCCGATTCTGATGGGCTAATAAATGATGTCGTCATTCGTCAATCGTCATACTATAGCGCTACCGGGCTACATGTACAGTGTACATATAACGACACACAACCTTTATGGCACAGGAGTGAGTTCAGCTGAAAATACCGTGTCACACAGATTAATTTACAGCAAGAGAACGCTGTAGTTCAGTCACAGAAAAAAAACATTAAAAACGTCAACCCTTATAATGAAATACACAGTTGGACTTGATGACGTCACGCCGCGCGTTGCTGCGGCAACTATAATACTTATTTGTGACGTCTTATTATTGACGCCTGAATATTTAGGCGTAAAAAATTCCTGTGCTTCCGTTTGTTGTCTGTGCCTAAAAACCTCCCTCCATAGAACTTTTATTGGACCTTCAAAAATATTCATGCAGTTTTTTTGTTTGCAGTCAAAGTTTTACTGTACTGAACGAGCTAGAGTTATTTGAGCCTACGACTCCTATGGCGCAAATACCAATTGCATGCAGGATTTAAAACACGTATGGATCACTAATGATGACTGCAGCGATTAACCTTCAATGATTCACTCGACATTTACCAACATTCAGTATACACGGCAAGCCATAAAACACCACAATCATGTTTATATCTTCATCAAATACTGATCAATTTTCATAGTCCTTTGCTACATAGCCTATATGCAACAAGTTAATCATCGAATATCCCGCTACATAACCAGCAGATGATTAGAACACCATCGAGCTTGGAATCAATATAATGTTCATGACGTGACCTTGACCTTTGACCCAAAACCTACTCAGTTCATCGTCCAATGATGCACTTTGGACAGAACTTTGTTGAAAATATATGCAAGAAAGATCACAGATCAATGGATGAACAGATGCATGGATGGGCGACATAAAAAGTGAAACATAATGACTACGGCACCACCTATAGCAGAGGATGAAACACTATTAGCTATATAAATAGCTAAAGAAACTAAGTAAGTAAATATGTATATCATATCACACAATGTTGACAAGAAACCCACCAAATGAGAGGCGCAAGTAGGGCACTAAAATGGCCTAAAAGCTAGGTTATAGAAAAATGTGTCGAGTTGGCAACGAAAAAAAGCATATGGGGGGGGGAGGGATGAAAGTATTAAATCAGTGAAATTTATCTGCACGACAATGTGATTTATCAAACAGTTTTAAAGAGCCCAAGTCAGTGCTGTTTGTGTCATAATTATCATCACCTTTAGCGTTCAAAGGATCCACTTTTGCCAGCAAACAAGCACTAAACGAACTGGAACGCCCCTTCACTTACATACACTGCTACTATTACTACACTTGCACTTAAACGGCTCTGTTTATGCAAAGGGGTCTGAGCTTGTCCGGGATGCAGCCTAGCCCAGTGCCCACAAAGAATTAAGGTGACAAAACAAAATTATCACGTCAGCCAAACCAAGATTCAAAGAGCGGTTAGCTCATGTTATGTTTAACATGACCATTTTTTGCAAAGCCACGGCGAATCTTCCCACAGAAAACAACCTGCTCTATGCCAAACAGGTCGTTAATAAATTATACAAGTCCAGTTCCAACTGCACTCAGTCACACGCTGCTGTGGTTCTTCTGCTATACTTCCTTATTTATTCTGCTTTCGTTTAAGCTTCCGTCGCTCTGCAGTGTCGAGTCTCCGGCGTTTATTCAGTGAGTGTGTAAAACTGAGGTGTGGCTGTTTCATACTACGTCTGCTTTTGCTCTTTCCTGCTTTTGCTTCCTGTTTAACTCTGCAACAACCACAAGTAGATCGTGCAACAAATACATGCATTCAAAACATCAATATTAATGGCACATAATAAACAGAAACATCATTATTCAAATATCAAAGGACTATCAATTATAATTTGACCACCAACATCAATTAAATGGCACTTTCAACTAAATATCTAAACAAATAAGCAAATTTTGTAAGTACATGTAACTAAATATAATTTTTCAATTATTGAAAACATACAGTTCAGTTCTACAACAACACTTTTTAATGGAGTGCATCAATCACTGATGTATTTAGATATGCCCATCCGTAAAGCAGGGGGGTCTTTAATGAGGAACACGTAAACAATTTTGGCCAGAAACCCTACCTGACACCACAAATGTATCATATACATATGGAATGCAACAGGAACGAAATCATGCATAAACATATCCATGGGTAAAAGTCTACTGTCTCAATCATTAAGCCAGAAGCAGCTTTATTAAAACTGTCAAAAATTCATTAATCTCCTAACCAATAAGGACAGCATTGTTAAATGAAACTCATAAGTACATTTGCAAATCTATATGTAAACTAGCAATTAATAAACAGCTGTCTTGTGATTGCTGCATCTAAAAATGTATCCTAAGACTTAATACAATGACTAATATTATTCAATTATGTTGTACCTCATGCTGGAGTCTTCAACGGTATGCATGCTCCTTGCACTGCTTGCACTGTCAACAGGATTCTGCACCAAAATTCCAGCAAAATGGTTGAGCTGTGAGATACGTGTATGAATCACCTAGTCATCAATGATTTAAAAGATGTCATTCAAAGTAACAGTTTAATTACAGTGTTTATGTTAAAACAATTTCAATAAAATTAAAGCAAGAAAAGCTGAAAAATAACACATTCTAGAAAGCACTCGAAAAAGTTTGAATCACCAACAAGACTGATTTATTTGGCAACCTTAAAACACACATGGTCATATTAAAAGCATGCTTATCACTAAAGCAATGGCACAGTGTCATCAACATCAGCAAAATAACAGCCAATCAGACAAAATTTCTACATTGCAGACAAGCAATGCTGTCCTAATGTCAAAAATGTATTGTGTTATAGATACACTGTGCAGCAAAAAAAGTATGCCATAAAGACTTTTTTATCATTTTCTTAGCAGTTGCTTGAACTTTTGAACTGAAATTTTACGTTCATTAGTGATTCATAGTCACGTAAAAGTGCCAAAGGGCATTTCATTATCTGCAACTACAACAAAGTTATTGGATTTTTTCTGTGATGACATCGTCATTTCTCATATTCACATACAGCAGAATGTGTGCCGAATGAAAAGTGCACGATGTTTGCGCTGGAGAAAAAAAACAATGTCATTCGAACAACATAATAAACAGTTTGTCAATGACTGTGAGAACTCGAAGTGTCCACCGCCAGCTTTCACACATGCAATTAAAAAAGTTTTTAACAGCGTTGTTGATGGCAAGTTGTCCCAGGTCGCCTGCAGTGCCTGCTTGAGTTCAGCGATGGATTTCAGTTTTGGTGAAAAAATGTCAATAAATGCACAAAGATGCAAACTTTGTTAATAAGGTTTACATCACTTTGACATCACGAGCAACAAGATGCACCCAGTCATTTTCAATAAGCATTACTCATTACAGCACTAAATTTTTAAATGTGCAAAATCACGACGTTGTCTCACAAAAAAATCAGTAACTTTGCAATGTGAGAGCAATAGCATCAAATGTCACTTGGCCTATTTATGCAAGTATGAGCAGGAAATAAGTGTGTAAAATTTTGCGTTAAAATTCCAAAAAATGGCAAACAACGATAATAGATACATTTTTGCCGAACCCTGTATATTCACCATACCTCAGGTGCATAGATGTCCAAGCTATCATTGCCTGTACAAAAGCTGTGAATTTTATGCATTATCTCCATCAGCGATGTTGATAATTATTTTTTGTCAATGACAATTAAATAAAAAACACAGCAAAACCTATAACATTATAATGTTTGCTCTGCAATGGACTAGTATAATAGCCAGAACAAACCGCATTCATTCCAAGGTATGCACCACCAGCACTCATGAGGTCAATGCCGCTAATCTCTGTAATAGTCACAGTGTGATTTGGTAAGTCATAAATCTGCTTGTCAGCTGACATCAACTCAGGAGCTAATTCACGCATCTGTGCTGCATACTCTTCCGATTTCTACACAACAATCGAACACATGCACACTTGTTTTCTTGTTCAGCCTGCCTACTTTCCCCGACTTCATTCAGTTTAAGCCAGATCACTAAGTAAACACTTTGGGATTACTGCAGGATGTCCGATGCCCTTTCTGTCAACCAAATAACAGCTTCAAAGCACTGAAATATGGCACACAATAATCAAACATAAGTCATATTCTACTATGAGAAGTGCTACCTATCGATATAACCGTCTGCTTTTATACTGCTAGCTGAGCAACAAGACTGGCATCTGTTCCATAAGAAACACATGATGCAGCAATCTCCAAAGGCTTGAGGGAACTGGCTTAACACGGATTAAATCGGCAAAAAAATAGGCTGCATAAACAAAAACCAAAAAATTGCAATAGCAAAACTGGCAGTTCTACATTGTATTAAAACCAATGTATGAGATGGTAGTGGCTTAATGCAGCGGTAACATCATTGTTTGCATTAACAAAGTTACTTGACATTGAGCCGGGTTAGTACTGAGATGCGTGACCGTTGGTGGGTATACCACCTTCGTATTCAACCATGCCACCAGAGGCCACTCAGCCTGGCCATCCTTCAGTGGGTAAGCATAATAAGTACTGGCAATGGTTATGGCCACTGCTAGAGAAGAAACGGCAAGTTCTGCATAACAGTGGGCCCTGTTACCAAAACTGCTGGCATATTGACCCAAATGGTTAAAGGTGTTGGCTGTTAATAGAGCCAGCCATCCAGCTGACTAGGGTTGTATGCTAGCTTAATTGCATTTAACCCTTGCTGGTTCAAAGTGCCAAAAGAAGATGAGCTCCAATGCAACGGACCTAGCTGACTGTGTGAAATATTCTTCTCTCTTCTTTGAGATGACAGCATATCACGATGGGATTCAACTGTACACCACTTATAAATCATTTTAGTTATACAAATTGTATTGAACCTTTTTCTTTATGTGTTTCTTCTCTGCTTTCAAAATCTGTTGTAATTCCTCTTTTGCTTTGCGGCGTCGCTGATCTTTCCGTCGTTTGAACCCTGTGAGAAATTCTCTGCAACAAAATACAACAACGGCAACTTTTTATTTAACTAGCCAATTTATCCATAATTACTACGCATTATATGGGGAACCGAAAAGCAAACTTTCAGAAATTGCTGCAGCAATGCTTTAAAGATGTAACGCTCTTCCTGTCACTGACCAACATTGTCAAAGCACAAACGGGCGAGATACGTCAAAGAAAATCTGCTGAAAAACATGCATAAATTTTAATAGTCGATTCTCTGTTAAAAACAAGGCGACCATTACCACAACAGAGTGCGATGAAGCATGGTTTGGTTAGCAAGTCATCATAGCTAGTTTCTACAAAGCCAACAATACATATGGACAAAAAGTACTACAGACATTGCGTAACACTTTCTAACGTACGCTCTTTTTCTTTCGTCAAATTCTATCACCAACTTCTGTCGCTTTTTTGTCGCATTTTTCCGACTTCGACCCATTTTTTACATTTCCGATCTCAGATGTGAGTGAAAGGAGACTTTGCACGGAAACAGTACATCAACGGTAGCAGTTAGTAAGTAGCCTAATCTACACCACGCCATCAAACATTACTGTATGTCGCAAGGAAACACTCGATAATGTCGCAATCATCTCCAGACTCCATGCAATAGACTGAGAAGGCGTAGAAGCATCCATGGGATGCATGTATGCCGCTAAAAATGTGAATCTTACCTTCATTCATATTTTCCTGGTGGGCCGCGAAAAGTAGTAGGCCTATAGGCTACGTATGTTTTGCGCAATAGCGCTGCGTAATAGTCGTTCAAGGTCATCCAAGGTCGTTGATTTCGGTACCGATCAAAAGCATATGCATAGTTTTTATTAGTAAACAATAGCAACTTTGGTCCTATGTTAATTGCACCGTTTTATGGATAACGCAGGTTTTCAATCAATCAATCAATCAAGCAGGTTAATTGCACTGAACCATGTCATACACATACAATAAACTTAACTAATAAGAACAAAAGGGAAAAAAGTCAAAGTTTTCTGCCGAAAACAGAAGGCAGATGCTATAGCCTACCCATATTCCGGCCGAACTCCGGAAATTTTCCCTGGGATTAGAATTAATAGCTCATCGATGTTGGGGCTCCCGGGAGCGAAACCCCTGAGCTAATTAAGTTTCTTATTCGTGTAATTACCTTAAGTAACCGAGCATAGGCTTATTATGGCCATGCTGTATCAACGTTACAGACGTAGCCTATACAGACAGACAGACAAACAGACAGACAGACGGGCGGTCAACGGGCAGTCGAGGGTCGACGGGCTGGATGCATCTCTAAGAAACTGGGGTATATACAAAAAAAGAGTTTTCGGCGCCTACGTGGTTATGGTGAAGTGCGCTAGATTAAGCTAAGCTTTAAGCTAAGCTTTAGAGCGCACTATAATATAACCTAACTTCACTTCACTTCACAGACAGTCTGTCCGTGGGCAGACACAGCCACAGACACGGTGTCTGACAACAAGGGTCGCTTATAGCTTGCAGCGTCGCGAACCAATAGCAGTTTATGACGCATAAAATATACACGCATCAAGAACGTTGCCAAATTCACAGACTGCATCAACGACAAATTATACTTAGTGACATTTAGTGTTGCAATAATTAGTCTATGTCTGCACGTAATGTATGAAGACTGTTGGCATTCCTCTGATTGCCTTTTGGCGTTCACTGTAATATAGCCTACTCGGCGGATGCGATATTAATAGTAGCCTATACACACCTGCTGTGATACGCAAATACACTGAGGGTCACAAAAGTAAGCCGAAAATTTTTTGTCATAAACTTAATTATCAAGTGCTGACCGATTTTGTTGAAATTATGTATCAAATGTCATATCACGAAATTTGCAGTAGTCTATCACTGAATGTTACACCTCGATCGATCATCTCAAATAATGTTGGTACACAATCTTAATTCGTTTATACGACATTACGACACACGCGTGTATTGTGCTCAGCTTACGCGCGTGCATGTGAAAATATATCTAGTATCTAGGCCTACTGATGTCGGAAAACGTAACTAGCCAGAGTAATAATTAAACCTACATCATTATTTTAATTGCAGTTTATGCGCACTGTCCTTGCACAACAGTTATCGAGGTCGTATTCGTGGTCTGGTGAAAAATCAGCCTGCTGGTTTGTCCAGTGGCCTTTCGTTCAGAATTCTTCGACGTAATATAGAGTATAGCCTACCATAAGTCAAGAAGTACAGCGAGTAGGTAGCTATAGTCTGTAGCCGGAGGTCATGTGAAGAGTGAATGGTCACGACATTCCGATGAAAAATATTGGACCGTTGACAGATAGCCCTCCAGCTGCTTTATAGGCTACGCCGGTTGTGTCCGGCAATAGCGGGGAGCTTAGGCCTATAAGAATTTTTGCTAAATTGCCGAATAGGAGAACTCCGGTTATTGTCATGCTTTGCAGTCCACTCGTTTTCGTCAATATCATTACTATTAGGCGGCATACGCTTGTGACAGAAGTTACCGTAGTGTGTATGGTCAGTCTGTCTGTCCATCTGTCTGTCTCTGTGTCACACTTGTGCACCCTGCTAAAGTCGTTGGACGCAATGACGTGCTATCTGACAGAGACATTTACCACCATGTGCTCCCAAGTAACATTAGGCTAAACAGGAACCCCGGTCCCTAACGGAAGGAGAGATTTAATTGGGGTAGGAACCCATGCACGGTCGCAATGTACGTTGTAAATTGCGGCCAAACTGTTACATACTTGGTTACAAGACTCAGCAACGCCTTATCGAACGGTACAACCGCCGACCATTTGTGACTTTCTCTTTTTCCGAAAAACATGATGATAGCGATGCCGCCTCGCGCCGTATTTACTTAGGCTTTTGTTAAAAACTTAAAATGTTACAATTAATTCATAATATTATAATTACAAATAACAGAATGAACCTGTCAATCATAAAAAGCAAAGTTGCGTAAACGCTAAGTTACAATTATTCATTGAACGAGTAGTTAAGCAGGTTTTTTGTAATGTTAATCAGAAGTTGTTTAAGTGCAGAACCGCGTCACATCTTAGGCCGTGGTAAAACGTAAGCTGGCAAAATAAGCGACAGTCCTTCGGTACTGAGACGACGCTGCACCGCGCATGTCGGTGGGTCCACTACATGCAAATGCGAATTCTGATCTCGACTAAGTCGACTTCCAATAACATATCTCTGCTAACCAACTAACTCTTAACTCCTCCAAGACTGAATTTCTTCTCATATGACTTAAACAACAACAACTTGCTAAAATACATAACTCTTCTCTTGACACCACTCACTCTGCTCGTAACCTTGGCTTCATTTTCGACGAACGTCTCACATTCTCTGACCAAATCCCCGCACTCTCTAAATCTTGCTATTCTCACATTCGTCAACTTCGCTGCATCCGTCCTTGTCTTGATTCCAAAAAGACTACTGTAACTCTCTGTGCTAGATGTGGCTGATGTGCTAGATTAAACTGGCAGCTTGCCTGTCAGTTTTCCAGTGCAAATCATCTATCGTATCGTATCGTATCGTAACTTCTTTTTCACTTCACTTCGGAACCGCGCATACGCAATCGATGTCGTTTTCGCATTTCACACGCGCGTATATGCACACACGGGTCGGTAACTTTGCTGTCCATCCGTCCGTCCTTCTGTCTCGCAGTGATTGGCCTCGAACTCAAAAACAAAGAAACGCAAAAAATCAACATCAGATTGAACGTTCTCCAGGGCATGAGTAAGCTTAACTGATGTGCGTATTTTCAGTTTAGAAATTAAAGGTACGGTCACCGCACGTCACAGAACCTCAACAGAATGACGCACATCGCATACATTCACGGTTTGTGCGGTGACCTAATGTACTGGATGGACGGACGTACGGCCGCGTGTCACGTCGGCACTCGGCGCCGACATCTGTTTTGTTTCATATATTCCGTAATTGCATTTTCGAGCGTATATAGGTCACCTTAAATTATTATCATTTAGCTTCTGATTCACTTGCCACCAAATTCTGGCGACGCCATTGTTTTCCCCCAGTGGATTTTTTTTGCGAAGCCACTGAAATTTCTAGTACAACAATTGCTTAGATGTGTTAGTCGCTCGAGACTGAAATCAAACGCGTATGTACATGGCTTGGGCGCTGGCGGCGAGTGCTAACGACATCGTAGGCTCTACGTGCATTTGCCTACACTCATAGTAAATGGTTTGTATCGACGTCATCATGCGTGCACTGCGCTAGGCCTCTCAATGTCTCGGCATCGATCTGTACCAGTGATTGCCCTCTGGCGAATTCGTTCCGTTCATAAACGCCATGAGCCTATAGAGATGGTTACATAACAGCAGCGTGAACAAGCCGGGGTGTGTTGTAATTAAGTCTCTGGAATTGTTAAATCGCTCTCAGAGATTGACATTAGGCTATGTCGAAAAATCGATAAGGCCGTGCCTATATGAAACTAAAACGGGTTAGCTGAAAATGACGGACATGAAATTGACGGACATGAAAATGACGGACATGATATTGGAGGACAAGATATTTATAGTTTGAAAATAGATTACATTACAATGCAGTGTGCAATTCTTTTTCAAAACAACGGCAGAATACAAGTCACAGCAGCGCAGTAAGTTGTATAGACCTCCTGTAATTGTAGAATAATTGAAAAGCATATCCAAGTAGGGCCTACTAAAAGTTTAAAACGCAACTATATAAAGTATCAACGAAAATATCAAGTATATGAATATCAAGAAATAGGCCCTATCAAATGTCTCTGAAACAATACCGTGCATTCTACAGTGTTCAGTGTCGTCGGAC
>Ga0056124_1000374_pt1 | contig 14010 bp, 9 predicted proteins | sample WorMetHEROISLAND_2_FD_70069 | JGI IMG/M metagenome (GOLD analysis project Ga0056124, IMG submission 70069) | Marine gutless worms symbiont microbial communities from Max Planck institute for Marine Microbiology, Germany - Olavius sp. 4 HERON ISLAND | ecosystem: Host-associated > Annelida >... | reverse complement strand
GAATCGTTGGATGGCAACAGACAAGCGCTGGAACAAGAAAGTTGTTTCTCGCGGATCAGTCGTCGCATCCGTCAAGCGCCTTCCGATTTGCGTCAGGAATTCTTGGGCACTGACACTCATGGGGCCAAGTGTTTCCATGGCCACTGGAAAGAAATCGTGGGTCCCGCTGAGAGAGCTGTACTTCATTGTCTTTCTCTCAGCTGCAGTCTCAGCGGCACTGGCACTGGTCATAGCACTCTGCTGGAGATAGGCGTTACCCAAAGTGTCGACTACTGTGACGTTAAATAATTATTTAACTGAATTATTATAATAAAACAAAAGCAGTACGTTGTTAGTTTGTTTTGGTCGATGGTCGTTGCAGAGTTCCGGCTTGTTGAGTGGTGCGGTGCCGTTGCCGGTGGCCTACGAAGTGACGGTACAGAATGACAACAGTGACGACGTGAGGCTCAGCGAAGAGTCGTCAGACTCTGCGCCAGCATCTCCTGCTATGCACGGTACAACTACACCGAAACTGTCCACTCAGTTATTGTGATTATATGTATATAATATGGAGTGATAATGTTATTATCTAAGGGCGCTTGCAGAGCCCAAACCTTCGCTGTGACTGGTAGTGCCATCTTGTGAATAAAACTGAATTTATTACATCTGGTGTATGTGTCCTTGAAAAAATAATTTTTGTATTTAGACCATAACTTGGGTTGCAAGTAAAATTTCATCACTTGGTCCCATTCCCCCCCTGCACAGAATGTCGTGAAAATCCTATTTTGGGAGGGGGTGGGGCATGGCCTCACAGTCAATTACATTTCAGTGGTAAGCTGGATCGCGATCCGTATTTGGAAATGAAAGGTTTGCAATGTCGGAATGTTTCTGGTTTTGTTAATGTTTTCTGTGTTGTTACACTCAAACAACTTTTCGAAAATGTCGAATATCGAAACGTCGTTGCTTTTATTAAACGTACAAACTTTTGTCGTAGTATATAACGTTGTTTTGTATTGGCTTAATAGCCTTGATCTTACCAAGTTTTTATAACACATAAGTTAAATGCTTTTAAGCATATGTGGCACTGAATGGCCTATTTTGTGCTGGTGTGCCGTTACGAAACTACTCACGCACTCACTCAGTTTCTGTGCGTATGAAGGTCAGTCGTCTGCAGTTGTGGATGATGAAGACGATGATGATGACGATGATGTGGGACTACCGACTGCAGACAGTGCTGGAAGAATCTCCCAGGCAGACTACAGCTTGAGTCCGGCTAGCACTCCGTGCTCCCCACGTCCAGATTCACCTCACTCGTCGTCTTCGTCGTCGTCTCGCGATTTTGACGTCGTTTTATGATCACAAGGTGTCACCGGCGGAAGAAACTGTACTGATCGGATCACGTTTACCGTAAAGCTTCTAATATAAGCCCCGGCTTCTATTGGAACAAATGTCCTAGAGCCCACAGCTTCATTGGAGACCTTTGAGCCTCGGCTTTGGTTAAAACATTGTCAGCATGCCATATTTAACGTTTTTCTGTATACAGCGTTCGTTATTTCTAATACAGTGTAAAACATGTTTACGTTTCATTTTGTCACAAGCAGTATATGCCGTGACCTATTTCTACACTGTCTGCAGTGTACATCGTCACTATCAGTGTCACATCTGGCAAGTTGGTTCCAGTTGGACACCCGGCTTCTGTTCGAGACCCGAGGCTTTTATTAGAAGTTTTGTGATGTGGATCGCTTTCTTCTTCCATCGTATACCGAGGATGCATGAAAAATCAGTTAGCCGGTTTATATCATTTGCTCATGTCATGAGAAGGCTGACCCACTACCTTTGATTGAGTATGTCGAGTCATTCGCATTAGTGTGGCAGGTAACACTGTGTGATCCCATATGGCAGGTGACGCTCTGTAGCTCTGTCATGGATTTATCCATAAAGAGCTATACGTACCTTTACCTTTATTGGTATAGTTCGATTGTTCATGTGTGCATCTTTTGTTAGTATTACGTTTGTGTGCATGTGCATGTGTATGTAGGCAGTATGTTATGTATTTTGTTTTTTTTTGTGTTGGTTTGATTGATTTTGCTGTTAATTTTTGTTGTCCGTACCAGTGCAAGTGATTGCCTGGAGGACCGTCTCCGAAGTGACCTCACTCACTCACTCGCTCTCGTAATACATATCAAGGAAACATTTGTTAATGGCAGAAATCTTTTATCTTGTGCTCAGGTATGCCACAACACCAGTGCATTTGCCTGTATGACATTTAAGTAAGTAAGTAAGTAAATTTGTATTGCGCACAATGTCAACGGGAAAACCCCGCTGAATCCGAGGCGTAGTTTTCAACTGACAGGGAAGTTGTACTTGTAGTGTATTTTGTCTGTCATCTAGCTGTTGAAAACATTTTGATGAAAACATTGTGGCTGAGATAATAGAATTGACCACTGGTGTTCTGGAGTTTTGCCGCTATTCTGGGTTTGCATGATACTATTTTGTGAAATAGTTGGACACAGTACACTTTCTATTAAGTTGTTCATACCTGTAGGCTGTAGCGGAAATGAGGAATTATTCATCATTGCCCTGTTATCTGATCCATAATGTTTTGTACTTTGTATTTCAAGAGTATCAGGCAGTCTATGAGCAAATACATCTATGTATTTATGCTACTCTGATGTACGTAGATTCTCGGCTTGTACATGGCCATAGTATTGCAATTTCCTTCTCTTGTCAACATGCCATAACTTTTTCTGTAGCCTACACAGCGTTCGTTGTTTCAAATACACTGTAATGATGTGTCGGTTGCAACTCTTATTGAGTTCTTGGTTCTGTGTTCTCATACGCTGGCCTCGCTGCCTGGAACCGACTTCCGGAAACAATCACCAAGCTCAGACACAAACACTTTAAGAAACTTTTAAAAACTTTTTTTATTCACAGAACTTTACAAACTGTTGTTAAACTTGTTAGGTCTGCTGCTCTATTTGTAAGTGGACTTTAAACAACAATGATGATGGTTTCATCATCATCGTGACATTGTAGATGCGCTCTAGAAATCCATATTTTTATTCGATTTGATTTGATTTCATGATGATGTGTTTCATCCAGCTGATTCGCATCATCTTTCTATACATGTCCGTCTCGAAATGCTTTTAGTCTGTTGCTGTCTGCTGCTTTAAATGTCCATGATTCGCACCCATACATTGCCAGTGCCACAGTCCAAACCAAAGTTTGCATGAGCCTGCTTTTTAGCTGCAAGTTCAAGCAGCGGTCTTTCACAGACTAGTCAGTGATTTGGCAGCTGTCGCAGTTATCTGCCATGATGCTACCCATCATCATTGCGAGAGTGAGTAAGTAACAAGTAAAGTAAAACGTGGATTTATAGAGCGCATAACGTTGAAAATAACCTCTAATGCGCTAAGGTGAGGTGGGTGTGAATGTGATTAAAGTGGGGTTTCCATCCAACGCAACGCACGCAGCGTAAGGAACGTAACGAAATGACGTCATTATTGGATAGGCCAATCACAGCCGCCAGCGACGACGGCGTATGCCGCTGGCACGCTGCCAAGCTGTGGCAGACACGCCATAAAATATGAAAGTATTGAAATTAAATTTGATTTGCATCATAAATTGCACAACAAGTAAAAAAAAACTACTAAAATTTGGACAATTGATTTTTACGCGCAACATTTGTAACCGGGGACCTGGTTCCAAAATTTATTACCGCGTTCCGGGTAATTAATACCCGTTTTTTGCATTGCTGATGAAACCGATGGATCGAAATCGAGCTTCTTGCGATCTCAGTGTTCATGTTGTGCGAACACGAGGAGCAGACAACAGGTTGGTGTTTGCAGAGCGTAGACCACGTCATGGATATTATAGAAGTTGTATATCAAAAAACCTAGTTTTGTGATAAATATTCGGTAATTGGATGTCCACGTGTTATTGCATTACGTCGTTTTTCCTTACTTAATTTAAAGTTGGAACCGGGTACGGGTACCCGAGTAATTACAACCGGGTACCCGGTTCCTAAAACGGGTAATGCTGCAAATCACTACTCCCCACCTCTACCGGAAGTTCGCCCGTAAATAACTAAATTTGAACTTTGAAGTAAATGTGGGAAAATCGAAATGGATTCTGTAAATAAATCGAAATACGGTAAGTAAATAAAACGAACTGGGCTTGAAGTTGGTTTTCAAGAGCTGATTCTTTATTCATTGTACACTAGTATTGTCCATCAACACAGTCACTAAAGCTAAATTTCCAGCGACACAACCAAAAAGTGCTCATCGCATCATTGATTTTTGTGCATTTCAGCTGCAAAGATGGAGCAGTTGGCAGCTTATCGGATGAAGAAGGCTGCAGAGAGAGACGCTCGTACGGACCGGATCCAGAAACGTCTGCAACAGATCCGAGACAAGTCTGCAACTGTTGCGTACAACAACTCGGCTCAGTACGGTGCTGTGGGAGTTGTGACTGACAGCACGCTGAAAGATTCTACAAACCGTCGCATGGTTTCTGATTCATCTGTGGCTAAAAATGGACTGTCGTCACGTGCCAAGTTAGTTGCTAGACGTCTGAAGCAACATAGCACTCAAGATAATGCAGCCGATGGAGGCAAGACAACAACTGGTGGAGACAAAACATCTGGTGGACTATCAAGTTAGTTTTGACAATCTTGACGATCGTTTCTTGAATTTGCTGTTACATGGCATCAGTCATCACTGTTATTAATTTTGTGGTGCTGACTTGTTAACTTTTAATTTACATATGGCATTTGCAAACTGCAGTCGTTAGTTGGACTGGAGTTCATCTAACTTGATTCTGCTTGAATTCAGTTATCATGAGTTTGCTTGATGGTGCTTCATTGTTGTGATTCTTCAGGATGATTCTGAATTAATTGGAAGAAGCAGCATAAGATAACGTTCGTGATATGTAAGGAAGCGTTGCGTTAAAACTAACTTGGTAGGACGTCGTCTGACGGTGACGTTGTCGGCTGGTACGGAGTCGAGTGAAGCTGACGCTGATCTGATGAGAAAGAATGAAATGCCGATGTGTGAAGAAACAGCTGCAGATGAGAATGTACCACAATGTAACGATTCCGCATCAAACAGAAACAACTCCAAATCTGCTCTTAGGAAACGGTAATATTTTGGCCAGTTTTTATCGCTGTCTTCTTTAATCTTGCATTCCACGTGAGCTGATTTGTGTCTCTTTTTCATGTCAACGGTTTAAGATAGGATTAGGATATAAGATAAGATACAACATTTATTAGAATGCATGGTTCATGAATGTTTGGAAGGTTACAGAGCAGCAGCTATTGATATGTTGATGTTCAGTCGATGCCTGTTGAAATGGTTTATCTGTTGCATTCCATCTGCTATGATCAGGCGTAATTGCTGTAGTGCAAGCGATTTTGCCTATTGCTGTCCATTTCTCTGTAGTGTGGTTTGTCTGTCATCTGTCACATTTGTGCACTCTACTTAAAGTTTAAACCGTTTGACCATTATAGATGCCATTTGGTGGGTACATTTGTGGGGTCCAATGATGCATCGTGTTAGATCAGATCCCTGACCAGGGGAAGGAGAGATTTGGGGGCTCAACCAGGTGAACCCCCAGCCAAAACCTGCACTTGCCTATTTACGATTCAGCAGGGGTCAGCGCCGTCAGTGATTTTGCATCTTATCGAATCACTTGGGCCACTTGTTTGTGTTGTGGCAGGCAGCATGGTTCAGGCTGTGAAGAAGTCGGTGCAAAGGAGTCTAAACTGGACACTGCTTCTGACAAGCCACCATCGCTAACCAGACAGTAAGAAGCTTGTCTTTGAATCGACTCGTAGGCTGAAACAGTAACTAATAAGTTGTATAAATTCATCAAAATACAACTTTTATATCTAGGTTATTGTCTGCATTTCAGCAACCACTGCTGCTTTCCTCAGAACGACTCTCTACCAGGTGTCAACAAGTAGTCATAGATATGAGGGAAAACTAATTAAAAGGTTGTTATTTCATGAATTCATGTAACTCATTAGTAGGAAGCTTTGTTTACGGTCGTGTCTTTTACCATATGTTGAGTACGTGGTGTCATTTTGTTTTTTTTGCGTAGTAGCATAATATTTCACATCGTGTATTTTTGATGCATTGCATTGCATCGTCACAGTTTTTCACAGAATTTTTAGCTGAGCCATGGAATTTTGATGTTTCCGTGGAGTTCAGTACTGGTCGCTACTTAGTTTTTATTGTCTAATTCAAATCCAAGTTTGCAAAGCTTTCTGACAAAACTGCCAGTCTTCTTAGATCAACTTCACTACTTCGGCAATGAGCTAAACTCCACGGCAGCACAAAATACACAAAAATATTCCCACCACTGATGAGGTACAATCGGTGATTATGGAACATTTGATGCACATAGTAACTAACGGATGCTTTCACACTTTAAATAATCGGAAAAGCTAATAGATAGGCACCGCATAGTTGGGAAAATTTGCTGCTGTGAGCTGCGGAATTTGGCAGACTGGCTCCTGCTGCAGAAAACTGTCGTCCCTAGTTATTATACTGTTAGATTTCATTTGCATGACATGAGTAAAGTCTGCACCATGTTGACAGTGTCACGGAAATGCCTAGGTATTTTACGGTGGAAATTTTCAGGTATTTTACAGCACTGTTGCAGAGTGGTGACTCCGTTGTTAACTTTCTTGCTGGTTGTGGTTGTGGACTGGCTGCAAGTTTTTTTGCCACAAATATTTGCCTCCGATTTGTTTGTGACATGGAGCTTTATTATGAATTTTTTGGCTGATTTGGTAGAATGGGTGACTTCACTTTTTGACTTAGTCTTTTGCTTATCTAAAGTTCGGTCTAAGTGCAAACTTTAGCCAAAAAGTGAAGCGATTTCGCTGAGCCTTTCACTTAGCGGAAACTTCGGTCTAAGTCCGAAGTTTCCGCTCAGCGAAAAGGCTTAGCGAAAGTGGTCTAAGTACATACTTAGGCTGAAGTTTAGTTGTATTCTGGTTTAAGTAGGAACTTTAGCGTTCAGATTTAGGTTTTGCTCAGTGAATTGGCTCAGCGAAAGTCAAAAAGTGAAGTCACCCACTGTGTTTGATCGTAGGCGTATGTTGGACGAATGGCGTCAGAGGAAATGTCAGGAGAAAATGGCAACCAAAGCTGCTACTACTGCACAGCCACACCGACGGTAATAATTTCTCATTGTATGTCATTTCTGACTCAGCTGCAACATTTAAAAATAGGCTCAAATGTGCTCCGTGCTTTACTGCAGTGGCACATGACATCCACAGGCTTGCGATTCTTCACTGTTACAGTGAACAACTGAAAGTTAGCATAAACTGTGTAATAAATAAATAAATGAATCATAAATGAATTGTACGACTAGTGTTTGAACAGTGTCCGTATGAGTCCATTGTAGATGCTGTTTGTGTTTGTGTGTTTATTCTGTCTGTCTGTGTCCTTCTGCTTCATAGTCGGTAGTCAGTAGTCAGTCGAGCCACATTTCTACATAATAGCACTGTCCATTGTAAACCACAGCCATGGTTTACAATGGTTTACAGCGAGACTCAGTCTGTGTTTAGCTTAGGCAATTGAATGAGTTCGGTTTAAAAATATGGCTACAACTTTTTGAGGAGTATTAGCAAGGTTGTAAGGCTGTGTGTCTTGCATGTATTAATAATCAGTTTATTATAACTTCGGAAATCAGTGGATGTAGATTGTGGATGTCCGCTAAATAGGACGCTTATTATTTTGCATCTCTGTTAGTGGCAAGGGGTCAGTGGGGCAATCCCGCTAAATTTTAGCTTGTCAGAAAATTTTCTTCTTATCAGAAAATTATTGTCAAAAATTTAAAATTTGGTGCTGAAAATCCCCCATTTTTCGGGAATTTAGAAGTAAAATTGAAATGTTGAGCACCCGTAATCTTCTATCAGAAATTTGCAGCTGTCTGTCGGAACTCTGTCCGAAATTTTCAGCTGTCTGTTGGACAGTTCCATATTTCTGCCCCCCAACTTTTGTAACCCACAACACTGCAGGTCTCTGTTGTCATCAGCATGCAAGGTGACTTGTTTTCAGTTTTCAGACAAGAATAGTGGTGTATTTTGTAACCATTTTAGTTATAATATTGGTAATTAGTTTGCTTCAGTGAAGTGAATTTCACCAGTTTTCATACATGAGAATTGTGCTTATTCTGCATGTAGAAAGTCTCTGCTTCGTGTGACCGCCATGAGTGGCGTTACTAGCGGCCGTGGTCCATCAGCAGCAGCCACTAGACCTTCAGGTGCTGCACGAGAAACTGGGAAAGCATTGCCAGCTTCACAGAGAAATGTGAAGCAGTTTTCACCGAGAAATGTGAAGCAGTCGGGTAGAGTGAAGTCAGACATGAGTTGTCAGAAAATTGAGGAGGCCAGGAAACTTTTGTCTGCTCAACCCATTTCTGCATCCCAAACTATATCATCAGTCAAGCCACCTCTCCCCGCCAGTAAAAGTTCTCTCCCGGCCATTAAAAGCGCACTGGTGTCACAAGGCAGGATGTCAAACCCGAGACGTTCAGTTACGTCACAGTTTCTTAAGTCGGCCACTGATCGACGTCACACTGTGGTAAACCCACAGAGTGCATTCCGTTCCAGCACAACTGGCCGTCAGAGTATCCCCCATTCCAGCACTGCCCAGGCACAGAGGTCAGGCTCAGATTCCACCACAGGCGGGCAGCCACGTAGAGCTTCGGATGGTAGAAAAGTTAAGCACGTGGCACAGCTGAAGACCACCACTGCAACCGTCGCCCGCCGTACATCTGAGCCACGCAACAAGTCGAGTGGTCGGCCTCAGCTCAACTCAGCTAAGAATAAAGTCACCGCGATGGCTGCCAAAGTGCCGACGACGTTGTCGTCAGGGTTTCAGAGTTGTCGTGATCGACGCAAGTCGTACCAAGCTGAGTTGGTCGTGAGACAGAAAGCAGCTAAGAAGCCGGTAACACTTCTTCCTAGCATCACAGCAGCAGGTGGTAATAGACAGCCGCAGGCGTCAGCAGGGGTTAATAAAGAGCCGCACGCACTTGGCCATAGCAGCACAGCAGCGGCATCACAACTTGAGAGTGGTTTCCGTATTTCAACGCCGCATTCATCTCGACGACGCAGAACGTCGGCGACGGTTACACCAGCTCTGTCCTGCATACCACGACGTAAGACGACTGCCACCGTGTCATTTGCGACCCCGAGACACAAGACCGTGTCATTTGTGACCCCAGCATCACAGCACAAGACTACTCCACACTTGCAGAGGACCCAGCCAGTCCACAAGGAAATGTCCATGAGGTACAGTTAACTATCTGCGTGCTTTCTTTGCACCTGTGGGTTTCATACACGTATCTGTCACGTCAGTTTCAAAGTCTTATGATTAGGTAAGGTAAAGCGGGCCGTGCCCCTCCGGAGCGTAGGCTACCGAGGCTCATCTCCCTGTCAAGGCCGTTGAGCCCGTAGGTGGATAGACCACTGAGTCTGTGACGCATGGCATTGGCCAGTGCGACGCCAGACCTACGGTTACCTTCCCAGCCGCAGAGCGTCACCGCCCTTTGGCCGGTACCAAATTATACTGCTTGGTGATAGAGGCACATGGGTGTGAACAACTTGCCCAGAGTTGTTACTCGGTAGCGGACTGGCCGGAAGTCGAACTCACGACCTTTCAATCACGAGCCAACGCCCTAACCACTGAGCCACCGAGCCACGCCATAATTTTATGATTGAGCGGTCTAAATCTAGTTGATATAGCGCCGGCGCCAGCAATTGTTACATCGTTATTGTGAATCAGAAGCTGTGATGGCGCCAGACTGTCTTAGGACTGAAGTGAACAATTCCGTTTTGTGCGTAAATCTAATGTGCCCTGAGTACTGGCAGCGCTAGCGTTCACTGCAGAGATCAAGATAACCTTAGTCAGACCGCTACGAAAGTGTCAAAGAAACAACAGCCTGCGATGCCGGACCATACTCTGACTACTGTATTAATATTGTCTGTAATGTTCGATCACAAGGTACAACATGTGAAAAATTTACTATACATACTTATATAAAGTGACTAATAGATGTCTTTAAGTAACAAGTTTTGTTGCTTTTAGCTGCAAATAGTCTGCATTCATTGTTCGCAGCTTTGGCTCAAATCTGCCAAATTCGTTTACACTTTTGCCAGGGCATGGTTTGCCAGAAGTTGTGAAACTTGTCAGAGAGCCAGCCTGTATCAAAATTCAGCATCATTTGCCCTAATGGATGCAAATTCGTCATCACCAACTCGAACCTTTTTGCTCTCTATAACTTAGCTTTTCGGTCTGCCTAGTGCCCCACCTCACTACACTTCTTTCTGACACTGTGCAGGACCATATAAATTAACTTGCTTTATAAATTAACTTGTTCACTGTGAGCTGTGTTGGTAACCATGGTTAGTTGAGTTGATCGTGATGTGCAGTGTTTATAGTGTGTGTGGTATAATGAGAGTAGCTCGTGTTTGGGTGTTCTAGGGAGAAGCTGGAGGCTTGGCTGGCAAAACGAGGCAAAACACCGTCGCGTTACAGACACATGATGTGCTTTGGCCACAATGGCCACAGTGATGGCCACGTCGACGGCAAGAGTACTAAGCTGAGCGTTGGGCAACATGTTGCGAAACGTGAAAGTGGCAACGGTTCTAACTCAGTGACTGGTGACCAAGTTGCTTGCAGCCTTTTCACGGTAACTGAATCACATTGTATCTATATATTTCTCACTGCAGGGGAATAATTTGCGACAGAAATTGCTGGAAGTCTTATGCAGTTTGTTGGTTTATTGTGTGAATATCGTGAGCTGTTTCAATGTCTGGCAACAACGACAATGAATGATGTACATGATCTTGATGGTGTTGAGATTTTGATTTCTGCGTAAAACTTTGCAACCAAGCTCGACAGATGAGAATGCAACCGCTAGTTCATTAAGTGTCTTAAGATAGATAAAATGTGTAAGTTGCAGACTTGCTTGCAAGGTTTCTTGGGTTAGCATGCATGGTTTAATGCATTGAGTGTACACTGTCTTTCCGAGAGGCAGCAGTTATAAAGAGCTCTTTGTGATTAGCAGTTTTGATTGCCAGCAGGTGTAACAGAGAAAATATACCTTGAGTTCTCACGGTTGAAAAAACCCGGGTTTTCAAATAAATGAACCTGGTGGGTTTTATTGGTTTTTTTGGGAAAGCCGAACTTGATGTTTTTGGAGTTTTCGTGACGTGCTTTCAGTTATTAGAATGAGCACTGGTAGGTAGATACTGTCCGTGTGGGTCCGGGCCGGATCGTGTAAGAGGTGCCTAAACCAGGCTTTTAGTTTTGTATTGGTATAGTTAGGTTGCGTGTGCATGCATCTTTTGTTAGTTAGTATTACGTTCGTGTGCATGTGTATGTAGGTAGTATATTATTGTATTTTGCATTTTTTTGTATTGGTCTGATTGATTTTGCTGTTATTTTTTGTTGTCCATACAAATGCAACTGATTGCCTGGAGGACCGTCTCCAAAATGACCTATAATGTGTCGAGCAGGACGTTAAATTCTACTCACTCTCTCACTCACTCCACATCAAATAAATATGAAAGGGGAAATTTTGAAATGATTTGCAAAAAAAGTTTTTTTGCAAATCATTTTTTTTTTAAAAACTTAGCTGAATGCAACTGATTGACAACAGATGGAACAAAGAAAATATCCCTTGAGTTCTCACGAGGGTTGTTGGTTGATTGGCCTGAGTTTTGTAGCTCCCCAAGTTCCCAACGTAAAGAAAAAAAACGTAAAGTCCTTCCCAAGCCATAAGGCCCATAGGGCGGCGCTGATCTCCATTTCTTTAGCCCTCAGCCAGACACCAGTTTACACTGCAAGACCACGGATACGGGGCTAGTGCATCACGCGGTGTGCCTGTTTACGTCCCAGCTTTCGCTGGTACTCATTGCACCTACCCACAAAGGGATGGCCAGGCTGAGTTGACGTGGGTGGCTGGTTACATACCAAGATGGTTTACCCGCCTGCAGACGGTCACCCATCCAAGTACAAACTGGGCCCAGCGTTGATTAACCTCGTTGATGCGACCAACGACGTTACCAAAACCAACCAAGCCAAACCGCCACACAAGTTCTCAACAGTATAAAATATCCAACAATTTACAGATTTTTAGGTTCGATTTTTTAAAACTTAACCATAATAAAATATTTAATTATTAATAGAACAGTAAACTGGTATTGGATGATGTTTCTGGTGTGATATCAGGTGGGTTTTTTGGGTATGTGCCGAGATGTCTCAAGCGTGATTCAGCCAGTGTTGTGTTTGCTGTGCTCACTGGGCAGCTCGTAGATGAAGAAGAAGATGCTGAGAGTAATGCATTGTCAGCCGTGGATGAAGGGCTGAATATGGTCGGTGATGATGTGAGGACGACTGGAGCACAGCAGGCCAATGTGGAGACTGGGGTTGATGATGACGCAGAGACTGGTACGCAGCAGCTCAATGGGCTTCTCAATGAATCTATCATTCTGCTTCGCTCGGTGCGTTCAGCTACTCATCTCTTCTGTCGTTCGTATCTCCTCAGTTGAGAAGATCAACGCGAATGCTTCTTTTCTGACTGTGTATTTTAGTGTACGTGTGCTGCTCGAATGTCATCGTTACAGCATTGTAAGACAGAGATACTTTTCCGTTACAACTCTGAAAGAGTGATTCAACACAGTCAACACCCACAATATTGTTGTTTTATGAAGGCTACTGATTTCTATAATCGTATATAACGTACTTTATATTCCTATATCGTAGCTTATAATTTTGTGCTGTCTGTTGTAATTTGAAATTTGAATTACATACCGGTACATTTCTCTTTGTGATCTTATTTGTATGGCACTACATAGCTTATACTGTGTTGATGTGCTGTCTGCGGCTAGCCGCAGTATCATGCACACCAAAAAACACCCAAAAACCCGTGTGACATTGACCTTTGACCTATGACCTTGAAATTCAATAGGGTTCTTGAGGTTGTCGAGGTACATGTTCGTACAAAATTGCATCAAGCTAATTGCAGCGGTTCCTGAGTTGAGTGCACAAGATCTCAGACAACTGTAGACTTTGATCTCGAATATCTCTGGAACGGAGCAAGCAATCGACAAGCGTAAAACGGCGTTATGCACTACGATTTTTCCATGTTCGGTGAAAACACTTTGGTGAACATTGGTCCACTTACGAAAAATGACCTTGACCTATGACCTTGATATTCAGTAGGGTTCTAGAGGTTGCCGAGTACATGTTTGTACAAAATATCATCAAGCTGCGTGAGTTATCGTGCTAAAAAACGTTTTGCCGTATCTCGCAATGATGAAAAATCCGATAATCCGGTCCTGTGACCTTGACCTTTGACCTATAACCTTGAAATGCAATAGGGTTTGTGCGGTTGTCAAGATACATGTTCGTGCAGAATTTTGTGGAGTAATAGCTGCTCGATTAGCTACATTGTTGTTTTTTATTACTAATTTATAGTGAAGTAGTGAAGTTTTGCAAAACGAATCATACAGTACTTTGACACATAAAAAGATTTCATAACTTAAAGACGTTTGTAATAGTTGTTGATCTCTTAGTGTTAATTGTTTTTGGTATATTAAGTTGTACAAGTTTATTCCCATTTTATCTCTGTTTTGTTATTAAGTAATTAGGTTTATCTGCGGGTTTTTCTAGGGATTTTCAGCGTCGGAGTTACTGAGCTGGCTAGATGAGTTGAAAACATTGATGCCGTTAGCAACGTCGTCGGCAGCTTACTGGATCTGTAAAGCTCGGGTAGCGGCAAAGGCTGTGGGTGATGACTTTTCGTCCGCACTCACAGTGCTTGACGAGGCTGAACAACACCAGCCACAGGTTATATCATCTACTTTTGCTAATCACAGCTGGTACTTGTTTCGTATTTTGTCTTCTTTTGTCTTGGTTGGTGGCGTGGCGTAGTGGCAACGCGTTGTGTCGAATCAACGAAGTTGCTCTACGGCGGGCCCGGTTAGTACTTGGATGGGTGACTGTCTAC
>Ga0056124_1000373_pt1 | contig 14020 bp, 11 predicted proteins | sample WorMetHEROISLAND_2_FD_70069 | JGI IMG/M metagenome (GOLD analysis project Ga0056124, IMG submission 70069) | Marine gutless worms symbiont microbial communities from Max Planck institute for Marine Microbiology, Germany - Olavius sp. 4 HERON ISLAND | ecosystem: Host-associated > Annelida >... | reverse complement strand
GACAGACAGACAGACCACGCTACGGAGAAATGTGTAGAAATAGGCGGAATCGCTTGCGCTGCAAGAGCGGTTTCGCCTAATAAAACCGGAATAAATTATTATCAAATTACAACCTTTGTTTGCAATCGCCAAGGTGCCAAGGCGATCGACAGCGAAAGCAGTAGAATGGACCGGTGGACTAAGGAAGCGATACACGTTAGAAAAGAACAAGAAAGTCGATGAATAGAGTGAGGGTGGGGTCCTACTAGCATACATGTATCTATGACAAATTGTTAAAAAAATTGTTCGTCGCAGCGACATCTAGCGACAAACAATCGTTCCGAAGAAGGCAGCAGCGGTTGCCGAGGCGTGGACGAAGCAAGACGTCTCGCGAACACGTGTTGCCTTTGCATGAGCAACGCATAAGATTCAAACTTGCCACGCAGACCCACAACACTGCTCCACTCAGCCTGCTTACATCCACTCCGTTCTTAATTACCACACTCCCGCACGCTGTCTACACTCTGCAAACACCAACCTGTTGTCTGCTCCTCGTGTTCGCACTGCCTTTGCCTCTCGTGGTTTTAGTGTTGCAGCCCCCGCAGTATGGAACTCACCCCCATCTGGCATTCGCGACTCTTCCTATGCCCATACCTTTCGTCGCCTTCTTAAAACTCACTGCTTCCAGCAGGCCTTCGGCTCCCCCTCGCGACTCATCCAAATACCTCAGATTCGGCCACTGGCTGACACTGTGCATTCTAAATATTCATTTACTCACTTATTTACTTACTTGACAGTCAAAGACTGGAGCATATCGCACCTGAACTGGTGGCGCCGTTGAGCAGCGGAGTTGTTGGGCGTCATGGCAGCAGACTGCTGCTGTTGATGGTCGTGTGTGGTCGTGTATCGTCGACGTTGCTCCTCGTCCAGGTTGAGGGCGCCGCGGTGACGCCGGCAGGTGGCGGCGGCGTGAAGGCGCGTCGAGCCGGGTGGTGCCGTGCTGGCGGGTGCAGGGCGGGTGAGTGGTCGACGGGCGATGTCGGCCGACTGACTGCGTACAAGGCGTGACGATGAGCGATGGTCACGGATGTTGTCGACGGCGTCGTGTCGACGTCGTGGTGGCGTTGACTGACCGCGCTGACCGCCAGGACTGACCACCGGCCGACACACGGCTGATGACCACCGGCGGTCGTAGCGCGACCACGCAGACAGTGGACATCTGTATCTCTTGCTGACACAGACCAAGTCCTCATACAATCAATCGCATCATAGTAGCGTGCGTCCGTGCAAAACACCGTCTTGTTGTCAACCTGGACTATGACACGGCTGAATGAAGACGACTGACTCTGAGGACTGACGATAAACTGAACAGTCTGAGAATAAATGCGAAATTCATGAAGACGTTTTCAAGGATTTAACTTAAACTTACTCTACGCTATGGATATATCAAGTTGATTATCGTGCAGAACGAAACTGTGAATAACAACGTATCAGCAGAAATACACTGTTTCTCAAAAACGTCCCACTTGGTATATTGTCCATATCTTTGCCAAATATTAACCAATTTTAAACATTCTTTCACTGGCACACTCTCTGGTAAATTTACAACAAAGTGATTTGTGAATATCCCACCACACGTTAACGGCGTCGCTACGCTAACTTGTGATATCGAGATCAGACATAACTTAAATGAACAATATTTTATCTGTACTTTGGTCGTATTAGTGCCATTATTTGCTCCTACTGCTTTTGCTGTTATACATAATAACTTTGCGCAACAATCTCACTGCATTTCTTGTCACTTTCATCAGAGAACCATCTGTAAAGATCACAATTCCTTATATATCATTTCGGCTTAGTAATTTCGCCAATGTGTCCGTTTCATTAGAATAGTTAGTAATTCATTTCACTAGTGTAAATCACTATTGCAATTCTATATCATAAGAGCTGCCTAAGCTAGAAAGATATCGGCTGCGATCGATAAGGCATCCTTTGTGCGGCTGAGACTACAACCGCGATGTAATAGCTCGATAGAGTAAGCCTGTGTTCACATTTTGGGAACGTGTCTAGGTTAAATATCGTATCACGATAATGTGCTTCATGTGTCAGAATTGGTGACAAGCTTAAATAATTTTCAGCAAGGCAGAAAACCGCAATTAAGCCTGCATTTGAATCAAAAAGACGCAGTAATTACGCCTTATGGGAAATGGAAATTAATAAATGGTAACCACGCTGGTAATGATTTATTTATTCAGTTCATCAGCCAGCAATGGCAGCGAGTATATACAATAGTGGGATATACAATAGTGATTTACACTATTATACTTGATGGCAGCGAGTATTATACTTCTGGTAGACGTGTCACGACTGAGTCATTAAAAGGATTACAATATGCAACTGGAGTGGTTGTAACTTGTAGCAGACATCTCGCTAGGTGGTTAGTTAGGTGGCTAGCTCTGAGACTAACATAATAAACTGTGTTGCTCTTGAACTGTTTAAAGTCTGTTCACCTTCAGTGGCATAGTGTCGTTTGACGCACAGAAACATACACAGAATTCTTGATCCAAAGCGTATTATAGGCTACCTTAGCGCCAAAGTTCAGTGAGTGCATAGGCGGAGTCTGAGAGCTTGACAAGGATAGTTAGTAGCCAATCTCATTCCGTCCAGGCCAGTCCAACCATATATTTGGTCCAACCAGGCCCAGCAAGTTAGTGAATATCTAAACTGTGACTGATTCTGAAATTGGTCACTGAACAGGCTAAAATCAGACCTATCATGATGTCAAGATCAAACTGAGACTAGCAGTAATAATCATGAACAATTTCACATTTTTCTAAGAAACACATACATGCACACACCACAAACATCCAATCACCATAAGTTACAAGTATGATGTTTTACATAAATAACACAACAGCCACAGCCAGTTTAACTATCAGTCAATGCAATCCATGCAAATAAATGACAGCAATAAGACGACTGTTAAAGTGGAATTATTTGCAGAATGGATGCCTTCCATATCAACTAATCAACACTGACAAGTGAGGCCCAGTGTGGCAATGAAATTTATGCAATGTAGATACCTTTATGCTCATCTAATCCAAGTTTACGTTAAACATAAAACACACCATAAAATTATTATTGATATAAATTCATATAAATTAGGCAGCTGTGTCAATGTGCAATACTTTAAAATACATACTTGCTGTCGTATGGCTTTGCACAATTACACATCTCCTATTCTTACAGCATCCAGTATGACAGAAATTAAGAAGAGATTAGGCCCCTATGGCTTATTTCATCAATTATTTCTGACAAAGGCCTCAAAACTCTAAACCACATGCCGACTGCCAATATAACATGCCAACGATATTCTTCACTAATGAGGACAAAACACCGCAAATAAAATAAACAAATCAACTGCAAACTTTACACGACCAACAAAAGCAACGAAAATTTTGTACTTCTAACACAGTGGTGAACAAACGTTTTGAGCCAAGGGCCACAAAATGTGGTCTTGAGCCACTGCGGACCAGAACAGTGCGATAACAGAGCTTCACCCACAGCGTAATTGGTATGTGAGGCTCGGCATAACAGGAAACAGAAAATGTCAGTTAGTGTTATTATTATTACGGAACGAATAAGTTTTAGGTGCCGTAATGTCACAAAGTAACTGCAAGGACACCTAACAGAGTGGGCGAAATGGTGAGGTATGAAGAGTTAAACAGAGTGCTTGCGAATAGTCTGAATGTTAGGTGACATGAAACTGCGCGAGAAAAGTTCAGTGTTGCCATAAAAGTTGTCAAAGTTCAGATAAAGATGAGCCCAGTGTCATAAGTAGGCTATAATGTGATTAACCTGGCTCAGAATGTTTGATGACTCTGCATAAATTCAAGCACTGTTACGTTTTGCAGCATTTAGCATAATTCCGCTGTCACATGTGCGTCGTGCAAGTAAGGTTAACACGTTTTGCAAATGTCTGTGTTTCATTTATGTATAGCCATTAACTATCTTTAAAATGATTGAAAAATGATAGCAATAATTACTCCTGTTTAAGAAGCAGTGTATTGTCACATGTCTGCTATGTGTGATTTCAGACTGAACAATTACTGCAGTATTGAATTACTAGATTATTGAGTTACTGGAGTACTGAATTACTTGACTTACAGGAAACTATTGAATTACTGAAATTATTGAAAATTGCGACAGAGTTTCTTTACATTGGGTTCGTCAACCATCGTTCATATGCAGAATGAACCAAAAATCAGGCTTCAAAATATTAATGGACAAAAACAAAGCCCAAGAAAGTGACATACGAGCAAAACAATCTTACCTGTAATTTTAACCTAAAATGGAGCTAAGCTGGGTACATTGGGCAAGGTTGGTACAGAGCCTCACATTAACTGCTGTTTGTATTTATAAACATGAAGATACTGGCTAATCAGTGAGTGTCCTGGCAGCACTTGCACAATGCACATAGCTGCTAAGCAGAAGTTACTATCTCACGTCTTGTTTTTCACTCATACATCGCGAGCCGGGTGACAACCCTTTGGATGTGGCCCGCAGGGCTCACTTTGTGCACTACTGTTCTCACATTAGTTAAAATACAAAACAGTCTATAGCAATGCAGTGACTTGACTACCAGAGATCAGCAACACACAAGTTACAACATAGATGATGTAAGCTTTTAAACAATCCAAAGAATTTTTAACATGCGGAAAATACAGCTGACCAGACGAAGCTAATACACAACAAAACGTACAATATACAGCATTCTGGCATTCACTGTTTGCAAGCTTGGCACACATGTATAAATATCTCACCGACTGACGTACTGTTTGACTTCTTTAAATATACATACACTGCGTTCCAAAAAAAACACTATAAAACGTAGCTGAATCTCAGCTCTTGGTAGTAAGTGTTTCAGACACAATGCAACTGTTTTTTGGTGGGGAAATAAATTACAAAAACAAAAGCTAAAAACTGAAGCGCAAGCAAACAAGATCATCACTATTTGCAGCAGACTGCATTCGTGCGTTCTCATCAGCCATCACGCAATACACTGACCATAAAAACCAAGCATGACATTTCGTTCACATCCAAATCAGCTAACAAGTAACGACACAAAACAAAAAAAAGTCACAATAAACAACAAACTGTCCGGAGCAAAACATTACAAAGAGAAAGACAGACAACATCGTCATTCAGACGACTTGCAGCTGTGATAGTCTGTCAATCTTACTTGTTGTTAATCCCAGCGTCAGATGCGGTTGCTCTGGCATTGTTGTTTACGGCATCTGGTGTTGACAATGCACATGAGGTGTACAGCGAATTTGCAGCAATGTAATCGACGACCGAATCTTGGAGGAGATACTTTACTGACTGGCCACGTCGAATAGCAGTTCTACAGCACCAGAAGTAAACTGAATTTGTACACCACTGATGAAAGTTAAATTATTAATTAGGCCGCCTGGAACAGTAGTTCCCGACGATCTTATGTTTTACTGCTAATGTTAATTTTTTTCACCACAAGATCTTCTAGCTCCCTCGGCCGATCGCTGTGAAACTCTGCTACATGATTGGAAGCTAGTTGCGTTTTATAATCAAGATGCAAAAAATGAAGGATCCTCCTCAAAAAAAATTTGGGGGCCAAAATACCGGCAAAATTGAGCACGATTTCGGACAACGTCGGACTTCAACTGCGAATATCTCCGGAACAGATAAGATACCCACAATTGAAAAGACGTGATTGACATCGATTCCTCCCACGTTCGGCGAAAAATGTCTGCTAAACTTTGGTCCACTAACAAAAAAGTTGGACATGGACCCAGCTACATCGACTTTTTTGCAGATACATGTTTCGGCCCCTAGGAGGTGTTGCCCCACTCAAATTTGCACACATGCTAGAGATTGACCAAAGCTTGCTAGCACACACCCCACCAGGACTGGGAATCCCCCAACAATTTTTAACAATAAACATTCAAAGATTGGCTTAAAATTCAGCATATTAGCCATAATAACTTTGGAGCTATAGGGCATAACCTCACAAACCTTTTCCGCGTCATGTGCCGTGAGGGAGGCATGATAATTTGGGTACAATTTTTGAAGGCGGACCACACCCCTAAAATTTGGGAGTGCAAAAACCGTCCAAAATTTTGGTCGATTTTGGACAACTTTGAACTTCAATCGTGAACATCTTTGGAACGAATCAAGAAATCGACAAGCGGAAAATAGCGTTATCAACTACAATCCCTACCACACTCAGCAACAAATTTGGTGAACTTTGGTCCACTAACCACAAAGTTTAGTCGTCTCATTATCATGCACACTGTTGACTTTGAGTAGGTCGAAATGATACAACTAAACCCATCATGCATGCTTTGTAGGCTAATGCAATTATCTTCGCCATGACAAGGTGTTCCTACTTACTCACTCACTCATCTTAGCAGGCCACATTACAGTTCTTGCCCACCATCTGTCTGTCCCATATAAAAACAAAAAGGCAGAGAGGAACCAAAATTGGTGAGAACGTTCTGCAGGGCAGCAGTAACTGGTGTGCCAATTTTCAGCTGAAAGGTCAAAGGACGGCCGCACAACATGTCAGCACTGGGCCAACATATGTTGCTTGTTCAACCATTAAATACACCAACAACTTTACAAATATCAGTAAAACAGCAACAGTACAAAAGTTGTTTACAAAAATTAGCGGGAAAATATTACTGACAGCTGATTTCTGATGCCACATCAATTCCCAAAAGATTACTTCTGAACAGTGGCCTGATAAGCAGTGTGTGTAACTCTAGAAATAGGCCAATTAAACAAACAGCATGTGCACATCTGTGTGTGACAGAAAAGTAAAACAAGCAATTGGTTAGATAAAGATAGCAGTTAGTGTCACACAAAATTTATGTACAAAGGTTTGGACTTCAACACTGAAACCAGATGCCCTTCCTAAATCCTAATGCTACTAGTGGGAGGTTTGAAGTGTAGGCGGGAATCAAATGCCAGTTGCCAAAGTAACAGTCCACTGCCTTATGCACTAAGCTCTCCATAATATAACCAATTATCAAAAGTTTATTTGATCTGAATTAATTACCGTATCTTTGTTGCTGAAATTTCATTTGTAATCCATTCGCGAACGATCAAAATGTTGTCCTAATCAAAAACCAATTACAACATCATTCATTGAGTTCAGAAATATGCACACACACAGCACAAATCACTGACATTTTAAACTACAAATATAAAATAAAAACAGTTTCAGTACTCCATCAGAAAACCACAGTTAGCTAAATATTACTGTAAACCAAAACAGACGAGGATATAGCAAGTTATATTATTCATCTACAGGGTACACTTACAGCATAAAAGTTAAAAAAATATTAAAAATGCATTGTTTTCGAAACGTTTAACATTTACGGCAACATCTTCTAAAAACACTAATACATTGAGTGACTTCACTTTTTGACTTAACTTTCGCTGAGCCAATTCGCTGAGCGAAAGTTTGGTCTAAGTACCTACTTAAGCCAAAAAGTAAAGTGATTTCGCTGAGCGAAAGTTTTACGTGCAAAAGTATGGTCTAAGTAAATACTTAGACCGAAGTTTAGTTGAACTCTGGTCTATGCAGGTACTTAGACCCAGTAAACTGACTTGACTTAAGTCAAGTCGGCTAGACTTAAGTCAAGTCAAAAAGTGAAGTCGCCCATTGTGGAAAATTACTAACCCATTTTGAGGAATATCAATGATTTTGCATAGATGACTTTTATTACACATACACTGCATAGCACTTCAATAGCACGAAAAGCTAAATGAGACATGATCCAAATAATGTTGAATATACATGAATGTGCAAAAAATTTGCTCATAATTACAATACAAGCAGAATAAAAGCAGAATACTTTGTGTTTGGTAAGAACATCAGATTCATATATGAATTTTTCAGGACAGTTGCCAGCCCTTGAGATAACCACCATTCCGTATTTGTGCACTATTTCCTCCATCTGAAAAACAGTGCAAGCACAGCAAAACAAATATATATACTCAGCTGACAGATTATACAGTAACACTGAAATAAAAATCCTGCATGTATTACACTCAGTATCACAAACATAAATCTGCAGTTGGCAGTGGTCCGGCGGTAACCAATTATTACAGTTAAATATTCAGCCATTTTACTGTCTGACAACAAAGTTTAAAACCGGATCATGACTGAAGCAAGAAACACACAAGGTACATAACATATTACAATTGTCTAACATAAAAGTAAAGGCAAACTATTAAGATTAGTTATAACCACTCACTTGCTTTTAAACTGTTTCACACAGTCACAGTGTACAGAATAAGTGAGTGTACATTTCCTACTACATGTAGTACAATCAGTACTTCACCGCACACACAACACACCACATACTGTCATAAGCTGCAAGTCAGTAGTCTGTGGTAACTTACATCTTCGTTTGTCCACAGTCCAGGTATAGCAAATGATTCCAATACGTCTGATCCACACAGCAGCTTGATCTGTATTGAATCTTTGTCATTGTCGTCAGCTGCAATTGCACACAATGCTATATTTTAGGCATATTTATATTTTTGTATATTTTTCTAAAGTACAAATACAATTTGTATATTATTCTGTTGTTAACGCATAGCCGGCATGGGCCGTAGCATTGCTCCATGGTGACCACGATTGACAGCACGCCTCCAGAGGTCAGCAGGTGGGAGGTTGTTATCTCTCCGGATCTTCTGTGCATATGGAATTTTAGCTGTACTTTCTATTGTAATCACACTGTGCTGCCTGATGACTAAAACTGATAATTTCTTGCCAGATAAATGAATGATCTCAACCACAGCCAGACTGCAGCAGACACTGTACTTCCAGTCCACTTGTAAACAACCTCACATACATCCTAAGACTGAAAATTACGACATGATCAAAAAAGTTTAATATTCCAAGTAACATAACAGTATATCACTCAGGTTATCACCTGCAACGACAAGTACATAGACCACCCACCGACATTTGTTGCTTCAAGATCAACTTTACGCTTTTTTGTTGGCATTCCACCGGAAGCATTGCAAGAACTTGGCACGGAGGCAAGTTTACCCTGATGATGACGCAAAACTTTCACTGTTTCTAGCCATTCAAATTGCTCCGACTCCCACGTATCCAATCTGTCGCAACAGACGTAATCTGGACATATGCTGATACAAATGTATTTCATCAAACACAAACAAGTAAAAAAAATAATCACAAAAAAAGAACTGGAGTCACACATATTTTATAGTTTTTACATTATGACTGCTACTGTTGTTGATAAGACTACTATGACATAAGAAAGCATGCCTAGAAATTAAATGTAATAAAATAAATAAACATATGACATAAAAAAGAACAGTACCGAATCCAGTCTGACGACTGTAAAGCAAGTCGAACCATTGCACACCGGTGACGAGCTGAAGCAAGATTCTGAAACAAGCACAGACAATAGCAACTGTTACGTACTTTAATTCAAGCATATACTGTATTACGGATTATTATTACCGATACCATATGTGAAAGTAACAATACAATCTAAAACACAGCTTTCATTTATTACTTCTTCTACCATGAAAGAAGGCAGCAAACACAAACAATAAAAAGACTCTCATAGCAGCTTTACATTAACGATAATAGGCAACTCCAAAGCAATCAATAAACTTACTTTCCGACTGTATCGGTCGCTGACTGGAGATATGATACCTCCCACTACTTTGTATCGGCCTGTGCTATGTAGACTATCACGTGCAATTTCTGTAATTTACATGTTACCAAAAATACAGTTAGCACAATGTTACCACTACGCAATCTAAATCAGCAACAACGTGGCTTTTACTGTTGTATTCCACACTATATTGAAAATGAAAACGAAAAGTGTAAGTTAATACTGAAACATTCGTTTAACAGATTTCATGCAGTTTTTCTATCAATATGTCAAAGAAGTAAACTATAAACAGGAGCAAATAGTTTCTATTACTAGATAAGTGACGAATTATCCGCTATTAACCTAGCCTAGTACTAAGCCGTGTTCACAGAACACGAATCAGAGTCGTATATAGTATGGCTACTATTAACCGGAACCTACCAAACATTCTAAGGTGCATGTTGGTTATAGGATTGAAAGATCCACACGCCAGTAGCACCACTCGGGCTACTCTTCCAGTGTTAATTATCCCCTCAGTCATTTTGGCATATATTTATATAAAATCAGACCAATAAATAAAGATTATATAGTAGCCCAAGTGACAACAACAGCACTCTTTCACCGATGTTTACGATGTTTACGATTAATATTTGCCACGCCCACTTCCACTTCCTCTTTAGTAGAGATGGGTTGATTCGTAAAAATCGCGATATGTCGCCAATATCGATATTATCGTTATCTTATCGTATTCGTATTGGCGTCTGCGTCTATCGTATCCTATCATAGACATGTCGGATTGTATCGGCAACAAGCAATATATCTGTCATTTTACGATAATTTGGCATAATTTTCAGCAATATACTCATACATGTTGATGATACTGATCGATCGAGCGTCATAGTTCCAGAAATATTACCATTTTCTATTGCTATTTCCTGTTGTAAAATCGATTTGTCACATCTACGTTAGAGCCTGGGGTGGTCGAAAATTTTGCTTTTGCCATTAATTATATAATACTTACCGGTACTTTATAGCCATTCGGCTGTAGCCTGTAGGCCTATGAATCGACGTACGTGAGGGTTAATTTTTTATTTCTTTTCAGATAACTGAGATAGTCGTGTTCGTATGAGTGACTGAGTATTTTTAACCACACATCAGCACAAAATAGGCCATTCAGTGCCATAAATGGTTAAAACATTTATGTGATAAAAAAAATAGATAAGAATTTGGTAAGATCAAGGCTATTCAGCTAATATAGGCTAAAAACAACGTTATGTACAATGATAAAAGTTTGTATCGTTAATAAAAGCAACGATGTTTCGAGATTTGACATTTTCAGAAAGTTCTTTGAGTGTAGGCCTATCAACTCCAACGTATCTCTGATGTGCTGCACCGAAATAGGTGCAGCCTATCAAATGTGCTTGACAGTGTGAGGAGAATGGCAAATTTGACATTCCGGTTGATTATCTCCTTTTAGAAGATACGAGTTGGTGAGTCTCGTATGACCAATTCGAAGACGGTTGATAAGAACTGAATCGTAACGACTCAGTGATAGATTTCTATTGCGACCGATCACCGGTTGGACACTGTAGACTTTATTTGATGTACACTGGCTCCACAGTTGTTGCCATTCTTCAAAACACAACTGCAGGTTGACACAAGTTACGTGTTCGTAACAACTTTTGGTGCACCGATCCACTATCTAACTGTTATTCTTGTGTACCATTCATATTTAGATACAGTAATAAAACTGTTCGGTCCAACATATTTGACCAAATGAAAAAAAAAATATAATGCAAAAAATTAAGTATCGTTGCTGTAGATATAAGTGACGTCATTGTTAGTAAACCGGGCACTTACATGTAGCACTCTATGGCCCATGCTAAGCGTTGCGTGTTGTTTCGTTTTGCAAAGGTTTGCGTGCTTTTGCTGCGGCGGTTCTTCGTGTTTTATTGTTCGTGTTTTATAGTTTGTCTATATATCATAATTATAATTACAATGAATTGTCATATTATTGTTACTACTACTGGTCTGTACTACTACTACAACTGCTGGTGCTCATGATCGATATCTTCATAACATCGCTTGCATCCGTGTAAACAAAACATGACTACAAGTTAATTACACCCAGCAGTGTATTTATTATTAGTATTGTAGAAATAACACTAGCATCCGATCCTACGCTGCTGCCAAACATCATTTCAGTGTTGTAAGCTACTATGTGAGCTGATTTGCTAGTCAGTCATTTTCATTGGTCGAACGCTAAGGTCACATCAGTAGCATCAGTGCTTGCAGTATACTATAGAGTGCCGCTTGCAGAGACGTCGCTGTCTTGGCACTACATATAGGCTACTGGTTACAGATGAAGGTCAGTCAAATGATCTTGCGCAACCGTCAGGCGTTGTTGTGAGAACATTGCAAAACATGATTAAATATATACAAAATTCCAAGAAACGTGACGAACGTATAGACATCGCCTAATTCGCTGTTACACTGTATTTTGTATATAGGCCTAGTACAATAGGCCTACTGCTCAACACTACAGGCTCGATTTTCGACTTTTGTTTACGGAATTTATCCCAATATCTCAGCTAGAAAAGAAAGAAAGACAAACGGACGAACACGGACACTGGAAAGAAGCCAAAGAACTGGCGACAGACAGAGCAGGATGGTGTCGACGTGTGGCCCAATGCACCCGCCATGGACGCCGGTTAAACTAAGGTGCTAAGGTAAGGTAAGCATTCCCAGCTAGGTCGAGTCTCTCATACGTGAAATTTTTGAAATCGCTGAAATGCGAATTGCCGTGGACAGAGCAATGAGAATTAAAAGGTTACCGTCGGAATTTGCCATGCACACGTCGCAAAGTGACGAACCTGTTACAGAAAAACATGTTTCCTGCATGGATTTGATTTCGCTAACATCGAGCAAATATTCGACAGAATTTATACGTGTGTAGGTGTGAGAGATGGGGCGATGGAAGCCATATAGACCTGCTACTACAGCAGAACATCAGAAGAAAGAATGTGTGAGAATGCGGTTCCTGGAAAATCTCAAATTAAGCACTCCGTTCGTACGGATGATATCGCTTTGAGTCAGTGGTTGAGAGCGACTTTCTCGCCAGTGCAGACGCGGCACTGTCAGTGACGGTCGACGGTGATGCGGAGGTGTTCGACGTGCGGTCGTCCTCGGCAGCAACGAGCGGGTGATGTCTGTGACTGGACTGCGACGAGGCTGCCGCCGTGTGGAGGAGCGTCGACGGGACGACGACTGGCCGAGGACGAACCAGTGACGCAGTCGGTGCGCCGCGACCTCGCTGCTGCTGCTGCTGCTGCTGCTGCTGCTGCTGCTGCAGGTGCGCGTAGAACGCCGCTACGAGCGACGGATGCACGACGTAGCTGGACGTCGTCGAGAGACAACCGCGCAACGGCGACGTTGAACGCTGCAGGTGACGCTGAGATGTTGCAGCAACTGCGCTCAGCAGCTGACGACGAACTTCGTCTGATCAACAACATTCGCAAGCCCAGACAGAATCAATCAATCAATGTCAATCAATCAACCAACCAATGCACATTCACATAGCGCCATAATAATATTATGTCGCGAACGAATCAGAGGCGCACAAAACCTGCGTTGAATTGTGAACGATGTCGTCAGAAGAAGACTTTGTTAGCGATAATAATAATAATAATGGAAAATAACGTGTAATGAAATAAATGATATCTTCGCTATTCTGTTAACCAAAACGTAGTTTAATACAGAACAGAAAAAAGGTACAAGCAAAAAAACTAAGGAGAAAATACACGTATATAAGGAGTACAATTCAATGTAGATGTAGGCCTACGGTACCGATATAACTGTGAATAAAAAAAAACTGACGAATTTATACTGCAGACGAACTACAGTAAACAACTAATGAAAATAGCACGATTGAGCCTTGGAGGTGAGGTGATTAATAATCAGTGATAAAAAATAATTTCACATAACTAAAATATCAATGCACAAAGCAGTTTCAACAACAACACTGCACACTGGATTTGATCACAAAGTTTTTGTTTTATCACTTGTTTCCGTTCGTCAAACAGAAAGCCTGCGACTTAAGGTTCCTTAATAAGTGCGTCTGTTATGAAATTCTTTGTTCACCACAAATGGTAGAAAAAAACAAAAACAAAGAAAAAATAATTAAAAAATACATGAAAAAGCACAAGTGTTAATTCTAAAACAGTTATAGTTTATGTTACGTTAAACAACGCTCTGGAATGGAGCCTATGAGGAAGAAACAGCCAGTCTTTGGCACCTCGGCAACCAACCGCATTGTGAAAAGTGTCGATACTGTGCGAACAGTTGACATCTTCGTGTCGCGT
>Ga0056124_1000372_pt1 | contig 14096 bp, 8 predicted proteins | sample WorMetHEROISLAND_2_FD_70069 | JGI IMG/M metagenome (GOLD analysis project Ga0056124, IMG submission 70069) | Marine gutless worms symbiont microbial communities from Max Planck institute for Marine Microbiology, Germany - Olavius sp. 4 HERON ISLAND | ecosystem: Host-associated > Annelida >... | reverse complement strand
CCTGTTTTACCGGAATCGGAAGTACGTGTGGAGTTGAAATTTATTGGCGATCGTTCCGGCATTTTTGGAACTATAATTACTCTCTGAGGAAAATGTGGACAAAAATGACAAAAATGGGCCAAAATTTGATTAAAAAATGCGCAAAAATCGCGTTTTGTGTACATTTTCCGTATTTGTTCTCCTAAATTTTAGCGAGTGATCCCAAAAATAACTAGCTGGAAGTCGAGGGGGGGCACGTGCCCCAGTGCCCCATAGCTGGCGACGCCAATGCTGCCGCGGCAGTTGCTTCCGCACCAAACGCGCCTTTCAATTTTTGTTTTCACCACAATGAAATTCCAATTGAACATCATACGACCGAATTACAAAAGAGCGAAGAACAATGCGGATATACAAAGAACTGTGATGCACAATATTATGCAATCAACAAAAATAACCAGACGGCGTTTCGTTCTGATACGTGGTGCCATCAAGGCGTTTCCGCGCATATCTGCCTTTGTTTTCTAGCCGGAAAAAATGCCAAACTGCAAATAGAATTATTGATATCATCAATATTTCACGACTGAAATTTCTCACACAATAAGGCTATGTTCTGACGAATGTTGTAAGTCAAAATAGTTTATGCTTAAGAGAATGTATGTGGTTTATTGTAGTTTCGCAGAACATTATTGGTAACCAGAGTAAAGCACAAGAATGGAAGGTCATATTTGTACCCAAGAGCTCAATCTTTCTTGGTGTGGCGCACGCCCATTGCGTCTCCGTTTTATGATTCTAACAGATTGAGCATCTAAAAAGACTTAAGTCTTATACACCGTCATTGGGAGATAAACAGTAGAAAAAAATTAACGCAGATAAGAGAGAAAGGAAATACTCAATACACACAAAAACACAAGAAGAAGAAATATATATAGAAATAAATATTACTTGAAATAGCTATCATAACTTTCAGATTATTGTTCGCTGCTGCAAATATCTCCGGTTGCCGTCAAAGCGAACTGTATAGTCACTGTACCCAGTACACTTCTAAGTTCTCTCGTGATTCTCTTTTCTGTTGTTCGTCTGACTTTTTCAGTAATTTGATCTCCCCCATGTTTGTATCCGTATCCGTCACGAAGTTTCACATATCGATTAGAGGATCGTTCGTCAGGTTGTCCTGTTTCAGTTTGCATGTGTGCAGATGTCTTTACGCGGTGCATGCGGAGACAGTTTGTCGGTTGCCGAACAAATTCAGTTGTAGGCCTGGAACCAGTGCGGACAGACGGACGGCGCTGAATGAAACTAGATCGAGCACCGCTGGACGGGCTTAATATCATTACTCAACGGTTAGTGGCGAGGAACGGAAAACGTCAGAGGCAGTCGTGCAGAATCGACGTCAAACGGACAGGACGGCTACCGGTACAACATTACGCGCCGTAGTGTCACGGACAGTGTGTGTCACTGCGAACGTTGTAGGCGGGGCTCCGGTTACTGAAAGGCGGAGTCAAGCCTATTAAGCGGGGTTTCCATCCAACGCAATGCACGCAGCTAACGCAGCGGACCCAACGACCGCTTCTATCCTTGCGTTTTGGCCGCTGCGTTCCTTGCGTTTGTTCCGTACTGTTCTTGCGTTCAGGGATTTATCCAGGCTTCATTTTTTTTTCGGGGGGTATTTCCCCCAAAGTTTGAATCCCCCCCTAAAATGTTTGGCCAAAATTACATTTTTTACTATTTACTATTTATTATTTATAGTTTTCTTTTTATAGTATGCAATGCGCCCACGTGACTGAATGACGTCACGAAGAACGACGTGTTTTAGTCGATTTTAAAATTCCGAGACTCGATGGATCAAAGGAAACGCACGTTACGGGACAGAATCTATATGCGCCTGTCTGGGTACGTGACAGACAAGCCACGTAGCGCCGGTATAATAGAATCAATTACTGCGACACGACCACAACGCACAGTGCACTCAAACACTCAATCAGCCCAGACTCCATATAAAACATCAGCTCCACTCCATCCGACTTAGTCCCGCCTCTGTCCATCGGCTTACTTATGATTAGATGCAATCAGACATTTAGTAAAATGCAACCTCGAGTTGTGCACCATTTTTCGTTTGTACGTTGTGCGGTCAGTAAGTGACTGTCGACCTTTTTGAAACAACGACCAAAGCAATTTGGCAAAAGGCGGAATCCCTGTGGCAAGTCCACCCAACTCCTTGTTTGTGTCTGCCAGGTGGCAGCATAGGGCTGACGGTTTGAGTGCAATTTGCTATTGAATGTTTTGGCCATCTAACAATGTGTCATTGGACCAGACCCCACAAGACGACAGACGACAGACAGACAAACAGACCACATTACGGAGAAATGTGTACAAATAGGCGGAATCGCTAGCGCTGCAAGAGCGATTCCGCCCAAAAATAATAAGGAATATAGCACGATGAACATACGAGAATAACATTCAAAACAGTAGACACTTTAACAGGCAGCGCCAAAATTGAGCACCAAAATTTTAGGAGTGGTTAATTTGTGTGAACACGTTTCGTGAGTCCAGTCATACCGCTCAGCTGGGCTCGCAGTCGCACAGAACTCGGAACGAGAATAAGAAGATAGATGTGCGTTCTGTGCGCGTGCACTGGATCATCTGATATGCACAGACTTCGAACAATCCTTGCATGCCCTACAGTGCGGGCGGTCTGCCGCTGATCACTACTCAATCTTGCAATGGATTCTAGTCGACTGCTCGCACACGCCGGGTGGTCGAACCACCGACTGCTATGTAGAGGGTGGTCCAAAAAAGTGACAACCCTTTTGCTATTTAAGTTCTCTCTCTTGTTAGATGCATTATATTCGCAATTTTTGTTTACCCACGTACAATTTTCATTGAATGGCGTCGTTCTTTGTCTGCCGATGTGAACAAGTTCTGTTTTGTGCGAAGAAATTGTAATTTCGGGACGACGGTTGGATTAACTAACGACGAACGCTGTTTGATTCACAATCTGCATACGGAGAAACACTGGGATTGCAAACAAATTATGAAAATGTTTCAAATAAATAAGCATATTCAAACTGTGAATAATTAAAGCAAATGTTTAGCTGTTTAAATAGTATAAATATATGGTGTTTTGCAGTTTATGTGGCTTTATAAATGACGTAGTTGAAAAAAGTATCACTTTTTGGCCCACCCGGTATAACCGTTAGCAGTCTTGGACATGGGTCATGGTCGACTGGTCACTGGCGATGTTGACTGTCTATCACTAAGCAATGCTGGACTCTCAGTAAAAAACGGTGAATGATGGCGTACCGCCAGGAAGCATTGGCGGAGCGGCGGGGTGCTCATCTTTCTCTCAGGCTCTCGAAGCCACTGAATCCGTATAGGTGGATATTGGCTCGCGACTGCTATAAGCGACCCTTATTGTCAGACATCGTGTCTGTGGTTGTCTGCGCCTCTGTGTCTGTTGTCCGTCTGTCCGCGGGACAGACATCGTTAGCAGCCAACCGCAGCTCAGCTGTTGTTTATAGCAGTCGCGAGCCACGTCGCCTACCGGCTCGGCGGCTTGTCAATCAATCAATCACTCAATCAGAGTTGCAGAGCTACTACAAGGTTAAAACCGTAACAAAAGGTTTAGATGATGATGTCCGGGTATGCCTTTCTGAAGAGCCATGTTTTGAGATGTTGACAGAAGGTTGAGAGTGACTGAGATGTTGTTATGTCCTCCGGCAGTGTTCCAGACACGAGGTCCAGCGACCGTGAAAGCCCAGTGGTTGGTTAGCGACTGATGAAAGTCTGACAGGTGGCACCAGCAGACGATTGGTGCCAGCAGACCGTCATGTTCGTCTGCCGGGCAGATCGGCAACAGATAGACCACGAAATCGGTGACGCGTTGTCAGTTCGACACCAAGCCTACGGTTACCTTCCCACAGCGGCAGGCAGAGCGAGTCGAACACACGACAGCTTGATCGCATGACCATCACCATCACAGCACACTACCTGGTTGGTCGAACCGGCGCTCTCAGTATCCCGCTGTTAACCTATCGGCACAGCCGTGGTTGCGTAGAGTCGGCTGAAGTTTATACCGCCAGGTCTGCATCAGTGCCGAGAAAATTAACAAATAAACTAAGTAAGTATGTAGCACCGTGTATGATCTTCTGGACACAGCTGCCGTATAAATGATGTCCCAAAAAACTTAAAATATATAACCTCAATGCATGGACCCTGCAGACTCGCGGTGCAGCACGCAGACATGCCATCGCCCCAGCCACACAAGCTACTACTCATTTCCCAACCCGTTGAGGGTAGGGGGCTGAGTTGGCCTAACACAGTAGTTCTGCACAGCTTCAAAGCGTTCATACAGTCATAGAAGCTGTCATTTGACGGGGCTAAATCGTGACTGGGAAAAACTCGTTTTTTTAGAAAAAAACGTCTAAATTTTTTAGGTTTCTAAAGGTTTTTAAAAGTTTTAAAAGGTTTTAAAGGTATGTTTGGGTTTTAGTGTGCACAAAAGACGCGACACAAATTTTATGACCCAGGAAGAACATCCTATATACCATATTCAATGTCACGTCGCTTTTTTGTTAAGTTAACGACGTAACAACTTCAAAATCACGATTAAATATGGAATTAAATTTCATTTGTATTAAATTGCGCAACAATTAAAAAACATAACATAATTTAAAAATAGGACTTTGTTTAGTTTTTGAAAGGTGTTTTACAAACTTAAAAACCTAGTTTGTCGAACCAGTTTTCCATCCATGGTCGTAGAAGCTGTCACTTGACGGGGTAAACTGCTGCTGTCGACATCGCATGCAGCAGAACTCAGCTGCTGACCAGTGCGTAACTGCTTCGCCGTCACTTATCGATTGGATCGCACCTGGGCAATCTGCTCATTAGAGTCGCTTTGAAGAAAAGGAAGAAGAGGCTGTAGTATGCTTCAACGTGAGACCAATGACCACCTCGTTACGACAGTTCAACGACTATCCACCGTATCGTCATCGGCGATTAACCTGCGACGACTAACGATAGTTGTGTCGCCCCGACAACCAGCGTGATAATTAGATCATATCTTGTATCGCACAGTCTGAATCATGGTTGAAGAATTACATTGGATCAGTAATACACAGAAAGTTGCATTGTCATGATATCATCATTTTGATAGCCTACATTTTAATCCAGTGGTGTTATGTTCTGTTACCGCCGCCGAGGATCGGCGGACCGTATGTTTTTTTGTTTGTTTGTATTCAAGATAAACTTATAAAGTTATGAATTGGTTTTCATGAAATTTTCCGGATGGGTTCGGCGTGGCTTACGAAGAAAGGGATTAGATTTTGGTTGCGATTCGAATTCTGTTATGGATTTTGAATCATCCGGGATTGTTGCCATTAGGAGACAGGGCGTAAAGTGTGTTCGCTAGGTGGCAGCACCATTCTCGGCACAGGTTTGAGAGCTTTGATCGCTTCCAGTCGTCAGTTTAGTTGATTGTTATATACTAACTAGGACAAAGCAGCTAGTGGATGATAGGAGACATTTGACCGAACTAATGCCAAGCAGCCGTAAAGTCTCGTGTCATGTGAGCTCACGCTTAATCCGCACACTTTGAATTTTACTGTGCGGCACGGCACGGATTAGGCTGAGCTGGCGTTGGGATTAGCGTGAATGTGCTTAGCTTGTAGTTACGAGGCTGCGTCACGATTGTAGCTACTGATTGCTTACTACTGTCGTATTCAGCTAGGCTATATAGAACACGCAGCCGTTAGAACATAGTAGGCTAGACAGGGTGGGCCAAAAAGTGACACATTTTTGGTGTTTGAGTTTCCGTCCTCGTTAGATGCGTCATATGTGCAATAATTTTTGTTTACTCGTGCATTATTTTCACTAAATGGCATCGTTCTTCGTCTGTAATGTAAACATTTTTTGTTATTTTTTTCGCGAATAAATTGTAATTTCGTCACGATGGTTGATTGGATTAACCACCGATGAACGCTCTTTGATTCACAATCTGCGTGTAAAGAAACACCGGGTTTCCGAAAAAAATTATGAAAATTATTTCAATTAAATGAGCACGTTTAAGCTACGAATAATGAATAGCCAACGTTAAAGTCGTTCGGACAGTATCTGGTATTTCGCTGTTTTCAGGCATGTATAGACGTAGTTAACAGGAATGTCACTTTTTTGGCCCACTCGAAATACAGAAAACTACCGGATCCACTACAGTAAAGGCTGCGGTCTCTGGAAATCCAAACACGTTGCCTACGATTGTCACGAATTTGTGTCGTCTGTTCCTTGCTTAACAACGAAGAGTCGTAGACATTATTAAAATTTCGTGAATACTATGCATACCGTAAAACTTATAATACAAGCCGGGTCTCCAACACAAGCCGGGGTCTGGCGCATTTGTTACAATAGAAGCCGGGTCTCTAATAGTAGCCACGTCAGCAGTTTATAGTCTACGGTATACGTGGCCGAAGTATAGACTTTAGGCCTACCGTTTTGATTACAATAAAACCCAAACGTGTTTCGTGTTTCAAAACATAAAGCAAAGCAAAGCAGTAGGGCTTACATTGGCGCAGGTTGTACCTCGACTATGTCCATAACGTGCAAAAGCAAACATAACATGTAGGCTACACCGTGACCGTATATAGGCATGCATACAAAAAAAAATTTAGTGTGGCAAAAGTTGGTCATGTTTTAACAGAAGCCGGACCCGTCTCTAATATAAGCCAGGTCTCCAATACAAGCCGGGGGTCTGAGGTATTTGTTCTAATAGAAGCTGGGGGCTTTTATTAGAAGTTTTACGGTACTATGAATAGCTAGCAGCGCTAATAGCAATTCATTTCTGTACTTTGCTTGACAGTAGCGAGACATAATGCGATGTAAACTTTTTCTATAGGTCCCAGTGGCGTCGTGGCAGGGAGGCAGGGAGGGGGCAATTCCCCCTCCCCCAACTTTTGGGCTGTCGGAAAAATGTCGGAAACTGTTCTTCTTGTCGGAAAATTTTTGTCCAACAAAAGTGCAAATTTTGGGGGTGAAACCCCCAATTTGGGTGGAAATTTAGGGACAAAGTTAAAATTCTGAGCATTATAATCTCCTCCGTCGGAAATTTCCAGCTGTTTGTCGAAAAATTGCAACTTCTTGTCCCGCCTACTTTCTTAACCCACGACGCCGCTGATAGGCTTACGTGAAAAGGTCGCCTAAATAACACATTTTTGCTAAGTGTGCAGTAGGTAAAAATACATAGCCTGCACAGAACAGACATGTCTTCAGATGCTGCGGGCCTAAATTATACAAGCTATTTGAAACATACCGACAGGTATGACGTCAGGCGGCACATCGTTACGTATTGGCATCGGAAACAGGAAATGTCCGTAGTACAGCATAGCGAGACGGAAGAACGGTAAGGTCAGACGGTTCGACCCAGCACTAGCAGCGTCGTCGTTGGATAAGAAACTAGACAGGACAGGAAGTTGCAGTTTTCCCACACAGACAGTTGCAAATTTCCGACAGAGATTATGGGTACCGTACATCAACATTTTAATTTTGCCCGTAATTTTCCCCTAAATGCAGGTTTCAGCCCCAAATTTTGCATTTCTTGGATGAAAATTTTCCGACAAGAAGAACATTTTCCGACAACCCAAAATTTAGGGGGCAATTACCCCCTCCCCGCCATCTGCCCCCTCCCTTTGCCACGACGCCACTGATTGGACGAAGCTATCGTGTCTGTCTGTAGTACGTATAGGGACTAATAAACGTGTAACCTACGATTCTATAATGACTAATAAAAGCAGCAGCTAATTCGCTACTGGCTACTGTGCGCTTCAGACTGGCGTAAAGCCCTAGCTGGATTTATGGAGCGGGTGCTCAGCCTGAAACAGTCGCCAAGAGGGTCATTTGGACTATGCACCGTGCGTGTTGATGCGCTTTCCCATCCTTCGTTTTATGCAGTTGGCTGTGTGACTTACAGGCACTAACTACGGTCGCATAGGCAACAGCAGCAGCAGCAGCAGCAGCAGCGGTAGAGGTAGTGGCATTAAGCTTAGTCGACCAGCAGCGGGCAAACCTGCAGCAGCATGGCGTCGAAAGCACCGGTGAGTCTCGTAGTCGCTTATGTCTAAATATTTGATGCGCATTGCGTTTTACACCGGACAAACGCATCGTCAGACAACTTTCCAGAGTTTTTTTTACCGTAAATGAGCGTATTAATTAAAAATTTTGTATTAATATTCTGAGGCGGTTCAATTAACGCCGGTGCACAGATGTTTGGAAAGTTTGCCGAGCAAAATACGTAGAAATGAGTCGTGCATTCAAACGTCGGTTTGTAATTTATCAGCGCCGTATATTTGCTATTTACAGTAACTGTAATTGTTGTCTAATTTTGTCGCCAAACAGGTCAGTGTACTGTCGCGAATCTCATTTTGTAACCGTGGTCAAACAGCCCTGCTTTCGTCACCGATATGATGCAAACGAGTATTCCTTCACCTGTCATAATTGATTTATCGTAACTAGGCTTTATATTAATAATTGGTACAGGCGCACTGCGCGCGTTCGTGACGAATTGAGCCAATTCGGACAGACTGGTGGCCTCGTTGTTTGCATTATTAAATACTGAACCGGCCACGTGTACTGAACACAGCAGACGTAATGTAAATATGACGGCACAGTTGTGTTGCAGCCGTTGAATTTCTGCCAGCCTGCTCCAATATGTATTTCTGATTGATATCCGGGCCGATCGCGAAGCATGCCAGTTATGACACCAGTCCTTAGCAATGCCAATAGCCGCTCGGGTAAGTTGGTAACGTAGCCTATAGATGTGTCAGTTTGGCCGGCACTGACAATAAAACTTGCCCTTGTTTTGTGCAACCGACACCGGAATATAAGCATGCCGCACAATAATGTGTCAAAGTCTGCAAGTGGTATATTCGTGCACGGCGCCGTACGGAAGCCTAATAGTAGGATACAGGGTGGGCCAAACGTAACACCTTTTTGGTATTGAGTTTCCTCTCTTGTACGTTGCATCGCAATTTTTGTTTATTCGCGTATCATTTTCATTAAAATAACGTTCTTCGTCGGCCGATGTGAACGTGTTCTGTTTTATGTGAATAAATTGTAATTTAGTCACGATGGTTAGATTAACTAACGATCAACGCTGCTCGATTCACAATCTGTGCGTAGAGAAACACTTCCGGGGTTCCGACAGAACTGCAGTGAAGATGGTTTCAGATAAATAGAACACATTTAAACTTTGAGTAATTAATAGCAAATGTTAAAGTTAAAAGTTGTTCAAACTGTGTAAATATCTGGTGATTTTCAGTTTACATGGCATTATGTTGACGTAGTGGAAAGGGGTGTCACTTTTTTGGCCCACCAGGTAGAGACAATTGATCAGTCTAACGCCGATGACACACGGTCAAAAAAACTTGCGAAAAATCTTATACAAGTCTACATACGTGGGCAGGTTCCTAGGTGCTGTTTCTTGCGCGGATGTTGTAGGCGTGATAAAAAAAAGTTATGGCAATTTTGATTGTCTGGTCACTATGAAATTTCTAAGCTGCCATAGTAGCCTGCACATGTTAAGTTAAGTTGATATCGCGGCGCGATGAAGCATTTTAGCTGGTGACATCAGTCATGGTGAACGTCCCTAGGGAAGACCGCAGAAGAAATGGCTATGACGACATTCGCGAGGACTGCGCGTTGATGTGCATCACGTTATAGGACGCTTTACAACTGGCTATGCACAGGACACGATGGAGGAACGCTATTCGACACATGGGCTCATTATAACGCGTGGCGACATCGTCATTGTCGCAACGGCAATAAGTCAAAGACATTAGTAATTGCTTGAAGTCAGATTTCTGGGTCGGTGTTACACAACTTCGTCAGGCCACCAATGGCAATAGTGTGTACTAACGAGTGGCCTTGCTGACTATTGATCGACAAAAACTGAAAACTACAATATGGAAAAAATTTCAACGGACGCTTAAAATCTGACAAATTATCCCGCCTAGTCTGCCGCGCGGAACTACACAAAAAAACGGAACGCAGAAGACGCCGATGCGCTAGAAAATCCGACAAACGATTCAGTAATGCGTGAAAGAGATACGGATATCATTGAAAGCCATGCGACAGCGGACACTGCCGGCTGACTCGAATTTTGATGAGGTATATACGAGTTCGTTGGAAAATATATCGGGGAAAATTCATCAGCACCGTGGTCCGTGCGATTTTTGAATGTCAATATGTCACGAAATGGTAGCGGTGGGTGGTGCGCTAATGATTATACTTTGCTGCGGATTTACTGTTTGGCGCGCCAGCGACAGAATTCTGAAGATCGGCCAAGAAACGATCTACGGGCTATTGAATGATTTAGCGAGTGACAAACGACAATAATGCCTGTCGCATCTGTGGGTGAGTGGTTAAACTTTTGGCTTAAATTCCACTAATTTGACACGATACGACGATGCATCATGCACGCTAACATTGATCGGTGGCGTGCTATATCCATGTATAGGCCTACCGCACGTGCAGTACGCTATATAGTCAGTCACGAAGGCTTAGGTATTTTGGTGATGAAAACTTACTCGACATGCAATAGGATGATTGTGCATTCATCCATTTACCTTCATTCGTAGGCTACCCATTATTCACTATTTTCGCTGTATTGACGTGTGTTGGCGTATTGCGTGCGTATTTCGTGTGTTTCGTTATTTTCGTCGATAGCCGTTCAGAGTTACATGCGGAGATTTAAGGCCTGCTTTGTCTGCTCTAAATGTCGTTACGTGAATGACGAGTGAGCAAGATAAAACTCTCAAGCCTGTAGGACCTAGACCAAAACCACGGAATTTAATAACTAGATCGAGACCAAAACGGACGATGCCATAACACACTGTCGAGTGTCGACAGCAGAGAAACGTAACAAGAATACGACATAATGCATTAACAGTAAGTAAGAAGTGTGTAAATCAGCACGGTCTTTAGCCAACACATTTAGAATTCACCATGTCTAGAGTGAGTGAAAGACTGGTGACAGACTGAAAACAAGACCACAGAGTTCGAGACCGAGATCACATTTGTTCGTGCACGACTCGAGGTAGCATGCATCACTCGTACGTCTAAACACGCTAAATATGACCAAATGAATATGATGTACTGGCACACGACGCTGACCGATATTTGCCCGTATTATCATCACCGCGACCAGATTTCGAGTATTTTTCACTGCCCGCGGAAGCGACGGCAGTTTTGTTTTCGGCATTATCGTCACGTTTTTTTTTCTTTTTTTTTGTTAACACGATGACTCATAAACCGCTGCACTTAGCTTGATGAAATTATGCGTCAACATGTATCTTGACAACCGTTAGAACCCTCTTGAATATCACCGTCCAAAGGTCAAGGTCACGTGTTTTTTGTGTTTTTTTTGTCTGCATAATACTGCGGCTGAGCAGAATGCCTAAGGCATTCTCGTATTTCGTTCGTCAGAAATATGACGCTGATTATTTTATAATGAGCTGATATAGTTATAATTGCGCGGTGGTGGCGATCACATGCTGATGTGATAGTGGGATGGGTCGGCGGTCAGTCGGTATAGACGCTGATGACTTAACGCACAGTTAGTGACGTGGCGTGATGTGATTATTCTAAGAGACTCATCGGCTCTGCATCGCACGGACAGCAGCAGCAGCAGCAGCCAAATCCGCTAGAGCTGGGCGATTCGATATATCGAACATTTCCAATCGATACAACGGAAAACGCTTCGAGTACACTTATTTCGATTTGATTTCTACCATATTGTTTAACCAATTTTACTTAACTGTATCTACGTTTTCTTACTTTTACCTCCTTAGTATTTTTTTTTGTTTTAATCGAGCTGTTGGCTGCAACACAAAATATAGTGTTTGCACACATGTACACTAATTGAGGCGACTGACAGATGCAGAACCTGACAAATGCAGGCTGGTTTCGTACCGAGATGGTTTACCTGCCCGTAGACAGTCACCCATCCAAGTACTAACCAGGCTCGCTGTAGAGCAACTTCGTTGATTCGACACAACGCGTTGCTGCTACGCTACGCCACGCCATCAACCCGTGACTGAAATAAAATCGTCGTAAGATTACGTTCAGAAGTTGCAGTGCATCGCAACAGTTTTCTGTTCCTCGGAGGTCGTTGCGAATTCTCTGCAGCACGCTGACGAGTCTTTGTTATCCCGACGCACACAACACCGTCACGACGTCTCTGTTCACCGCTACACACAAAAGAACATCGTGCTGGAACGTCGACTTCAGTAGGTCTGCGACGCGATGTGCACAGGCCCGATCATAATGTAGTGAATACACGAGGCGATCGTCGCGGCGATGATCGCCACGACGATCGCCTCGTGTATTCACGCCTTAACCCCTTCCATATATCAACCCCCACAAGGCAGTACAGAATCCCCCCTCTAGGACAGAACCTTCCGGGCTAAAACACCGCCGTCTTTAATCAGCGAGGACATAGTGTATACCACTCTACTGACAGCTAGCATAAATGACACAATATGAGTGACGATGTGCGCCAAAAGACAACAAACACCATTTCGGCAAAGTCCAACAATCACCGAAGCAGTTCGAGCCCCTTGGTGCCCTATCGAGCTTATATTTGTCAGCATGATAGGTAGAGAGGCCTCGAACGTCTTGACCTGGGAGGGACTGTGTTTGGGGGCCATGTCTGATCGACACCGTCCGCGTGACGCAGTAATGCTTTGTGGCAGACCGACTGGTACGAGGGGCGTTCAAAACGTTTTGCAACTCGATATATTAAAATGAAAAACTTTTCAAAATCTATACACCAGGAAAACATAGGCCCCTATATTTCTCACGTACTCATACGAGCTGATAGCTGATGTGATGTCATTGTAACTTATGACGTCATAAAGAGTTAAACATGAACGATTTGGAGTGCTAACGCAAACAGCGTATAATTTGACTAGCTGTTGCACGACAATTCTCCAGTATACAGCCGCATTTACCAATGTAAGGCCGTGGGACATGTCATTTTGTGAGAGCCCTGACAGATACGTCCATTAATTTCTCATTTGCAATATGAATACACAGTAGCCGAAATCTGTGCTGGCCGTGAATAAGAACTCTTCTGTCAGTTACAATGTAACGCCGGGATTTGACGTTGTCTGTAAAATTTCATCAAAAACTTAGCCGTCGTCTTTGTGAAAAATTAACTTTTACAACGTTCGACCTGGGGGCCCTGATGTGCGGGGGCCTGGGAGCGAGCCCCGCACACCTCCCCAAAATCCAACACTGCAGTCCAGTCCCCAAGTTACAATTACCCAGTAAGCTGTTCATGACTCTGGCTTCGTACAATAAGATCACCCTGCATACAGCAGTGACCTGGCTTACAGCAATTATTATCTGTGTCGAAATTTGGAAAATTTTCTTGGTGATGTCCGCTATCATACAATGAATGACTCAAGCCTGTGGTGGAAGCCTGGCTGGAAGGACAGACATAAAAAGCTTTATGACTGTCTGTCTGTCGTCTGTCTGTCACATTCGTGCACCCTGCTTAAACCCTTAGACGGATTTAGATTCCATTTGCTAGGTACACGTGTGGAGTCCAATCACACATTGTGTTAGATGGGAGTCCCTGACACCCAGGACAGAGAGAGATTTGGGGGTCGAACTCTACATCCGAAACATGCCATTGCAAATTGCTGCTGACATCTGGCGAGTACAAACGAGCGATTCCGCTTTTTGCCAAATTAGTCTGGTCATTGTTACTGTTAAGCACGTGACACGCAATACAACCGCTGTTATGTGATAAATGATTGATTGATTGATCAATTGATTGCCTTGATGCCAAATCGAGCGAATGCGGATTTGTTGACGGAATCGTCCGTCTGCCCGTCTCCAGCCAGCAGAGCGTCGACTTGCCGCAGACCGCCAATACTAAACGGATTTCACGTCGGCATTGCAGCGAGAGCGCGACGCCAATACAGCTGCAGCACTGCGGCATGCAGTGTAAAATGTAAAATTTGGGGGTGGGGGACTCCCCAATTTTGGGCAAATGTGGACCAAAGTTCAAAATTTGACCCCCAATATCTCCTCCCCCAAAGGGTTTGGGGGGCCAATTTTGACATCGG